>ERZ779851.1217-NODE-1217-length-23569-cov-4.062261_pt1 | contig 23569 bp, 14 predicted proteins | sample MGYA00511094_ERZ779851 | MGnify/ENA primary metagenome ERZ779851 (study PRJEB29588, sample SAMEA2155512) | human gut metagenome | biome: human gut; feature: human-associated habitat; material: faeces | place: Denmark | collected 2008/2010 ...
CCGGGTATTTGCGACAGCAAATACGTGGAGGACGCAAAGGCCGCACGGAGTGTCAGGGTTTGGGACAGAGTCCCAATAAAATAACAAGGTTAGGGGGATTGAGATAAGCGGTCTATGCGGTTGCTCGGCTTCACTTACTTCGGTGAGTCTGCATGGATGTTTAGTTTTTTGCGGTGTGAGGCTGTCCTGCTTGCCACCATGAAACCTTATTACTGTAAAAAGTTGACTCTAAATGCTCAGTTTGTCCGTAAAAAGGCTGGATTTCACGGACAAGTTATTCAAAATGACAACTTGTCCGGCAGAAGGTGGTGTTTCACGGACAGAATCCATTCTGTGAGACAACGATCATCAGGAATAACAGTAGGGCCTACAAAAAATGCGGTGCGTTACGAGGAATGTGACAGCACAGAATTGGATTGAGTCGAACAACCGTAAGCGTCTCCGCGGTTAAGTATTGACGCGTTTTTAGCGGTTCCGTACTTTTGCCCATGGACATGTCAAGAACCGATTAACATGGAAACAAAAGAAACAGCAATTCCGGTGCTTGCAGCAAGATTGTACAACCTGCGTGTCGTGATTTGGAGTATATTATTGAGTGTCAGATAGATATGATGAGTGGCCAAATGCAGGTTATGTGAAAAAGTGGGTAACCTGACTTTTGCTTTATCTATTAACTGGTTGTGAATCAATACTTTCGTCTGTTGTATCAATTTCAGGTTGTTCGGTGGTCTGGTAAGCTTCTCCACGGTTACGTATTGACCGTATCGATAAAAAAGAGTCCGGCCTTCCGGCCGGACTCTTTCGAGAGTTATATTCCAATGCAGATTATTTGCCGAATACGGCATTGATAATATGGGCATCTGCCTTGTAGTTCTTAGTTCCGTGGAGGCAATCCTTCAAGTTCTCAGAAGTAACAGCAACACCATTTAATGTGCCGGCCACTTTGATGGCTGTAGTTGCCCCAAGTTCAATCTTCTTTGGTTTTCCATTTTTAGGGTCACCATTAAACAGTCCGACAACCATACCGGCATTTTCTGCTGTGCCTCCAGTTACGGTGCAATCCACCACGCAACCGTCACCAGTTGTATGCGTTGCGTTTCCGATGTTTCCGATAAGACCACCGATACCGTACATCGCAACTTTGGCAGTAACTGTTCCGTAGGCTTTGCAGTTTTCAATAACATGACCTTGTGAATGGAAACCTGCTACACTGCCGACTGCACAGTCCTTGCCGTCTTCGATAAGGATATTACCGTTGTTTGTACAGCCTTTGATGTTTCCGGAACCACCCTGGATACCACCAGCGCGGCACTTTCCTTTACCTTTGAAGGTGATGTCAGCGTTATTCGTACAATTCTCGCTCACTACAGTCTGAGAGGTTGTTTCGTCACCTGGCCAGCCAACGATTCCTCCCATTGCACTGTTTGCCTTATTGGAATCATTGTGGAAAGTAATCTTACCCTCATTTACACAGTCTTTTATATTGGTAGAATTCTTGCCGGCAGCATAATAATCACCACCGGAAATACCACCTACAATACCGATGTAATTTATACTTGACTCATTACCGTCTTTTGTTGCGAACTTGACATTGATTTCTCCATAGTTGTTGCACTTGGTAATGTTTCCGGAAGGAGCGCCTGCAATACCGCCAATGCTTATTCTCTGGATTGTTTTCGGAGAGGAACTCATGTCGGTAAATGTAACTGTTACTTTACCCTTGTTGTCTGAGTTCTCCATTTCAAATCCGGAAGCACCTGCACCGGCGATTCCACCTACGCATGGAACTACTGAAAGGCCTCCGACAGAGGATTCTGTTTCAACAAATGTTCCTGAGACTGTAACAGCACCCTCATTCTTGCTGCCTGAGAGCTTGCCGTTCAGCTTTCCGATAAGACCGGCAGCGGCAATTCCCTGAACAGAACCTGCACTTGTCGCTGTGATTTCTGCAGTGTTGGAGCAGTTCTCGACTTTGCCTGAGAATTCGGCTGCAATACCTGCAACAGCAACAGAAGATGAGAATTTGTCAGCTGAATATGAAACCTTCGCCTTGTTGTGGACATTGCTGATGCTGCCGCTTCCTGAGAGAGCGATAGGAGCAAGATACTCGGAACCGCTGAATGAACAGCTTGCGTCGATGGTGAGATCCTTGACGGAACCATTCATCTTTCTGAAGAGGCCGTGTGTGGACGTCCAGTTCTTGATGACGTGATTGTTGCCGTTCAATGTTCCTTCGAATTCAGGGACAATCAGGAGCTGCTCAGCAGCAACGCCGGCAAGGTCAATGTCCGTCTTGAGATTGATTTCCTGTCCTGCAGTGGTGTATTCTGCACCTGCTGACATCCACTCGAGGAATTCTTCGAGATTGTTGATGTCGAGAGGGTAGGTGTAGTCCACGGAGCCTGTCTTGAATTCATAGTAGAATGCAGGTGACTCGTATTCACCGGATTTGCAGTATGCCTTGATGAAGTAAGTTGTGTTTACTTCCAGAGGTTTTATAGTGATTTCAGGAGTAGGAGAGTCGATGAACTTGTATTCCGCATCTCCGCTCTTCTTGTAGCCGAGAATATATTCCTTGGCAAAATCCTGAGCCTCGAATGTGAGAGTAGCCTTGGTCTTGCCGATGTTGGTTTCCTTAAGCACAGGAGTAAACAGTTCCGGCTCACCGTAAGATACAACTGATACTGTAACACCGCTGAGAAGGAAACGCTGGTTTCCGGTCTTGCCTTCTGGACGGATAGTTCCGATACCGATTCTCGCGCCCTGAGCCACATTCTTGACAGTGACTGTCCTCTTCTCCCATGCTGGTGCTTTCAATGCTGTAGTTCCGTCAGCTTCTTTGGTTGCAGGACGGTCGATAGCAGCCACCTGTTTTACAGAAGCGCCTGTGAGCGTTCCATAACTTGAACCGCTTGTGGATGTCTTGCCTCCTTCTGCCACGTAGATTCCGATGCTCTTGAAGTCAGCGTCTCCGGCTTCTTTAAGTTCACCCTTCTCCCACATTGAGGAAATGGTGTAAGTTACTTTGACTGTTGCGAGTCCTTCAAGGTTAGTGAGTTTCGGGGTGAATACGATAGGAATACCGCTCGCTGCACCCATCTGGAGCATACCTGTACGTATGCAGCAGTCACCTTCACCAACAGAACCTGTACCATCCTTGGCACCGTGAATGACAGCCCAATCTTTGAATCTGGAATTCTTCACGCCGCCACTCTTGCCGATGGTGTTGAAGAAGCCATGGTTCGGGTCATTGAATTTGAGATTGGTTGAGTCCCATTTTCCTTCTTCAGGATGAGTTAATGCATTGTTGTTGTTTTCAGGGGTAGCTGTAAAGTCAATAGAGTTTCCACCGAAATAAAGCTCACTGAAGTTTTCTGCGAGAACGGTCGCACCTGCAGCGGCAGGCGTTGTTCCTACCTGAACGATATTGAATCCTGAAGTTTCAGCCTCAAGCGCATCTGAAAGGAGGCCTGTGGTCTGGTCCTGGCAGGTAAACCAATATTTGGTTCCAGGTTTGAGGTTTGCGAACGAGATGGCAGGCTGCTTGTCTGCAATGTTCGTAGGAAGCTCGTATTTGCTGATAGTCCAACCATATACAAGATGCTCTTCCTTGCATGATGCATCATCGTAGAGAGCAACCTTTACAGGAGTAGCTGCGTCTTTGGTGTTGTCACCGAATGACGTGACAGACCATTCGAAAACGAGCATACCGGAATATTTGGATTTAAGACGTACTGATGGCGGTACACCATTCACTACGGCAAATCCTTTTCCGCACTGGATGACATTGGATGTTACGGTCTCGCCCTCCTCATTGATCGCTTCGCCTTCTGCATAAATGTAATTTGTGTGAGGTGCAGCACCTGATACCTTGTATTCTGCGAGGAATTTGAGTTGATAGAGCTTTCCATCTGTAAGACCTTCGAACTTGTGGCTGAAAGAAGTGCTTCCTGCAGGAACTACCTGCTTGTCCAGTGCTTTACTGCTCGCATAGTCCATAAGGTAAACTATGAGACTGTCAGCTCCGGAAGCCGCTGATGCATCAGCACTTACATCGAATGTGCCGTCACCGTTGTCTTTGAACCTGATGTTCTCAAAGCAGGCCTTGCTCTTGTCGAGCATACCGTGTCCGGAAATAAGGACTGCAGGGGCGCCGTTCTTGTCAGTGGCAAATGCCCATTTTGAGAAGACTGCACCATAGTTGGCACGGATGCGTGCATATTTCTCTGAGTGCTCTTTGGCTCCTTTTGTGAAAACAGCGTGGGCGATACCGTCCGCGCCGATAGCAGATACTTTGACGGTCAGGATGTTGTCATCATAGGTGTTTACAGCATCTTCAGGACTGTCGCATAATTCTACATTGAACGATGTGGCGCCTGCCGCAATCGCTTCTGCTGCGTTCCAGCACACTGCCATCGTGTCTGGTCTGCTGTACTCTACATCATATTGCAGGTCTGTAGGTACTGGCTTTGTCGTATCTTCGCCTGCCTTGAACTCCTTCTCGCAACCGGTGAGAAGAACGGAAGCGCACGCAAAAATGCCGGCTATTGATTTTAATGATTTCATATTGAATCTCAATCTGATTTGTTAAAAAGATTAACTCAAATCTGGTTTTATATCTCTCCAAGTCGGTTATTAAGTGGTGATATATACAGATATAAGAATTCGACAGAGACTGTTCCTGGAACATCTCCATCTTGCATCAGAAAACGACCTGTGAAATCAGGCAATACAAATCCAAGGGCAAAGATAATAACGTTTTTAGGAATTGCAACGTTTTTGGTGAAAAATATGCATCGCTTTTTTTCATTATGTTGCTTTTGGTGTTTCAAATTTGTTGAAAGCGAACTTACTTTATTGGTATTTTTGCAAGAAATGAAATAAAATGTGAAAGAATCTGAAAAATATCTATATATTTGCACAATAAAAGGATGATTTGCGCTCCGTGCGTTGTGAACTGATTCAATTCATTGGCGTTAAATCATCAGCAAACCGATAATACACTAATAATATATAATGAATAAAATTAAACTTTGAAACCGATGAGATAGTGAGTTAATAACCAACCTCCAGCATCGGATATTCCTGAAAGACCAGCTTGAAATAAGGTTACCAATACGAATCCGACAATAAGTAACATTCAATCAATCAATTTGAGCGAAGCTAAACTTTTTGGGAATATATGAAACTCTATTTGAAAAGAATACTGTTTGCAGTGATCTCGGTCCAGATGGCCATGGTCGCTTCATTCGAGCTTTTTGCCCAGAATGTGACTGTCACAGGTACAGTGAAGGACGCTGCAACAAATGAACTCCTCGTGGGTGCTACCGTCATGGTCAAGGGAACGACCAACGGAGTATCTACGGACATCAACGGACATTACTCCATCAAAGCAAAGGCAGAAGATGTTCTGGTTTGCTCCATTATCGGTTACAAGAGCGTGGAATCCAAGGTCGGATCCAAAGCTGTTGTGGACTATGCTCTTCAGCCTGACAACCAGCTGCTTGACGCCACTGTAGTCGTCGGTTACGGTACATTGAAAAAGACTCAGCTCGTGGGTTCTGTTGAGAACCTCGACGGCGGCGTCATAGAGAACAGGCCTAATGCCAATGTGACCAGATCCCTTCAGGGACAGGTTGCCGGTCTCAACATCGTGCAGACTGACGGTAAGGCAACACACTCAGGTTCTCTATATATCAGAGGTAACGGAACTTCATACAATACCCGTAAGAACTTCAGCAGCAGTGCTGCCGGTGAGACACACAGCATCGGAAGCCAGGGATCTGCTCTTGTTCTCATCGACGGCGTGGAAGGCAGCCTTTCGCAGGTGAACCCTGCCGACATCGAGACAATCGCTGTCCTCAAGGATGCTTCTTCTGCTGCCATCTACGGAGCGCGCGCTGCCTACGGTGTGATTCTCGTTACTACCAAAAATGCTGAGACTGACAAGGTTACGGTTACATACAACGGCTCTTTCTCATTGAACTCACGTATCGTGAAATGGGAGGACAACATCGTTACCGACGGTCTTGAGTGGACAGAAGCATTCTATGAGTTCTATCAGAATGACGCTCGTGTCCCGGGTTCTTCAGGAAAGATTCCTACTACAATGAATACGAACGACATCTCAATGAAGGACATTAGTTATCTTGAGTCTTTCCGGGCTATCCGTGAATCCGGCTATGATTCTGTATATGGAGGTGTCGGCAGCAAGGGACAGTACCTCTATTATGGCAGCTACAACTGGCTCGACCACATCTATAAGGACTACACTACTTCTACCACCCACGATATCAGCCTTAGAGGTGCAAGCAAGAAGCTTACTTACAACCTTACCGGCCGTTACTTCTCACAGGGAGGTATCTACAAGATCGGTGAAGAGAAATACAACACCTTCAATATCAGAGCAAAAGCCAAGGTGCAGGTAAACAAATGGCTGTCTGTGGACAACAATACTTCCGTGTTCCGCAGCAAGTCAAACCAGCCTATGTTCTCGACAGGCTCGCTTATCGGTCACCAGATCGACCAGCATGGCCAGCCTGTATTCGTTCCTTACAATGAGGACGGTACCTGGACATTGTCAGGTGTGAAGACCGGTTATGCGTCATTCTTTGAAGGAAATACAGGTCAGGATGATTCAAACCTCATAGTCGGAACTACTTTTGGTGTTACTATAGATATCATTCCTGAAGTCCTCAAGATCCGCGGAGACTTCTCTTACAAGGCAACCCGCAGATGGAGAGAGCGTTATAGAGCGCCGCTTTCATTCTATACCAAGCCTGGCGTACCTACCGAGTATGTGGCTCAGGCAGGTTCATACAAGAGCCGCTGGACATACGATACAGACTATATTTCTTCAAATGCTGTCCTTACCTGGACACCGAAACTTACTGAGAACCACAAACTTAATGTTGTGGCCGGATGGAACCTTGAGGATTCCCGCTACAACAGGTTCTATATGCAGAGACTGGGAATGCTCTTCCCTGAGAAATATCAGTCGTTCGAAATGTTCGACGGTGAAATCAAGACCGAGCAGAACAACAGCGACTATGGCATCATCGGTTTCTTCGGCCGTGCCAACTACACTTTGCTGAACAGATACATCTTCGAGGCATCAGCACGTTATGACGGTTCCTCAAAGTTCCCTTCAGGATCACAGTGGGGCTTGTTCCCTTCATTCTCCATCGGTTGGCGTCTTTCTGAGGAGCCTTGGATGAAATGGGCTGATTCATGGATGGACAACTTCAAGATCCGCGCGAACTACGGTTCTCTCGGAAACGGTACTGTATCTCCTTACTCTTTCCTCGAGACCATGGACATCAACAAGTCTTCAGTCATCTTTGACGGCGGTTTCGTGAACTATACCACTAACCCTTCAGTAGTGCCTAAGACTCTTACTTGGGAAACTGTTACTACCTATGACGTGGGCCTCGATTTCGACTTGCTCAAGAGCCGTCTTTCATTCTCAGGTGACTGGTACCGCAGAAATACTACGGACTTGATTACCATAGGTCCTGAACTTCCTCAGGTTTATGGTGCAAGTGCTCCTAAAGGAAACTACGCTTCCCTCAAGACTACTGGATGGGAACTTACCCTTTCCTGGAGAGACGCGTTCAAACTCGCAGGCAAGGACTTCACTTATGGAATCAAAGGTAGTGTCTGGGATACAAGAACTTGGGTGAAAGAATTCACTTCCACATCCGGCGATATCCTTGACTACTATTCAGGCAAGGAACTCGGAGAAATCTGGGGTTTCCGCACAGACGGTATCTTCAGGGACAATGCTGAGGCAAATGCTTGGGCTACGGACTCTTACCATAAGAACGGTTCCAACTTCCGCGCTTATGCCGGTGACCTCAAGTTCCTCGACCTCAATGGTGACGGCAAGATCGACTACGGTAAAGGCACACTTGACGACCACGGCGACCTCGACCGTATCGGCGATATCACTCCTCGCTACCAGTATGGCGTCAACCTCGATTTCAAATGGAACGGAATCGGACTTTCAATGTTCTTCCAGGGCGTAGGAAAACGTGACTGGTATCCTATGGTCGAGACTGCATACTTCTGGGGACAGTACAACAGGCCTTATTGCGGTTACCTCATGAAGACTCAGACAGGTGACAACTATGCTCAGATTGACTATAGTACTGAGAACTGGACAGTGGTGAACTATGACAAGAATCCTTACTGGTCAAGACGAGTAGGTTACAGTGCGAACAGAAACGTAGGACCTCTTACCGTGGAGAATGACCATTATCTCCAGAATGCGGCTTACATCCGTCTCAAGAACCTTACTGTAGATTACTCTTTCCCTAAGAAACTTGTGAACAAGATAGGTATGCAGGGCGCAAGAATATATTGCTCTATGGAAAACCTCTGGACTTGGTCTCCTATGTTCAAGCATACTGACATGTTCGACCCTGAGGGTATCGGTGTCGGTGACAGTGACTTCGACAGTACTTCAAAGATCGGTCTCAGCGGTGTCGGCGACGGTATGTCATATCCTATGCTCAGGACCTTCACATTCGGACTTAGTCTAACATTCTAATTTTGGAAATGAAGATGAAAAAAATCAATATTATACTTACTGGTGCACTAATGCTTGCCGGACTCTGCTCATGTTCAGACTTCTTGACCAGAGAGCCTATCCACAAGTTCAGTGCAGAGACATATTTCTCAAGCGAAGCAGAGCTTGAGATGTATGCTAACGGTATGCTCAACAGTTGGTTGCCGAACTCTTCGGAGACCAATGGCGGTGACGCATACAATGACCTCATTGCTACAAAAACCGGTACGGATTTCTATCGTCCGGGCGCTCACTGGGATGCTGCCAAACAGGGCGGCTGGGGAACCGGTGACTGGAGCTTCCTCAGAAGAGTGAACTATATGCTCGCAAATATGGGTAAGGCAAAGAATGTTGTCGATCCTGCAACCTACAATCATTACGAAGGTGTAGCCCGTTTCTGGAGAGCGAACAAGTATATTGCGAAGATCAATTCTTTCTCAAACGTTCCTTGGATCGAAAAGTATCTTCAGCCGAACGACTCTACGGATCTCTTCAAGACGAGAGAAGACAGAGAGTATGTCTTCCATAAGGTCAGAGAGGATCTCGAGTTCGCTTGTGCGAACTGTTCAGCAGACAAGAGGTTCCATACTGACGGACGCGTGAGAATCGACAAGTTTGTTGTCAATGCCCTTGCTTCAAGATACTACCTCTATGAAGCTACCTTCAGGCAGAACGTGAAGTACAATCCTGCTACAGGCAAGCCATGGACAAACGAATATGAGACAGTAGAAGACCTTCTGAAGCTTGCTGCAACTGCTGCCAAGGTGGTTATCGATGAAGGAAAGTTCTCTCTCATAAAGGATTACAGCGCTCTCTTCATCAGCAATGATCTTCAGAAAGATGAAGTGATCTGGGGCCGCAGCTATAGCCAGGACCTCAATGTGCGCCATTCGTTGACCCGCTACTTCCACTCTTCAACCCTCGGACAGCAGTATTCTGCAACCAAGGATCTTGTGAATATGTTCATGACAGTGGAAGGAAAGCCGATCGATGTGAAAGGCGGTGCTGACAAGGTGCTGATTACTGACGAGTTTACAGGCCGTGACCCTCGTCTTGCAATGACAGTCCTCGGACCTGGCAGAGAAATCTTGAATTCTGCCAATCCTCACGAGACTATCGACTTTACATTCTGCAAGACCGGTTATATGATCATCAAATGGTGTATTCCTGATGATACACATTTCCAGAACAGTATCGACCAGAACTCTCTTCCTATCTTAAGATACCCTGAAGTGCTTCTGAACTATGCTGAGGCTATGAACGAACTCGGCCAGATGACAGAGGAAATCTGGAATCAGACTGTAGGTGCTATCCGCAAACGTGCTGGAATCGCTAACATCTATCCTAAGAGCGGAGAATATACGAGAGACCAGTGGCTGTATGAATACTATACCAAGGGTCTGAAGAATCAGGAGCTCACAAGAGGTGATTTGGATATCGCTCTCGAAATCCGTAGAGAGAGAGTAGCCGAACTTACATTCGAAGGCGGTCTCAGACAGCTGGACATATATCGTTACGGTCAGGCTGACCTTATCGCCCGCAGATTCAACAACAGCGGTTGGAGAGGCCTCTGGATAGGTTCTGCTACAGGATTCACATTCGAAGGCCAGGACTATACATTCGCGCCTGCTTCGTCAGAGTCCCTCAATACTACAACAAACTATCCTATCTCGCCGAAAGCTACCGCCAAGGATACTGACTGGTATCTGGAAGACGGATATCTTGTGTACAAGTACGAGCTCCAGTGGGATGACAAGATGTATTGCCGTCCTATTCCTAACGCGGCTCTTACTCTTAACCCTAAGCTTGGCCAGAACTACGGCTGGAATTAGTTAAAAGTAATAAAATGCTGAAGAAATTTTTAAACATTTTTTGTTCTGCTCTTGTTCTCGCAGGTCTTTCGGCCTGTGAGAAGAGCGGAAGTACTACGCAGAAGAGCCACGAACCGAAACTCGTGTCTCTTACAGGTTCTGAAATCAACGGTACCAAACTTGCCACAGACATTGACCTTGCCGGCGTTATTACAGATGCTGCTACGGGCAAGGGAATTCCCGGGGTGGCGGTGACCGACGGTTATCAGTATGTGAAGACGGATGCCAACGGCGTGTATCAGATGAAGAGGAACAGTATGGCCCGCAAGGTTTATTATACGATTCCTGCAGCATATCAGGTTCCTCTTGACAATTCGGATCATCTTCCGATGTTCTTTTCGCCAGGTACGATGTCCAAAGGCTTGGCATACCGCTGTGATTTCGTCCTGAACAAGCTCAGTGCTCCGGAGACTGATTTTACGCTTATCGCCATCGGAGACCCTCAATGCCAGAACATTTCCGAGTCTTCAAGATTCCTCGGGGAGACCATCCCTGATATAAAGAGGACAATGAGTTCCGGCAATTATCCGGCTGTCTATGCTATCACATTGGGAGACGTCACATTCGACTCTTTCTATATGTTCGACCCTATGGTCAGATGTATGAGGAATATCATGGTGCAGGACAGCTATCTGCCGTTCTTCAACTGTATGGGCAACCATGACCATAACTCTCTCGTGAAAGCTGTCGGCAATCAGGTTCAGGATGACTACAATGCCACTGAAGAGTATGTGAAGCATTTCGGTCCTGCCGACTATTCATTCGACAGGGGCAATGCCCATATTATCGTGATGGACAATATCGCAGTGACCAGCATCACTTCATCAGGTTCTCCGAATTCATTTACTTGGAATTATACGAACAAGCTTCTGCCTTCTCAGCTCGAGTGGCTCAAGCAGGATATCGCTATGGTGGAGAATCCTGAGTCGAAACTTGTGATTTTCTGTGCCCACCAGCCTATCAGAGGAGCTGCATCCACTACTTATTCTGAAGTTGTAGATCTTCTTTCCAAGTTCAATGAGATACACTTCTTCATAGGACATACCCATTATCAGCAGAACTATATCCACGAGATCGGTGGAAAGCAGATATTCGAGCATATCCACGGAGCTGCCTGCGGAGGATGGTGGACTGCAAACAGCAGTGTGACAGGTGCGCCTAACGGATATTCCGTGTATAATGTGAGAGGCAACAAGATCAAGGACTGGTTCATGAAGGGAACAAACCGCGAGGAGAATTACCAGATGAGAATATATGATGGAAATCAGGAATATGGCTCTGAGGTGACTCCGAACAGTCCGAAGATTAAAGTCAACTGGTACAGTACGACTACTGTAGGCAAGTTCAAGGTGATCGGAAATGCAAACTTCAAGAATGCGTTTGTGGCTGAGGTCTTCGATGACGACAACCAGTACTGGAGTCTTGAGTTCTGGCAGAACGGTCAGAAAGTAGGAGATTTCGTGCGTGCTGCAGAATCTGGCATCAACAATGCCCCTATCTGCGCATTCTGGTACAATGACAAGAGTAGGACAACCGATACCTGGTGCAACAGGACAGCAAGCCACTACTGGTATTACAAGCCTGCTTCCGGAAAACCGGCAGAGGAGAAGAACTGGGAAGTGCGTGCTGTGCACAAGTATCCGAATGGCGGTTCAGTCACCTACAAGACAAGCAAGCTGACTACTGATTACTCTGAATTTTAGGAATAGTCTATATCTCTGAATATGAATAAAATACTGCTCAAGAAGTGTTTATTCGTACTTATCTCTGCAACAACTCTCATATCGGGGGTTGTTGCTTGCGATAAGAACGGCACCCCTCCACAGGCTCCTCCGACGCCACAGCAGCCGGCAGAACCTTCTGTTCCGGAAGAAACAGGGAAGATAATCAACGGTACGAAGATCGACAAGTCCAATACTTTGATCGGTCTTATTTCTGACAGGACTACTAAAAAAGGAATTCCTGGTGTGCCTGTTACAGACGGCTATACGTTCACTGTGACAGACGAAAACGGCGTCTATCAGTTCAAGGCCAACAGCGCCTGCCGGAAAGTGTATTATACGTTGCCGTCAGAATATAAAGTCAGTCTGGACACCAAGACCAAACTGCCGCTGTTCTATTCGACTTCAACTATTTCGCCCGGCAAACAGAACAGGAATGATTTTCTTCTGGAACCGCTTGACGCTCCGGAGAAGAATTTCACATTTCTTGCGATAGGGGACCCTCAGTGCAAGACCAACTCGGATGTCAACCGTTTCAGAACTGAGACTATTCCTGACATGAAGAAATTCCTCGTGGATTCTCAGGCCAAGGGCAAGTATAACAATGTCTATGTGATGACCATGGGAGACATTACATTCGACAATACTGTCCAGTGGAAGCCGATGCGTGATGTCATGTCCAGGTTCACGGCCAACGGAACTGATTACATTCCGTTCTTCAATACGATCGGAAACCACGACCATGACGCGTCCAAGAAGAATCAGTACGAATCCACACAGAATTACATCGACAATTTCGGCCCGGTAGATTATTCGTTCAACAGAGGTGATGTCCATATAATCGTCATGGATGATGTCCTGGTGAAGACAACAAACGGTAGGACCTGGACTTATTCCGGCGGTATTTCATCAGAGCAGCTGAAATGGCTGAGGGCTGATTTGGCACTCGTGAAGGACAAGCAGAACAAGATGGTCTTCTTCTGCGCCCACATCCCCTTCAGGGGAAGCGCCAAAAGTGGCGGAGCATCTGTCAATAAAGACAAGAACTATGCAGAGGTGCTCAAGTTGTTGACCGAATTTCATGAGGCACATCTGATGATAGGTCATACCCATTATCCGCAGAACTGGATTCATACCGGCTATGTCACCAAGAGCGGAAAGCCTATTTATGAGCATGTCCACGGTGCCGCTTGCGGTGCATGGTGGTCCTGCAACATGAATACAAACGGTGCACCTAACGGGTACAGCCTTTATGAAATCGAGGGCAACAGCATAAAGAACTGGGTGGCGAAAGGCACCAAGAACACTGTTGACTATCAGATGCGTGTGTATGACGGCAACCAGATATACGGCGGTTCAGACGGAAATCCTGCTGGAAAATACAAATATACATGGTATGACGGCGGCACGGGAGGTTCCGCAAATATCAAGGCTGCCGGAAACTCAAAATTGAAGGGAGCATTCGTCGCAGCCATATGGAACGATGACGATACCAACTGGAAAGTCGAATTCTTCCAGGACGGGAAAAAGGTAGGAGACATGAAGAGAGTTCCGTCCAAGATTACCGACATCTGCGTGGCTTCATATTTCTTCAATAAACTGAACAAGAACACCACGACTTGGACGACGACCACTGCCCAGCATTACTGGTACATATCGGCACCAGGAGGAGATCCGACCAAAGTGAAAAACTGGGAAGTGCGTGCTACTCAGACGATTCCGAGCAGCGGACAGGTCAATGTATATACATGCAATTCCTTACAGACGGACTACTCTGGTTTTTAGCGGTCTGGCATTACTTTAGATTACTGAACACAAAACATAGAACGTATGAAATTTAACAAATTGATCATGTCATTGGCAGCGGCGGCTATGTCATTGACAGCAATGGCCCAGAGCCAGACAGTGCAGTTCTTCGCTCACAGGGCAAGCCGTTTCGAGTTCGACGAGAACACGCTTCCTGCCTTCAAGGCCTGTTACGATCTCGGTATCAGAGGCTTTGAAACAGATATCCGTATGGCCAAGGACGGGAGACTGGTCGTGAACCACGACGAGACTTTCGCCAGACTTACCGACTGCACTAATACAGTGGAGTCGATGAACACGGAGGATATACAGAAACTTACCACATTCCAGGGAAACAAGATTCTGTTCCTCGATGAACTGGTGGATTTCCTCGCGGACAAAGATGGCGTGTATGTGGAATTCGAGATGAAGACCAAGCCGGAGTCAAGCTATCCGGAAGACAGGCTCAGAGAGTATTGCGACAAACTCTACAAGACGGTCATGGCCAAGAAACCTGAGCACTCCACCTATCTGTTCACGTCAAGCGACCGGAGAGCGCTGAATATGATGAAAAGGCTTCATCCTGATGCTGACCTTCTGATTATCTTCAGCAAGCCTGTCTGTGACGAGACTATCCAGATGGCGGAGGCAATGGGTATCAGGCGTATCGGCTGCCAGATGAACGGAACAACCCGCTCGATGGTAAGAAAAGCCAAAGAAGCGGGTCTGTACGTGTCTCTGTGGCCGTCCAGAACTCCAGAGGACATCATGCTCGGAGTCTATCTCGGCGCAGAATTCTTATGTTGCGACAGAGCAGTTGAGGTAAAGAAATTCCTCGATGAAAAAGCTCCGTTCGTAAGATACAAATAGGATATAAATAGGATTTAGAAATCTATAGCCTCGCGCATTTCAGGGATGGTCTGACTAAGGTCCATCCCTTTTCTGTATATGCCTGCGGTGCCGCCGACGAAAATGTCCGCACCCATCTCGGCCATAGCGTGGGCGCGTTCCTTGCTGACGCTGCCGTCCACGCTTATCAGAATGTTCCGGTATCCCTTGCTGTCAAGATATTTCCTGGTCTGCGCCACCTTGTTCATTATTCCGTCCACCATCTTGGCCCCCGCGTAGCCGGGATGCACAAGCATAAGAGTTACGGTATCAAGGTAAGGCAGGTACGTCTCAAGTTTCTCAATTTCTGTCTCAGGGTTCACTGCCAGGCCGAAAAGTCCGCCTTTCTCGTGAACTTTATTGCTCAGTTCCTTGAAATCCAGGGTGAGTTCCACGTGAGAAGAAACGATGTCGCCCTTCCTGATATCGAACCTTCCCAGTATCAGCTCCGGGTCTTCCACCATCAGGTGAATGTCCAGAGGTATATCAGTAGTCCTCTGCATGGCCTTTATGAAATCCGGGCCGAAAGTGAGATTGGGAACGAAATGCGCATCCATGATGTCCACGTGCAGCATATCTGTCCCGTATTTCTGCAGGTCCGCGATGTCTTTCCCCAATGCCATAAGGTCGGAGCACATCACCGAAACTGAAATAAATCTCTTGTGACTCATGACGTTACCTATTCATTGACAAACATAACCTTATTGAAAAATTCCTTGCGGCCGAGGATTACGCCGAAGGCCTGCTCTGACTCGCTCAGATGGAACTTGTGGGAAATAAGCGGCCTCACGTCGATACGGTGGGACGCGATCGCCTCCATGGTGGTGCGCCAGTCGTTCTTCGCGTCATTGTACAGACTGTTCCATGTGCCCCTGACAGTCAGTTCCTTGCGGAGAATCTCCCAGTAGCCGTTCTGTGTCAATGTCATGTCTCCTGCCGGGTTGCCCATACATACGACGTGGCCCTTCGCCTTGACTGACCTGAGCGCCTGCTCGAATGTCTGCGAAACGCCCGCTCCTTCTATGCAGACGTCAGCGCCCTTGCCTCCTGTCTGCTCGCGGATGAACTCGACCGGGTCAATGTCCCTGGAATTGACGGCCGTGAATCCGAGAGAATTCGCAAAATCAGTCTTGGTCTGGTCAATGTCACACAGGATGACTTTGGCGGCGCCTGCCGTCCGTGACCACAAGCCCAGCATTATGCCTATCGGCCCGGCTCCGAAGATGGCCACGGTATCCCCGATACGGACATTCCCCTGGCCTACGGAATGCAGGGCAACAGCAGCCGGTTCGCACATGGCTGCCTCCTCGTAAGAGACTCTGTCATCGAAAAATACGAGATTCCATTCTTTTACGGCGATGTATTCAGCAAATCCGCCGTCTCTCCTGGAACCATAATAATCATAATGGCTGCAATGTGCATACTCTCCGGTCTGGCAGGCCGCACAGTGTCCGCAAGGGATCAGCGGAAATACTGCCGCCTTCTTGCCTACGAGGCTCTTGTCGTCCGCGTCGATGATTTCGCCCGCGAACTCGTGCCCCGGAATGGTCGGAAAATGGTATGTGCCTTTCTTGAATATACGCGGAATGTCGCTTCCGCAGATGCCGCACGCGTGCACTTTCATAAGCACTTCGCCCGGTTCTCTCACTGGAGTCGGGACGTCCTCGTATCTGAGGTCGCCCACGGCGTGAAGATTCAATGCTTTCATCAGAAGCTGTTTTAGAGTGTTGTTTTATTTTGTTCCACAAAAATATCCATAAAATCCGAAAAGTCAAAAAATGAAAGCAATTTTTACTTCAAAAATGTGTGATATGAAAATTTTTTAACTATATTTGTGTGTCAAATGAAATTATAGACGATATGAAAAGATACGCATACATACTTTTGTCCGTGGCTGCCGTGTTCAGCATGACCGGCTGCAAGTCGGAGAAAGCCCCTAAGACCGATCTCCCTCGCGAAGTATATGTGGGTCAGCAGGCCCAGCACGTGCAGGGCATCGCATACGATGAAGAGAAGAACTGTATGTACATGTCATTCACGAGCAGATTCGTGAAAGTCGATATGCAGGGGAACATTCTCGGCTCCATTGACAGAATCCAGGGACATCTCGGCGCGATGACATTCGACCCGGTAGGCCGCAAGGTATATGCGTCACTCGAATGCAAGGATGACCAGATCGGCCAGGGCATCGCCAAGAAATTGGGCGTGGATGTGGTCACAGAGTCGGTGTTCTATATCGCCATAATCGACGTTGACAAGCTCACCACGCTGGGAGCTGACCCGGAAACGGGCGATGTGCTCAGGACTGTGTGCGTGAAGGAGGCTTGCGCCGACTATGCAGCCAAGGTCAATGTTGCAGACACGACATTGGACCACCGTTTTGCCTGCTCCGGAATCGACGGAGTCACCATAGCGCCTGCGATCGGCGCCAAGAACAAGTCATTGTCCTCAGCGAGGAAACTCTATCTGTATGTGGCTTACGGCGTGTACGGCGATGTGAACAGGAATGACAATGACCATCAGGTGATTCTTCAGTACGACCTCAAGTCCCTCTCGCGCAATGCCAGGAACGTGGTTTTCGGCACCGTGCATACCGACGGACCTGCCAAGCCGCTGAACAAGTATTTCATATATACCGGAAATACCAACTGGGGCGTGCAGAATCTTGCGTATGACGAGAATACAGGGGACTTCTTCATGGCCGTCTATAAAGGCAAGAAGCCTCAGTACCCCAACTATGACCTGTATGCGTTCAGCATTGACCAGAAGCCGTCCAAGGCTGCTCTGGAGGGCGTGCCGTACTGGAAGAAAAAGGAACGTCAGCTGAAACTTGATGACTCTATGGGCCAATGTGATGAGGCGACCGGCATTCACGGCTGGCGTTTCAAGTGGGGCTCTACCGGTCTCTTCCCTATGGGGGACGGATACTGGTACATTTCAGAAAACAAAAAGGACAAGGAAACCCGTACGCACAGCTGTACAGCACGTCTGTATCGCTGGACCGGTGATGCCAAATCCCCATTTGCAATAGTGAAGTAGATTTTATCGTAATTTGGTTTGTCCGGTCTGTAGAAAGTGGTGTTCTGCAGGCCGGTTTTTCAAATGTTTTTATTACATTTGTAAGAATTGCCGTCATTTCCGGCAGACAGAATCGTTCGTTACGGCGGCTTGAATATGATTGACTATGGGGCTGAGGTTTATAGAAATTCTGACTTATTTGGGCAGCGGTGTCTTGTGTCTTGTGACCGGGGCGTTGCTGGTCTTTGTCGATAACGGAAATTCTGAACAGTCCAAAGGCTACATGAAAGTCAAGGCCTTTGTCGCATTGGCAGCTTTTCTGGACACGATTCTAAGTTTCATATTTCTGTATTTCCTCTCCAAAGACTACAGTTATCTGTGCATCAATACCTTTTTGGCGCCTCTGGTCTTCTATTTCCAGGTGTTCATGGCCACGACTTCGCTGCTGATGCTGTTCCGCAGTCCGTATATGTCCAAGCATCTGATGTACATATTCATTTGGCCTGTAGTGGTTCTGACGCTGTGCCACGGCGTGGGTTATCTGGTGGAATACGGCCTCGTGTTCGACATCCCGTCCTATATCAGTTATGTGAATACGACCTATTCGATGGTCGTGTCAATGCTGATGTACATGGTGATTCTCGTCGTGATAACCTGTCTCGCCGTGATTCTGCTCAGGGCTGTGAAAAAGTATAACAGGACACTGGAGAACTACTATGCCGAATATCCGGAACTGTCCGGCAAGAGGCTCGACTCCGTAGTGCTGGCATTCTTCCTGTACGGCATATTGTCATTGATAAACCTGCTGTCATTTTCAAGACCGGTCGTAGTGGGCTCGGTCATAGTCGCATCCGTGTTCTTTGTCGTCTTTGCCGTGGCACTGGTGAACCTCCAGAGGCTTTTTTCACTGGTTTCTCCGGCATTCGCCTACGAACAGCAGAGACCGGTGGAAGAGCAGTCGGAACCAGTTTTGCCCGAGCAGCCGGAAGTGTCTGAGTCAATGTCGATTGACGATGCTGTATCTTGCTGGACCTCGAGGCAGGACAAGCCTTATCTGAAGCGCGGCATTACTGTCGCATCCGTTTCTGTGGAAATGAAGATCTCTCCGAGAGTCCTTTCGGATTATCTGAACAATGTCTATGAGGTGAATTTCAATACGTGGATAAATACATTGAGACTGGAACAGGCTGCCGAGATGATGCTTGAGAATCCGAAACTGCCTTTCAAGGAACTGTATGCCAAAGTGGGATTCTCCGACCTCGCCGCGTTCGCCAAGGCATTCAAGAAATGCTATGGTGTAGCTCCGGGACAGTTCCGCACGGAGAAGTGTAACAAATAGGGAATGGTATGACGCTGGATTTTCTGAATATACTGGTCAATGTCGCCTCTTGTATCGCGCTGCTGCTGTCGGTAGTGTTCCTTCTGTTCGTGCGTTACGAATACAACAAGGACGCGCAAGGCTTTTCCCAGGCAAGGCACCTGATGGCCTGCGTGATATTCCTCGGGGTCATAACTGACACTATGGCCATAGTTTGCCTGATGCATGGCAGTTCTATCGTGGTGCTGACTTCTTTTGTCTTCGCCGCCACCATATTCATCCAGCTGCTTGCCGGATGTTATGTCGGACTGCTTCTGTTCAGATCTCCGCAGGTTACTCTCAAGAATCTCCTTCTCATGGTGACTCCGGCCGTGCTGATTACCGCGATGCATATTTGCGGAGTCGTGGCATTCAAAATCGACAATCCTGATGTCAGCCATTACTATGAGGCCTTTCTTGATACGAGATTTGCGGTAATCACCACATGGTTCCTGCGCATAACGTCGATTATGATACTTGCAGGTTTGGGAGTATCCCTCATCAAATGTGTAAGGCGTTATATCAATGTCATAAACGCCTACTATTCAGGCAAGGACAACATTGATGCGAAAAAACTCGTTTTCATATATCATTCGTATTTCTTTTTCTTTGTTTCAGGCTGTCTAAACCTGCTTATGCGCTCCGCTCTTTTCAATGCGGCCGTGGTCTGCGTCGTGTCGGCCTATTTCGTGTTCTTCACGATCAAGTTCCTGAATGCCAGACCGTTGTTTGCTGCAATCGCTCCTGCATATGATTACGAACAGGGAGTCTTGCGCGCAGAGAGCATTGAAAAGAAAGAGGAATCTTCCGCAAATGAGGTCCAGACTCCCCAGGCTCTGTTCACGTCCCGTCCGAAGGTGGAGGAACTGGTGTCCTTCTGGGTGAACCTTTCTCCGGCGCCGTATCTTGGCGAGAATCTGACATTGGCCAAAGTCTCTTCTCAGATCGGTGTGAGCCAGAGACTTCTGTCGGATTATCTGAACAATACGCTGAATCTGAATTTCAATGCCTGGATAAATACCCTCAGGATCGGGGAAGTAAAAAAGATTCTTGTCAATGAAAAGCAGGCCTCGCTTCTGGATGTCGCTGTCCGTACCGGATTTGCAGACCAGTCCGCGATGTCCAAAGTGTTCAAGAAAATTACCGGCGAATCGCCTACGGAATTTCAGGTGAGAAACGGAGAATAATTCATGGATTTGTCAAACCATTTCAGGATTATATTATGAACAGGATTATGCAGTCAGTGCTGGATGCGGAATATGTTATAGACGGAGTGAAGATGGAACTTTCGCCGCGTGAAATCTTGGATGACGCGGTGGGGAAGTCCGGGCGGAATGCTGATGCTCTGAAGGTGGAGCCTGTGGTGGACGAGACCGTGGACCCTGATCCTGCAGGCGTGATGCCTGAGCTCCAAGTTGCTGAAAATCTTATACTTGGCAGTTTGCCGGATGTGTCGGAAAGCAGAAAGATTCCGTCCTTCTGTGCTGACAGCATGACGTGCGCGGAGATAGCAAAGGCATTGACCGAAGTCATCTGGCGGGAAGGACATTTCCGGTCCGGAGATTTGGAGGTAAGCATATTGTGGGAATGGGACATGGCTCCGGTGGGAAGTATGGCGGCGTTCTACTACTCTGTGGAGACGGCCTGCGATTATCTGGATATGCTCGGTGTGCGTCTGGCGGGGTATGACTTCAGGGAGTGTACAGGCGGATGTTCCGTAAAAGTTTCGGTGAATGTGTCTGAGGGTGCCCGGATGGAGGAGGACGATGAGGAGCCTGAAAACCCGCTGCCGTTCTGCGAGGTTCCGTTCAAGACGGAGTCTCCGGCTCTCGGAGAAGGACGCCTCTGTCCGGCTGTGCTGTCCGGTGAAAAAGACAACTGGCTGATATACATACCTTTCGATACGGGCAAGTTCAGACTTGGCGGTTCGCTGCTGTCCAGGCTGAGCGGCATATCGGGGGGCAAGGCGCCAGATGACATTGATTCGGACTATTTCCTGGACTGCTACGAGGTGGTGCGCGAATTCGTGGAGGACGGAGTGGTGCTTTCGGGCGTTACGGTAGGTGAGGGCGGCCTTTTTGCTGCAGTGGCGACGATGACGGGAGGCGGTGTCCGTGGTATGGATATTGATATCTCAGGGATCATGAAATCCTATGGAGAGCAGAGCCAGGTCAATGTGCTTTTCGGCGAAGTGCCCGGAGCATTGATAGAAATAAAGGACATCGATTTCGACTACTTGGATGCGGAAATGCTTCTTCAGGATGTGGCTTATTATCCGATAGGCCATCCTGCGGAGAAGGGACTGAACATAACCGGCAATTCCGCTACGGGCGTTTCGGGTATCTTGAGGGCGCTTCTGGCGCAGCGGGATGCTCCGGAGGGGGAAGACTGACAATAACCAGATAATTATACGTCGGATATGGTAAGTAAGTATGCAAATGTTCCCGGCAAGGGAAACGGGCCCAAGAAGCCGAAGATTTTCGTCTTGGACACCAACATTATTCTTCACGATTATAAGGCGATAAGAAAGTTCCAGGACAATGATATCGTGGTGCCTGTCGCAGTGCTCGAGGAACTCGACAAGTTCAAGAAGGGCACTGATGCGCTCAGCTACAATGCCCGCGGATTCATGCGTGACATTGACAGGCTTACCGAGGGCAGGATGTTCGGGAAAGAGGGCGTCCCGATAGGCAAGGGCTTGGGTGATATCAAGATAGAGCCGAACCATCCGTTCCCTGACAGTCTGAAGGACCTGTTTCACGACGATATACAGGACCACCGGATACTTGCTACTGCCATCTGGGTGCGTGACCACAATCCTGACAGGTTCGTGGCGCTTGTGACCAAGGACATAAACTTGAGGATGAAATCCAAGGCTGTCGGTATGGTGGCGCAGGATTATCTGACTGACAGGGTAGAGGAGGCGAAGGTGGAGACGTCCCAGAAGGAAGTCCATTTTATAGACAATGCTCCGGCCGAGGTGCTTCAGGAACTCGCCTACAGCCAGAACAATGCGGTCGATTGGCGGGCTGTCTGCTATGATCGTCCGTATCCGAACCAGCTTTTCAAGTTCAAAGTCCAGAATGAGGATGTCTTGTGCGCGAGATATGATGCGGACATTGACAAGATCCTGCTTGTGCGCAAGCGTGAGGCCTGTGGAATCAAGCCGAGGAATGATGAACAGAAATTCGCCATCGACGCGTGCCTGAACAAGAAGATCAAACTCGTGTCCCTGACGGGCGGTGCCGGAACGGGAAAGACGCTCCTGGCATTGGCTTCAGCCCTGGAACAGGAAAGGGATTATGACCAGATCATATTGTCCAGACCGACGGTCATACTGGGCAATCAGGATATCGGTTTCCTCCCCGGAGACCAGAAGAACAAGATGTCGCCGTTCCTGCAGCCGCTTATGGACAACCTGAATGTGATCAAGGCACAGTACCGCCCGAGCAGCAAGGAATATCAGCGTCTGGAGGCGTTGGTGAAAGACGAGAAGCTGCTCATTACGCCGCTTGCGTATATCAGAGGACGAAGTTTGGGCAATGCGTACTTTATCATTGACGAGGCTCAGAATCTGACTCCGCACGAGATCAAGACGATCATCACCAGGGCGGGAGAGGGAACCAAGATGGTGTTTACAGGAGATATTTTCCAGATTGACCAGCCGTATCTGGACCAGTGGTCCAACGGTCTGACTCATCTTGGAGAGAAGATGACAGGGCAGAAGCTTTTCGAACACGTATTCCTGAATAAGGGTGAGCGGAGCGAGTTGTCTGACCTTGCAGCAAAATTATTGTAGAAGAAAATGCAGAAATTTCTTGAGAACTGGATGCTGCCGTTAGCCATATCTTTAGGCGCGGCAGCATATCTGGTGCTTTACAACGTGCCTTATCTGGCAGAAAATGTCGAGCCTGGAGTGTCGGCTTTTGCGAAGAATGTGCAGCCGGTGCTGATAGCCGTGATGCTATTCCTGCAGTTCAACAGGATTTCGCCTCACGACCTGCGCTTCAGGAGATGGCATTTCGTGCTGTTGGGCTTTCAGATGCTTACTTTCATTGCGCTGACAGGAGTGGCCATAGCTCTTCCTGACGGCAATGCGAAGGTTCTTGTGGAGAGTGCCATGCTGTGCTTTGTCTGCCCGACGGCCGCGGCTGCCGGTGTGATTACCCATAAGCTTGGCGGAAAGCTCTCTGACACAGTGTCTTATGTCGTGCTGGTAAATGTGGCGGTGTCCGTGGCCATTCCTGTGGTCATACCGATTTTCAATCCGTCATCGGGTGTGTCCTTCATGAGCGCCCTGGTAGCCATCTCGCTGAAGATTTTCCCGTTGCTGGTGCTGCCTCTTCTGCTGGCGTGGCTC
>ERZ779851.1221-NODE-1221-length-23529-cov-7.658729_pt1 | contig 23529 bp, 18 predicted proteins | sample MGYA00511094_ERZ779851 | MGnify/ENA primary metagenome ERZ779851 (study PRJEB29588, sample SAMEA2155512) | human gut metagenome | biome: human gut; feature: human-associated habitat; material: faeces | place: Denmark | collected 2008/2010 ...
AAGCTGCATGACGAGCTGATTTTTCTTCACCGCCTCGATGAACTGCGGCTTTGCAGCCTCTTCAAGCTCCAGATTGTGCGCGAATCGCTTTGCATCCTCGTCGTTCGCCTTGCGTATGACCGGCTTCAGCGAACCGACGATCTCGCTCTCCGGCACATGCCTGTTGCCGATGGCAACGCTGCCGTACTCCACACCGCGCACCGTCTCGACGATGGCAAACTCGCCCTCTTTGAAATCGATGCCGTTCGGCGCGAAATAATAAACCTTGCCCGTGCCGCGGAACCGGATGCCGACGATCTCTCTTGTCGCGTCCGCGTCCTTTGCTTCCGCCTCTTCGGGCGCCGTGTTGTTGTTCTTGATATCTTCCATAATATAATAATCTCCGGGAATTTCAGTCTATTTCAGCTTTGCCGCAAATGTCATAAGCAGCAGATTTATGTTCGCGTTCTCCCCCGCCCTGACGACCGCCTCGGTCGCGAGGTCAAAGAGATACGCATTTTTCCTGTCCGTGATGCTTTTTGCATATTCCGCCGCCGCATCACGTGAAAGCAGCCGCGTAGCCCGTCCGAACCGTGCGTTCATAACGTCGGCAAGCGCGGTCATCAGCAGAGTGAAAAACTCCTTCACGCCGTCGCGGTTCAGCTTCATCGAAAGCAGGAACGTCATCGCGTCCGATTTCGACGTACTGACCAGAACCGGCATGAAATCAAGGCATAGCTGCCGCTGACGGCTGAAATCCCTGCAAAGCAGCTTAAGCGCCTTGCCCGGACTGCCCTCCGCCATATTGATCGCCTCGTCGATCTGTTCTCCGCCGCTTTTTTTGCTCTCGCTCATGAGGAACCGCCGTATGTCGGCGTTGTCTGACGGCGCGAGCGAAATAATGCGTGTGCGTGACACGACCGTGGGAAGCAGACTTTCTTTTTTGTCGGCAACGATGAAGAACAGAACGCTTGCCGGCGGCTCCTCAATGAATTTGAGGAGCGCATTCTGCGCCTGTACGGTCATTTTCTGCGCGTCGTCGATGATGTAGACCTTGTATTTCCCCTGCTGCGGCGGATATTTGACCGTCTCGCGCAGATTGCGGATTTCCTCGACGCCATTGTTGCTCGCCGCGTCGATTTCCATCACGTCCATCGACTCGTCCGCCAGCAGGCGGCGGCAGGATTCGCACTGCCCGCATGGGTCGCCGCCCACGGGATGCTCGCAGTTGATGGCGCGCGCGAGGATTTTCGCGGTGGACGTCTTGCCCGTGCCGCGGCTGCCGCAGAAGAGGTACGCATGGGCGACGCGCCCGCTCATCACCTGATTGCGCAGCGTGGAGATGACCGCCTCCTGTGCCACCATGCTGGAAAAGTCTTTGGGGCGCCACTGGCGGTAGAGTGCTTGATATGCCATAATTTCTGTTTTACTCCTTACAGTATGCGATTATTGCAGAGGATTTCGCGTCTGCGGACGCGAGGAGGGGGCTTTCCGCTCGCCCCCTCCACCCCTTCGGCGCCGCCACTTGTTTGGGAAGCTCCAATCATTTCAAATCATTCGCTTAAAGACGATAAATTCTTCCCCGCGCGCGACCAGCACGCCCTGATCGCCTTCCGCCGCCAAGCCGTAGTCCTCGCCCGGCACTTCCAGCTCCATCCGCATTCCGTTCACCTTCTGGAAGGTCATATAGTAGATGGTTTTCGGCGCGCCGTCCTCCTGCGTCACCAGCGTGCGCTTGCCGACGACGCTCGCTTCCATGCTGTCAATCGGCGCGCGCGCATCGTCCGCCTCCACATGCACCATGCTCGTGATTTTCGCCACCAGCATCAGCACCAAAATTGCGCCCAGCACCGTGCCCAGCATCGTCAGCACATTCCGCAGCATTTCTGCATCCATCCGTTCTCTCCTCCGTTTGCTTCATCATGGGCATTATACCATAATCGGCGCATATGCACAAGAGCCGCCGGGCAGAAAAGCTGTTTTTCGCGCAAAATAAGCGAACGTGTATTCTGAAATTCGTCCCAAATGCCGCATGAAAAAAAGTTTGCAATTTTCCCGAAAAAATTTCAAAAAACCCCTTGCATTTTTCCGAGAACTATGCTATAATACTTTCTGTGCTCAGCGCTTCACCGCCTGACACAAAGAGAACAAGCGCTTGGGGCATTAGCACAGTTGGTAGCGCGCGACATTCGCATTGTCGAGGTCAGGAGTTCGAATCTCCTATGCTCCACGGATGGTCAAGGTTGAAAAACCTTGACCTTTTCTTTTACCTATTTTCTGACCGATACACGAAAAGGAGGGCTTCCCCATGTCCGAAGCAGAAACCCGAAAGAAAATTGCGGAACTGGAATCGCAAATCAATGCCCACAAGCAAGCTATTCAAGAGCATTACCAAGCAATTTCAGCATTAGATGTTAAAATCGAGTCGTTGCAACGTCAACGCGGTGAATTGCAAACTTCGCTGGCTCCTTCAAAAGATTATGCTGATTACTATGATGCCATAATTTCTTTTCTTTCCTCTGCAGAACACTGTTGGAATGTGTATATCGACAATGAAACCCCTACTCGCCAGATAATGACAGATATACACTGCGGTCGGACGAAAACCGAAAAAAGGTGAAGTGTCCATTGATTACGCACTCCTTAACTGTCAGATTGTTCTAATTTCTAAAACACAATTGTTCCATATAAATTGTCCCTTCTATCGAATAGAGCCAGCTGGAATTTTTACTGCCACCGAATACAAAAATAACAGCACCGGTGTTTTCAAGATAGCTGTTCCTTCGAGCAAGACTGTTTTGTTAAAAAGCGGCAAGACTGCTCATTTATTTTCAAAGCCTTTTATTTTGCGCGCACAAACCGATGATAGTTCTTACGGAAAGACAAACGATTTTTATTGTGTAGCGTATGTTTGGTAAATAATTCATTTGTTTTTGTATCAACACAAAAGCACCGGACAGAGCCATCGCGCCCCGTCCGGTGCTTTCCTATTTATTCCTCTTCTCCCCCGATGGCTTCCTTCAGCGTCCGCCAGCCCAGCACGGCGCACTTCACGCGCGCGGGCATGTGCGAAATATCCTTCAGCGCCCCGGCTTCTTCCAGCTCGTCGATTTCCTCCGCCGTCGCTTCGCCCTGAATCATCTTGCGGAAGATTTCGCCCAGATGCAGCGCTTCTTCCTTCTTCCGCCCGACAATCATGCCCAGCATAATGTCCGCCGAAGCCTGCGAAATCGCGCAGCCGTCGCCGATGAACGCGCCGTCGGTAATCACGTCGCCATCCACCTTCAGCTTCAGCGTGATGTCGTCGCCGCAGCTGGGGTTGACGCCTTCCAGCTCAATGTTCGCATCCGGCAGGTCGTGCTTGAATTCCGGATGGATGTTGTGTTCTGTCAGAATTTCGTTATAAAAGCTCCTGTTTTCCATAGCCCATTCGCTCCCTGATTGTTTTCAGGCTGTCCAGCAGCCGATCCACCTCGTCCGGCGTGTTGTAGAACGCACAGCTTGCCCGAACCGTCGAGGAATAGCCGAGGTGCTTGAGCAGCGGCTGTGCGCAGTGATGCCCCGCGCGGATACACACGCCGTCCGCCGCGAGGATTTCGCTCACGTCATGCGGATGCACGCCATCGACCGTGAACGTGACAATGCCGCTGTGTTCCTCAGGACTGCCCGACCCCAGCACATGGATGAACGGCATATCCGCCATCCCCGCCATCATGCGGGCAACCAGCGCCGTTTCGCGCTCGTGCATGGTGTCAAAGCCGACGGACTGCATGTAGCGAATCGCCGCGTGCAGCCCGACCGCGCCGGCGGCATTGCCCGTGCCCGCCTCAAACTTGTAGGGCAGCTCGGCATACGTCGCCCCGGTGCGCGTGACGGACTCGATCATCTCCCCGCCGGAGAGGAAGGGCGGCATCTTTTCCAGCAGCCTGCGTTTGCCGTACAGCGCGCCAATCCCCATCGGGCCGAACACCTTATGCCCCGAAAACGCAAGGAAATCCGCGTCCAGCGCCTGCACATCCACGGGGATATGCGGCGTGGACTGCGCGCCGTCCACCACGATGACCGCGCCGACGCGATGCGCCATATCCGCGATTTCGCGAATCGGGTTGACGCGCCCGATGACGTTGGAAACGTGCGTCACGGCAACGATTTTCGTCTTGTCGGTGATGATTTCCGATACCTTGTTCAGGTCGAGTCGTCCATCCATTTCGCAGTCGATGAATTTGAGCGTTGCGCCCGTTTGCCGGCACACCATCTGCCACGGCAGCAGGTTGCTGTGATGCTCCAGGATGGACACCACCACCTCGTCGCCCGCGTGGACGTGAGACAGCCCATAGCTGTACGCCACGAGGTTCAGCGCCTCGGTCGTGTTGCGCGTGAAGATAATCTCCTGACTGCTCTTGGCGTGCAGGAAATCGCGAACCGCCAAGCGCGCTTCCTCCACCGCCTCCGTCGCCGCGATGCTCAGCGGATACAGCCCGCGCAGGGGATTGGCGTTCTGCGTCTCATAGAACGTCTTTTCCGCATCCAGCACGCACTGCGGGCGCTGCGCCGTCGCCGCGTTGTCCAGATACGCCGCTGTTTCCTGCATCAGCAGCGGAAAATCACGCCTGTAATCCGTCGTTTTCATCCATTTCCCCATCCAGTTCGTTCAGTATCGCCGCGCGCGCCGTTTCGCTTTTCACCTGCTGCGCCACGCGGGCAATCGCCGCGCGCGAAAGCAGCTTTTCCGCCGTTTCGCGGTCGATGCCGCGGCTGCCGAAATAGAAGCGCGTGTCGTCGTCCATCTCGCCGATGGTCGCACCGTGCGTGCCCTCGACATTCTCCTCCGCGCAGAGGATGACCGGCACGGTCTTGTTCACCGCGTCCTCGCCCAGCATCAGCACCGTTTCCTGTTCGCTGCCGACCGACCCGGACGACCCGCGCTTGAAGTCAATCGTGCCGCGGAAAATCTTCTTCGCCGCGTCATTCAGCGCGCCGGACGCGTTGATTTCGCACTTCGTCTTTTTCCCCCAGTGGTTGACGACAAGGTTCATGTCCAGCGTCTGATTTTTCCGCGCCAGATAGCCGATATTCGCCGCAAACGACGCGTTCTCGCCGTCCAGCCCGATGCCCGTCTGCGCATACACGTCGCCGTGACCCAGCGTCACTTGCCGCAGCACAATCCGCCCGCTGCCGTGGCAGTGCCCGATGACTTCATCATACACCAGCGCGTTTTCGCCCGGCGCGACCAGCTGAGTCAGCTCAATTTCCGCGCCGTCCTCGGCGGTCAGCTCCGTCTGCACATGCAGCTTGCCCGCCGTGCGAAGGGTCTGGAAGAGCGACCTTTTCGCGCCCTTTTCCGCCTGAACGGTCACGCGCTTGCGGGCATACGCCGCGTCCGATGCAATCAGCATATCCGCCTTTTCTGCGGATTCTTCCGGCAGCACGACCGTCGCGCTTTCGTCCCAGTCAATACTCGCTTCATTCACGCCCAGACGATTCCACGTCCGGCTGGGCAGCTGATTGATGGTCATTTTCTCCATTGATGGATGCTCCTTTCCGCTCAGCCGATGCTGCCCTTCATTTCAAGGCGGATGAGGTTGTTCATCTCCACCGCGTATTCCACCGGCAATTCCTTGGACACGTTGTCCGCAAAGCCGCTGACAATCAGCGCGCGCGCGTCCTCTTCGCTCATGCCGCGGCTCATCAGGTAGAACACCGCGTCGTTGCTGATGCTGCCGATTTTCGCCTCATGCCCGATGGCGGCGTCGCGTGTGCGGATGTCCATCGCGGGAATCGTGTCCGAGCGGCTCTCGCTGTCGAGCATCAGCGACTGACAGGATAACGCGCTCTTGGCCTGCTTGGCGCTCTTCTCCACCACCACGCTGGAGCGGAACGTGCTGATGCCGCCGCTCTTGCTGATGGAGCGCGTGTTCATGTACGAGCTGGTATTTTTGCCAACGTGCACGACCTTCGCGCCCGTGTCGAGATTCTGCCCCGCGCCTGCGAACGTCACGCCCGTGAACTCCATGCGGGCGCGGTCGCCCTTCAAGATGCTCATCGGATACAGGCAGCCCACATGCGACCCGAACGAGCCGGAAATCCACTCAATCGTGCCATCCTCCTCCACCAGCGCGCGCTTGGTGTTGAGGTTGTACATGTTCTTCGACCAGTTTTCGATCGTCGAATAGCGCAGCTTCGCGCCCTTTTTGACGTACAGCTCCACGCAGCCGGCATGGAGGTTCGCCACGTTGTACTTCGGGGCAGAGCAGCCCTCGATGAAATGCAGGCTTGCGCCCTCGTCCACAATAATCAGCGTATGCTCAAACTGCCCCGCGCCCTTGGCGTTCAGGCGGAAATACGATTGCAGCGGAATGGACACCTGCACGCCCTTGGGAACGTACACAAACGAGCCGCCCGACCAAACCGCGCCGTGCAGCGCCGCAAACTTGTGGTCACGCGGGGTGACGAGCTTCATGAAGTACTTGTGCACCATCTCGGCATATTCGCCGTGCAGCGCGCTCTCCATGTCGGTGTACACCACGCCCTGCGCCGCCACTTCCGCGCGCACGTTGTGGTACACCAGCTCCGAGTCGTACTGCGCGCCCACGCCCGCCAGCGACTTGCGCTCCGCCTGCGGAATGCCCAGCCGCTCAAACGTGTCCTTAATGTCCTGCGGCACGTTCTCCCAGTTGTTCTGCATCTTCGTGTTCGGGCGGACATACGTCGCGATGTGGTCGATATCCAGCCCGTCCAGCGACGGCCCCCAATCCGGCACTCGCATATTATTGTAGATTTGCAGCGATTCCAGCCGGAACTGCTCCATCCACGCCGGGTCGTTCTTCTCCTTGGACAGCTTCTCGACGATGGCGGGGGTCAAGCCGGCTTCCATGCGGTACGCGTCATGCTCCGCGTCGCGAATATCATAAATGCTGCGGTCAATGTCCGCAACTTGGCTCTTCTCTGTCATGCCGCTCCCCCATCAGCCCTTGAAGCCCTTTTCGTTGATTTCTTCCACCAGCGCCGCGTCGCCTTCGCGCACAATGACGCCGTTTTCCATCACATGCGTGCGGTCAACGCGCAGCGCCTCCAGAATGCGCGTGCTGTGGGTGATAATCAGCAGCGAACCGTGCGTCTTTTCGCGGAACAGGCGGACGCCCTCGGACACCGTGCGCACCGCGTCCACGTCCAGACCGGAGTCGGTTTCATCCAGAATGGCGAGCTTGGGTTCGAGCATCAGCATTTGCAGGATTTCCGCCTTCTTCTTTTCGCCGCCGGAGAAGCCGACATTCAAATCGCGCTCGGCGTAGCTTTCATCCATCGACAAAAGCGCCATCGTTTCCTTCAGCTTCTTCTTGAAGTCCCACAGGCGGATGCGGCTGCCGCTCTTCTGCTCCAGCGCCGTGCGGATAAAGGCGCTCAGCGTCACGCCCGGCACTTCCAGCGGATTCTGGAAGGACAGGAAAACGCCCTTCTTCGCGCGCTCATTGACGGGCATAGAAGTAATATCCTCGCCGTCAAACGTGATGCTCCCCCGCGTCACCTGATAGGCAGGGTTGCCGGTGATGGCATAGCCGAGGGTGGATTTGCCCGTGCCGTTCGGGCCAAGGAGGACATGGGTTTCGTCCGTGCCGACGGAAAGGTTGACCCCGTGGAGGATTTCCTTTTCGCCCACCTGAACGTGCAGGTCGCGGACGGACAGCAATTCAGCGTGTTTCATATTGCAAAAGCCCTTTCTCTGGCTGATTGATGAATCATTCTTGTGCGGCAGTTTATAACCTACTTCCGCAATAGGATTTTACTCCCGATTCCCATGCTTGTCAAGAGGAATATGCAAGTTCCTATGGATTTTGAGTGTTTTGGAATAGCGCGCAGGGAACGCCCGCTCCGCCACAAATCCCCCCGAAAAAAAAGCGCATCCCCTTCGCGTTTGGAAGAGGATGCGCCCCGTTTGTCAATCAGCCCAGCGGCTTGATTTCGGTGATTTCAAAGAACAGCGCGGTTTCGCTGCCCTTGACGTTGAGCACCTTCAGCAGTTCTTCGTCCGTCACCTGCTGGAGCACCATGCGCGCACCGGCGGTGATGTAGGGCTTTGCGCCTTCCTCGGTGGAGGGGTTCGCGGCGTAGACCGCCAGCGCTTCGCCCGTGCGGAGCAGGTTCTGCTTCGTCTGGTTCTCCGCCAGACCCATCTGGATGTAGTACTTATCCTCGTTCTTCACGCACGCGAAGATGAACACGCCCGCGTTCGCCGTGCCGTCGGGGTTGGTGGTGCACACGAGGTACGTGCCGGAGAAGGAGTTGATGGCGTTCATCAGGTCATCCCCGGTCAGGGCGGAATCCGCGTAGTAGCTCGCGACGGACGCGGAGGTGAACGCATCGGTTTCTTCCGCCAGCACCGCCGTCATCGACAGCGACAGGACAAGCGCGCACACCAGCGCAAGCAGCTTCTTCATAAATAGAACCTTCCTTTCGCGCGTCCAGATTTTTCCCCGGAATCGCGCCTGTGATAGTTCTATTTTACACCCTACCTGCGTTCTTGTCAAGGTTTTCACAAAGCATTTTCCCCGCCCATTTTTAGGCACTCCAGCACCGTTTGCAGCATCTTTCCCGAATCCACCGGCTTGTTCAGGAACAGGTTCATGCCTGCCTCGCGGCTGCGCTGTTCGTCCTCGGAGAAGGTATTCGCGGTCATTGCCACAATCGGGATGGTCGCCGCATCCGGGCGCTGCATCGCGCGAATCGTCCGCGTTGCTTCCAGTCCGTCCATCAGCGGCATCATCACGTCCATCAGGATGCAGTCAAACGTACCCGGTTCGCTTTCGGAAAAGCAGCGAACCGCCTCCTTCCCGTTCCACGCCTGAGCGACAATCGCGCCCGCACCCTCCAGTATGTACTGGCTGATTTCCATGTTCAGCTCGTTATCCTCCACCAGCAGTATGTGCGCGCCCTTGATGGACGCCGCCTGCTCCGGCTTGGCGGATTCCGCTTCCGGCGGATTCGGATCTACGCGGAACGGCAGGGTGATGTAGAACGTTGTGCCGACGCTCAGTTCGCTCTCAAAGTGGATTTTGCCGCCCATCTGCTCGACAAGTTCCTTGGCAATCGGCAGTCCCAGCCCCGTGCCCTTGTAGGCCGTGCGCGCGCCGGATTCCTCCTGCGCGAACGCCTCAAACGCGTGCTGTTGGAACGCCGCACTCATGCCGCGTCCCGTGTCGGCACAGGTGAAAAGGAACGTCGCCGTCGTGCCGTCAAAGCCTTTCTCCTCGCAGGAGATGGTCACGCTGCCGCCGGGGCAGTTGTACTTGACCGCATTGCCGACAACGTTTTGCAGCACCTGATGCAGGTGCATCGGCGAGCCAATCAGGTTTTCGTGATTCCACGCCAGCGTCTTGCAGGACACCTGCACGTTTTCGTGCCACGCCTGCCCCTCCACCATCGTCACAATTTCGCTGACCATCTGGCGCAGGTTGAACGGCTTCTCTTCCAGCGTCACCGCGCCGGATTCGAGCTTGTTCATGTTCAGCACATCGTTGACCAAATCCAGCAGGAAGCCCGATGCGGTCATAATTTTCTCGCGGCACTCTTCCTGCTTTGCTTCGTCGCCCACATATCGGCGGCTGATTTCCACCATGCCGCGGATGCCGTTAATCGGCGTGCGGATATCGTGGCTCATGCGGCGCAGGAAGTCCGTTTTGACGATGTTGGCGCGTTCGGCGTCCTCCGCCGTCTTTTTCAATTGCAGCTGATAGTCGCGTTCGCGTTCCTTCTCCGCCGTCACGTCCTGCGTCACCATCAGCACCGATTCGAGCCTGCCGCGGCGGTCGTAGTTCTGCGGCAGCGTCGTCATCAGGTACACCTTTTCCTTCGGGTCGCGGAACTCCAGCGTCAGGTTCGGGTTTTCCTTCAAGCGCTGCGCCAAGGTCGTCAGGTCGCAGTAGCTGATGAACGCCTCGCGGAAATCCGGCGCAACGTTTTGAGCCGCTTGCATCTGCACCACTTCGTTCATGCTCCACGTGCGGTCCATCTTCATCAGCTGCTCCATCGGGTGCTTGATGATGCGCACCGTGCCGCGCTGGACGTTAACAAGGAACGTGAAGCAGTAGATTTCGCTGATGGCGCTGATAATCCGCGCCTGCTCGCTGTTCCTCTCCAGTGCGCGGCGGGACTGCTGGGCGCGCAGCCACGCGAAGCAAAGCCAGATTCCCATGTAAATCAGCGTGCCGTAAAGGAGAATGGTGTTGCGGGAATTGTAGACGGCAAGATCCGGGAACATGGCGTACACCGAGTAGTTCTCAAACGCCGTGCGCTTGCCCGACCACGCCGTCATACCGTCAACAATGTGCAGCCGCCCCGATTCGTCCCACTGCGCATGGGGGATGCTGTCTTCCTCGATTTTTTTTACGTTGCGCCCGACGATTTCGGCGCTGTTGGAAGCAATGATGGTTTTGCCGTCCGACACGGTGACCGTGCCGTCCATTGCAAACGTGAAGCCGCTGAAGAGTGTCTCCAGCTTCATGTCGCTCGCGTCCTCTTCCTCGCGCTCGGCGTATGCCACCACAAGACCCGGCGCGTCCTCGCGCGCGACGGCGGCGAAATCCACCGTGCGACTGCCCACCTGCGTCCGCGTCATGTATGCCTTTACGGGGTAATCCACAATCTCCCGCACCGTCGGCTTTTGCAGCATTGAATGCAGCGCCGCCGCTGCGTCGCCGTCAATCGTCGTTTGGACGACGGCATTCATGTCCGCATCAAGGATGACGATGCCCGTCAGCCGCTGCGCATAGGCGTACTGGTCAAGCTGTTCGTTCGTTATCACCCCTGCTTCCGCGATGCGGGCGGCAAGCTCCGACGTTTTGTCCAGCAGGCGGATTTCGCTCTTGGCGCGTTCGTTCGACATGGCGTTGAAATACTGTTCGAGCCGCGCCACCGCAAAGTCAAGCGTTGCATCCATTGCATTCCAGACATTGCGTGTATCATGCCACGTCAGCACCACAAAGGATGTGACAAGCATTACCAGATACAGTGTCAGCGGCATCCAGAGCATGCTGATGAAGCCTCGCCGCTTATGAGAGGTTTCCTGTTTCATTTGCTTTCGATTCCTCCCATGCGGACGGTGCCGTTGATGCCGTATGCCGTCAAAATCTCCGCCATCGTGCCGTCCGCCGCCATTTCAGCCAGCGTCTGCTCCAGCTGCCGCGCCAGTTCCTCGTGCGTCCCCTTCTGGAACGCGACGCCGAGTTCCGCCGTGCCCAGCAGGGTTTCCAGCTTCCGGTAGCGCCCTTCATTCTCCGCAAGGAAGATGTTCAGCACGCACTCATGCCCGACAATCGTGTCCGCGTAGCCCTTGCGCATGACGGCGAACACCTCCTCCATCGACGAGAAGCTGTACACCGTTTTGACCTTCGGGATGCCCGGCTGATCCTGCCGAATCAGCAGATATTCCGCCCAGCTCGTCGCCTGAACCGCCGCGCGGCAGCCCGCCAAATCAGCCAAATCCGCATAGGCGCTGTCCGCGCGCACCACCGCCACCAGACGGCTGAACAGGTTGAGTCGCGCCCATGTGTACTTGTCCTCGCAATTGTTCATCATGAACCCGCTCCACAGGCAGTCCACCGTGCCGTCTGCCAGCGCTTCGTCCTTATCCTCCCACGCCACATGGCGGAAGACAGGCGCATACCCCATGCGCCGGAAGGCTTCGCGCGCCATTTCAACATCCACGCCCTGCGGCGAGCCATCCACGTTGTAGTAGCTGTACGGCTGATATTCGTCGCTGCCGATGATTATTTTCGGCAGATTCTCCCCTTCCTCCGCCCACGCCGACGGCAGGAAGAGCAGCGCAAACAGGAGAAGCAGCGCACTGCTCCTCCCGATAAACCGCCCAAGATTCCATTTCTGTTCACGCATAGCTTTGCCCTTATGCCAGCTGCCGCACGGCGTCTATCACAATCTGCTGCTGCTTCGTCACAGCTTCGTAGATGGCAGTATCCGTCAGCGGCTTGCCCCCGCGCATTTCTTCCGTCAGCGCGAACGCGGCGCGGTACAGCCCGTCAAAGCCGAGGTTCTGCGCCACGCCCTTGAGCGTGTGCGACGCGCGGAACGCCGTTTCCCAGTCCTGCGCTTTCACCGCTTCGGTCAGCTGGGCGTAGGTTTTGTCGTCGGCATACTTCTTCACAAAGCGCAGCACCATCGACTCCTTGGGGATTCTGTTCAGGGTTGCGTCATAATCGCCGCCAACTGCGGCATAAAATTCCTTGAGCGTCATGGATTTTTCCTTTCTTTTGCGTCCGGCAGCAAAAAATGCCGTATAATAGAAAATGGTTATCCGAATGCAGGATTCCACTTTCCATTATACGGCGACAATGGAGATTGTCAAGCGGGTTACATTCATTGCAGCCGAACTTGCAACCGTTGTCTTGCGAATATTACGTTTTGGGGCGATAGACGCCTGTTTTCACATTGTTGATGGTTCTGTCGAGTGCTTTCATCAACCCCCATTCATCGCCACCGACTTGGCGAATGAACGGGCGCATCTTTTCGCCCAGTTCGAGTGCCTCTTCCTCGCGCCCCATCTGCGCAAGCACGCGAATCTGCATCATTTCGATTTCTTTTGCGCAGACTTCCCCTTCACACTCACGCACGATCGGGATTAGTTTCTGTATTTCTTCATACGCTTTTTCGTTTTCTCTCCGCTCCATTAAAACGGAGATGTACGCCATTTTGTAGCTGCTGCATATCACACTTTTCTCGCCAAAAAGCTCCTTCACTTTGGCAAGCGCTTCGATGATGACATCCTGCACCTCCAGCAGATGCCCCATTTCCTTTTTCAGCTGCAAATAATTATGCAGCGTCGTATAATACGTTCCTGTGTCCTTTTCGCTCAATTCAAGCGCACGCTGGGCATAGGAAAGTGCCTTGTCGTATTCCCCGAGATCATGAAAAACATTCTCGATCCCCGAATAGAAGGAATACGGCAGACCATCGACATCCTTCGTTTTTTCTTCCAGCAGCTTTGCCAGCGCTTTGATTCTTTCTGGGTACACGCCTACCAATCCCATTGCATGAAGCATATAGGGAAGCGTTGCTGCCGCATCCATCACGCGCTTCGGGTCATCCAGCGCTTCCGTACAATAGGAAATTGCCGCTTCCAGCTCTTCGGGCGAAACACTGTCCACATTCATCAGCGCAAGCACGGTTCTTTTTGTGTGTAACATCGCTGCATCGGGGTGATTCGGCGGAATCAGCTCGCCAATTCTGGCAATAAATTTGCTGGTGTTTTCCTGCCCAAGCATCTGCCCGCCAGAGGCGCCGATTGCCAGCAGGAGCTCTATGTCCTCCTCGCGGCTTGCTGCAAGGTTCTCCATCACTTCCTTGCCGTCTTGCTCCAGATTGCCGCCATAAATGTCATCCAGCGTCAAGCCCAGGCATCCACTCAGGAAGCGCCCGCGTTCCGTCTTTTCGCATTCGTCTTTTTTCTTCAACCGCCACTGTTTCAGCCGCGCGACAGGAATTTTTTCGCAGCTGTCATGCCGGACGTAATAAATCGCCACAATCACGCCGCTCATCATTTCCACGGGCGCATCGGCAAATTCTGAAATGGTGCACAGTGCCAGCGGCATCACCGACATCATCCGAACATCAGCGGCGTGCCAGCAGCCCTTGCACTCCTCGAACACCTCCACCAGCCTCGGCACCTTCTCCATCGGCGGCAGCAGCGGCCGGAAGCTCTCCGCCAGCACGGGGTGCATGGCGTATCCGCGCCAGTTCGATGTCAGCAGCCCGTAATCCGCCGCGGTTTCGAGCGCGGAGAGCAGCTCATCCTCCGTGCCGAAGTCGCGCAGGAGGGTCAGCGCGTCCCGCACCGGGATTGTCCACGCCGGAAACGTGGCGAAAACCGCCAGCACCTGCCTTTCGCGGTCGGTCAGCGCGTCGGAGGACACCATCTGGGCGATTCTCTGCGCAATCGCGCTGAATTTGCCGCCCGCCAGCCGCAGTCCCTCCGGGCTGATGCGGTCAAGCTCTTCCAGCAGCTGATGCATCGTCCAGCGCTTCATCTTCGCCAGATGCGCCAGCAGGATAATCGCCAGCGGATGCCCCGCCACGCGCGAAAGCACCTGATGCAGCGCCTCCGTTTCCGCGCTGCCCATGCCCTGCAAGTACGGGTCGTGCTGGACAAACAGCGTCCGGCTCGCTTCCTCTGACAGCAGCGGCACGGCGATATTCCGGAAGCCCTCGCCCAGCGGGAAGCGCGTCGTCACCAGCACATCGCAGCCCCAATGCTCAATTTCGCGCAGCCCCTCGTCCGCTTCCGGCGGCATATCCACGCTGTCAATCAGCAGCAGCGTCCGCCCCTGATAGGGCGCTTCCAGCTTCTCGCGCACTGTTGAGAGCACGTTCTCCTCCGCCACGCCGTCCAAGCCGTCAAACGCCATGCGCAGGCTCGCCGTCAGACTTTTTTCGTACTGCACCCACGCCATGCGGCTGAACAGCTCTTCCTTCGCCAGCAGCGCCAGCGCCTGCCGGGTCATTTCCGTTTTGCCGATGCCGCCCATGCCCGTCACGGCGATTTTGCCGCCCTGCCGAATCGCGTCCGTCAATTGCGGCAGGCACGAAGCCGCATCCATGACGTATTCATCCTTTGATAGCCCCTGCCGGCACAATTCGCAGTTGCGCCCCGTCATCGACAGCGGCACGCGCCGCCCGAACGTGACGTGCGACGACAGCAGATACAGCGCCTGCGCCGAGTGCTCCTGCGCTTGGCAGAAGTCCAGCAGCTCGCGGCTGCCCATTTCCGGCCCGTAGAACGCCAGCAGCACCAGCCACGAGAGCGTCAGCATGTCCACAAACGTGCGCGGCAGCGTCTCCCGCGATTTCTGCAGGTTCTCAAACACCTGCTCGTGCTCCGGCTTCATGCACTCCTCGTTTTCCATCATCATGCGCACGAAGTCGGGCAGGGCGCGCGTGAGGGCATCGGCATCGTAGTGCGCGCTGCGCAGGAAATCCTGCACCTGCTGGCTCAGGCGAATCAGCGTCTCCCCGGACAGCAGTGCGTTCATCTCCTGCTGCAATTTGGGCGGAAGCGGCTGCACGCCCGTGCGGTTCATCATGTCGCTCAGCCGCCGCGAGCGCTGCGTGCCTCCAAAGAGCGACGCGTGCCATTCCGGCGGAATGATTCCGTCGAGCACCTGCGCCCAGAATTTCACCAGCGTCAAGCCCTTGCGTTCCGCCACCGGAATCACGCCATGCGGATACAGCCCCGGCAGATTGTCCGTCAAAAAGCGATAGACGTTTTTCGGGGTCAGTACTTCCTTTGTGTTTGCACCGCTTTCCATTTTCCAATTCCACTCCCTCAACCTGATACGATTTCCGAATGAAAACAAGCCAAAATACGCTGCGGATTTTTTTTCATCTGGCTGCCGCGAAGTGGAATGCGCGGACATCAAAGGGAAAAACGCGCAAGCAGATGGCTCCTGTTGATTCAGAAATCGTATGAATTTACCTGTTTAATTATAGCGATTTTCGGCAAGGATTGTCAAGTGTTTTTTCCATATTTGGCTATCATTTTCCTATTTTTTTCGGCAACAAAAAACTCCGGGACGCAATGCCCGGAGAAAGAAATGACAGTTTTTCATGCCGTTTCCAATTGTTTTGGTGCGGCACAAATTCTCCCGCCCTGCGGGATATGCATTTGCTCACTCGTAAGACACCGAGCGTTTCGACGCCGCGTCATCGGGGAAAATGACAATCAGCGTGCGTCCGCGCAGGAGGGCGATTTCCTCGCCGCTTGCATCGTAGTAGACCGTGCGGGAGGTCATGCCGTCGCGCTTCCAATAGCCGGAAATATGCTTGCCACCCAGGAAGAAATCCGCATTGCCCTCCGCCGCTTCGCCGTTTTCGCCGATGACGTACATAATCGGCTCATTCTTGTTGTTGTGGTTGTAGCCCACGCGCGTAAACTGCACAATCACGTTCTGGAAGGCAATGGCGCTGTCGTCCGAATCACGGTCGGCGTACCAGTTCGTCTTGCTCGTGCCCATGTAGCGCAGGTAGCCGTTCCACTCCTTGCGGTAGACAAGGCGCGAGTTGTAGAGCTTCGCGCTGTCCCCCCAGTTGATGTAGACGCGGGTGGCGCTGTCGCCATCGGGCACATCGTCGGTGAAGCGGAAGGCGTGGTTCGGCGCAGCGTGGTCTTCCGGCACGAGGCGGCTCATCGCGGCGACGTTTGCATCCACATCATAAGGGGATTTCGCGCCCGCGCGGCTGGTAAAGTAGCGCTTGAAGTTCGTGCCGCCCGTAATGCCGCTGAAGATAACGCTCCTCAAGTCCGCGCCGAGACGCTTGATTTCCGCCTTCACGTCGCTTCCTTCCACCTCCTGCTGACCGTAGAACAGGAAGCCGCCGCCCCACTCCTCGCTCAGCCACACATGCCCAATGCGCGCCGAGCGCACGAAGCCGACCGAATCCGGGATCATATCGGAAAAAACGGCAGTAATGCGCGTTTCATGGCTCCTTGTCAGCGGCGTTTCGTAGAGGATATCCGCATACGCCACGCCCCACGGCGCGCGGTTGCCCACGCCGCCGCCGTCATTGCCGATTTGCACCAGCATGGGCAGATAGCGCCCCGTCGCCGTCAGCCCCGCGTACCCCTCCGGCACATAGAGCTTGCTCAGCGTCCGCCCGGTCGTCGGGCTGATGCCGTCGGGCGTTTCATTCTCCCCCGCTTCCGTCAGGGGGATGTTTCGTGCTTCCTTCGGGTCAATGGTCGTTTCTGCCAGCGCCTGCGCCAGCAGAAGGCACAGTACCAGCAGTATCGCGGCGATTCGCTTCATCCCTTGCACCCCCGTTACTTCTTAATCGTCGTCACGCCGTCGTCGCAGCGGAAATACACTGTGTCCGGCTCCAGCGTCACGCCATCCTTGGCGAACAGCTCATCCACCGTCAGCAGAATGTACCCCTGCTCGTAGAGCCATTCCGCCATCACTTTCGCGGTCTTTGGCGTGTTGTCCTTGATGTCGTGCATCAGCACAATATCGCCGTCGGTGAACTGCTTCTTCGTCTTGCTCATAATCAGCGACGTACTGCGCCCGCGCCAGTCGTAGGTATCCACCGACCACTGGATGTACGACCAGCCGACTTTCGCTTTGATCATCGCCGGATACACGCCGTAGGGCACGCGGTCATAGCGCGTCGGGATGCCGATGATGGAAATCAGCGCATTGTTGACCTTCTCCGGCATGGCGCGGAGGGTAGCGGCGCTGATTTTCCGCGCGTCGCCGTGCGTCCAGTTGTGGCTGGCGACGGCGTGACCCTCGTCGTGCGCGCGCTGCACCAAATCGGCGTAGGGCTTCATGTTTTTGCCAATCATGAAGAAAGTGCCGGGCGCGCCGACCTCCATCAGGCTGTTGAGGACTTTGGTGGAGTTGGTGCGCGTCGGGCCGTCGTCAAACGTCAGCGCGACGGTCTTATAATAGGAAAGATTGTCCGTCTCGATTTGCGCCTTTTCGGTCATGTACTCTCGGATGTCGGGGTAGAACAGCGTCGTCTCAATCAGCGTGTGATGCTCCGGATAGAACGCGTCCGCCGAGAGGTGAATGACCAGCGACATGCCGTGCAGCGTGAAGTCGAGATTCCGCAGCCCCTCGTCCGACAGCACCTGCGCAACGGCATCCGGGTCAGGCGTTTCATCCGGGAAATAGTAGTTGATTTGGGCTTTGAGCTTCTCGCGCAGCATCGTCCAGCCCTCGCTGCCTTCGGGGAAAATGTCCGTCAGCAGGATTCTTTCGCCGGTCGTCATGTCGAACGTGCGGCTGGTGAACTCCTGCGCAATCAGGTCGCGGTGGTAGGTCGTGCGCGCCTGCACGAGGAAGCTCATCCACGTCAGCCCCGTTTTGCTATGGCGGATTTCGACGTCCAGCCGGCTATTCTTATCGCCGTTCGCTTTCCCTGCTTGGAGCGTCGGGGCGATTTTGTCCGCGTACGCCTGCGCCAGCCCATTGATTTCGTCATCGACGCTCGTCAATGCGGTTTTGACCGACCACAGCCGGATGCCGCTCTTGTTGCTCTGCTTGGAATCGGTATACTTCGCCGTCACGCGGTGGCACGCCTGCATTCCGCCCTCCGCCGATGCGGATGCGGGCAGCATCGTCAGCAGAAGGATAGCGGCAAGCAGGCAGGCAATGTACTTCTTCATCATCGGAATGCTCCTTTCCAATGCGCGCGAATGTTGCGGCTTTTGTGCCGCAGGTGATGCTGAAAACAAACTTGTTTTTTTGCTGCTCCCGTCGCGTCTGCGGACGCGAAGTTGTTCCTTTCTGGCGCGCCAGAAAGGAACCAAAGAGCGCCCAGAGGGGGCTGAAGAGGGTGCAAGTCTGGACTTCAGCCCCCTCTGGACTCCCCCCGCCTCTTCCATTTCTTGCGGGAAAGAGCAGCGGCGGCTGTCCGGCTTGTCGGCACTTCCCTTGCGCTGTTTTTCGTGTGGAAAATACAAAATTTGCACTTGTTTGCGCAAAAAGAGACAGCGGCACAGGTACACACGCATTTTCCCGCCTTTTCGCTGTCCTCTGCATTTTGCGGAATCGTACGGTTAATACTGCGTCGTGACCCCGTCCAGGCAGCGCCAGTACGCCTGATTCGCTTCCAGCGTCACGCCGTCCTTGGCGAACAGCTCGTCCACCGTCAGCAGCATGAAGCCGCGCTCCTCCAGCTTCGGGATGAACATCTCCGTCGCCTTGGCGGAGTTGATTTTCATGTCGTGCATGAGGATGATGCCGCCGTCCTTGGTGCTGGCGGCTATGGTGTTGGCGGTGCGGTAGGCATCGGGGCCCTGATCGCCGCCGCTCCAGTCCTGCGCTTCCGCCGTCCACTGAATCAGCGGCCATCCGACGCCGTAGCTGCCCATGCGCTGCCACTGTCCACCGGGCGCGCGGGCATACGCCGGGGCAATGCCGATGGCGGCGATATGCGCGCGGTTGACCTTGTCGTACATGGCGCGGAACTTGCCGCCCTGCTCCTGATTCGCGTACAGGTGCTCGTAGAAGTGCGTCGCAATCGCGTGCCCCTCGTCATGCTCCTGCCGCGCCAGATAGGCGAAGTCGCTGACGCGGCTGCCGACAAGAAAGAACGTCGCGCGCGCACCGGTTTTCATCAGCGCATCCAGCACATGCGGCGTAATCCACTGGTTCGGGCCGTCGTCATACGTCAGCGCGCAGAAGCGGTACAGGCTCGCGTTGTCCGTTTGCCGCTGCGCTTCTTCGGTCATGTACGCGCGAATCTGCGGATAGTACAGCGTCGCCTGCATCAGCTGCGGATGATTTTCGTAGACCGACGGCAGCGGAATGACCAGCGACATGCCATAGAGCATGAAATCCGCCTGAGCGAGATTTTCGCAGAGCGCCTCGACCGCCGCCGCATCGGGCGTTTCGTCCGGATAATAGGCATTTGCTGTTTCCCGCACAGTCTGCGAAATCAGCGTCCACGCGGGCGAATCCGCCGGGAAAATGTCGGCAAGCGTGATTCGCTGCCCGGTCAGCATATCGTAGGTGCGCGTGGTGAACCGCACCTGCTGAATCTGCCGATGGTACTCCTGCCGCGCCTGCACCATGAAACTCATCCAGCTCATTCCCGTCCGGCTGTGGAGGATACGCACGGTGAGTGCGCTGTTCTGCGTGCGCTCCCTGCCCGGCTTTTGGAGCAGGGGCGACAGTTCCGCCGCGTAGTCATCCGCCAGCGCGTTCAGCTCGGCATCCACCGTGCCCAGCGCGGTTGTGATGTGCCACACGCTGATGGACGCGCCGCTTTGCGCGGTGGATTTCTGCTCGGTCATCGTCACCTGATGGCAGGGCTGAATCGGCGTGCCGTCCGTTTCGGCGGATGCGGCCGTCACCATACACAACGAAAGAAGCAGGCAAATCCATCCCAGAAGCAGTCGTTTTTTTCCTTTTTTCATGGGCGGATGCCCTCCTTTCGCGCAGTGTTACAGCCCCGTCAAGCCCTCCTGCGTGCGCAGGTTGACGTAGCTGTTAAACACCTGCTCCACCTTCTGCGGATTCTCCTCGACCACGAACGTCATGCCGCCGTCGTCCGTCGGCTCGATGCGCGTCACCAGCACCTGCTCCTCGCCGTCGGGGTTGTCCTCCATCTCCAGCAGCACGGCATATTCGATGTCGTCCAGCGGAATCACCGCGCCGAAGCGGAAGCGCATCACCGTGCCGTCAGGGGCGGTCAGCTCAATCAGCGGTTCGCCCATTGCTTCCAGTTCGCTGCGTTCGTCGTTATTCGTCATCGCCGCTGCCCTCGTTCACCAGCTGGAGAAATTTGTCGAACACCGCCTGCTGAACGGCTTCATCTTCCACCTGAATGTAGCTTTCCGTGCCGTCTTCTTCCTGCGCGACCTGCATGATGAACACCTCGCACTGCCCGTCCTCCGGCGCATCCGCCTCGGCGAGCGCAATGTACAGTTCACCCTCATGCTCAATCGTCGCCAGATGCTGGAAGCGAATCGGCGTGCCCGTCTCGTCGTCAATCAGTTCAATGATGTTGTCCTGTTCTTCCATTTTCGCTGCCTCCTGTTGCTGCTGGTTGCGGCAGGTGTCCAGATACTGCTGCAAAATCACCGCCGCCGCTACCTTGTCCACATTGTGCTTGCGCTCCGCCCGGTGCATGTTGCCCTCGATGAGCGCGTTCGTCGCGGTCACGGTCGTCAGGCGTTCATCCTGATAGACGACCGAAAGCCCCGCTTTTTCCAGCTGTTCGCAAAACGCTTTGACCTTTTCGGACTGGAAGCCCGCCGTGCCGTCCATATTCAGCGGCCAGCCGGAAAGCACCTGCGTCGTGTCGTAGCGCTGGCAGATTTCCACCACCTTGCGCACGTCCGGCCCGTAGCCGACGCGGTAGATGGTGTCGATGGGCGTGGCAATCAGGCGCGACGCGTCCGAAACCGCCACGCCGATGCGCGCGTCGCCGATGTCCAGCGCGATAATCCGTTCGTTCATGTTTCTTTACTCCGCGTACTTTTCTGCGCCCTTGCCCGCCACCGCCAGACACGGCTCGGCGGTCAGCACCTTGTGCGCCACGTCCATCACCATTTCCGGCGTCACGGCTTCGATGGCGGCAATCGTCTTTTGGTGGTCAGTCGGATGGCCGTTGAGCAGCGTCGAGCGCCCCATCGCCTGCATCCGGCTGCCGGAGCTTTCCAGTCCCATCAAATAGCCCGACCGAAGCTGCGTTTTGCTGTCGCGGAACTCCTTGTCCGTCATACCGTCCTTCAGGAAACGCTTGAGTTCGCTGTCGATTTCCTCCAGCACCTTATCGCCGTTTTTCGGGCTGATACCGGCGTAAATGCCGTATGTGCCGATGCCCTGATACGAGTTCGGGTAGGTGTAGATGGAGTACGCCATGCCCAGTTCTTCGCGGATGCGCTGGAACAGCCGGGAGGACATCGCGCCGCCCAGCACGTTGTTCATCACCGCGACGGAATACACGTCGTCCGTGCCGTACGCGAATCCCGGATAGCCAAGGCAGATGTGCAGCTGCTCGGTGTCCTTTTCCTTCACAACGCGCCGCCCGGTCAAAACCTGCTGTTTCGGCACAACGAGTGCGCTTTCGCCGCCCTGCCAAGTGCCGAAGTATTTTTCCATCAGCGCCTGCACCTGCGCGGGGTCATAGTTGCCCGCCAGCGCCACCACCGTTTCTCTCGGCAGGTAGTGCTTGTTCTTGTAGTCCATCAAGTTGGCGCGGGTGTACGCCGCGACCTGTTCCGCCGGCCCCAGAATCGGCTGCCCCAGCGACTGCGTGCCAAACTGCGCCTTCGCCAGCAGGTCATGCACCAAATCTTCGGGCGAATCCTCGTCCATCGAGATTTCTTCCAGCACGACGCCGCGTTCCTTGTTCAGCTCCTTCTCGTCCATCGTCGCGTTCATCACCATGTCGGCGATGATGTCGATGGCGAGCTCGATGTCCTCGTCGATGACCTTGGCGTAGCAGCAGGTGCAGTCCTTGCCCGTGAAGGCGTTCAGCTGCCCGCCGACCGCGTCCATTTCCTCAGCAATCTGCCGGACGGTGCGCTTCGTCGTTCCCTTGAAAATCATGTGCTCAATGAAGTGGGAGAGGCCGTTTTCTTCCGGCGTTTCCATCATCGAACCCACATGCATCCACGCGCCGATAGACACCGACCGCAGATGCGGCAGGCGTTCCCCCAGCACACGCAGGCCATTGGGCAGCACCCATTCATCACGCATACATTCATCAGCTCCCGCAACGTTTTTCAGTATGCTATCCATTTGATTCCTTTCTGATGCACAATTGCATCGTTTCGTACGATTTCCCCGAAAAAGCAGAAAATTCGCAAAAGCCCGGTGCAATCGCAGGGACTTTTGCGAATTTCTTCATATTATTTCATTCTGATTCCGCATAAAGGGACATCCCTCTAAATTTAACTTTCGATAAAGTTCAAGCAAGAGAGTGTGCATCCGAAGGGGTCAAGGGGGCGATCGGAAAGCCCCCTTGCGCGCCCGCAGGCGCGTCTCCCTGCAACAAAAGCGACCTTTTATGCAGAAAATTCAACCAAATCAGCATTCATCTACCGAAAGGTTGTCGGAAACGCGATTAGTTCCGACCATCCCGGCGCGGAGGACGCGCACGGAACCCTTCCGCACGACGCGGGGCAGCCGCGGCGGTGTTGTCGTAGGTGATGTCGTTGCGCACGAGGTTCACACGACCCTGCGCGTCGATTTCCGCGACCTTCACTTCCAGCGTGTCGCCAATCTTCACGACGTCCTCGACCTTCTCCACGCGGTGGTTCGCCAGCTTGGAGATGTGAATCATACCGTCCTTGCCGGGCAGCAGCTCGACAAACGCGCCGAAGTTCATGATGCGCACGACCTTGCCCGTGTACACCTCGCCAACCTCGATGTCCTTCGCGATGCCCTCGATGATGCGGCGCGCCTTGTCGGCTGCTTCCGCGTCGGGGGTGGAGATGAACACACGGCCGTCGTCCTCGATGTCAATCTTCACGCCGGTTTCGGCAATAATCTTGTTGATCATCTTGCCGCCGGGGCCGATAACCTCGCGAATCTTCTCCGGATTGATGGTGAAGCGGACAATCTTGGGCGCGTACTTGCTCAGTTCCTTGCGCGGCTCGCCGATGCAGCTGAGCATCTTTTCGAGGATGAACAGGCGGCCCTTGAGCGCCTGCGCCAGCGCGGTTTCGAGAATCGTGCGGTCAATGCCCGCAATCTTGATGTCCATCTGGATGGCGGTGATACCGTTCATGGAACCAGCGACCTTGAAGTCCATGTCGCCCAGGAAGTCTTCCAAGCCCTGAATGTCGGTCAGGACAGCCACCTTGCCAGACTCCACGTCCTTAATCAAGCCCATCGCGACGCCCGCGACCGGCGCGTGAATCGGCACGCCCGCGTCCATCAGGGACAGGGTGGAACCGCACACGGACGCCATGGAGGACGAGCCGTTGGAGGACAGGATTTCGCTCACCAGGCGCATTGCGTAGGGGAACTCTTCCTCAGAGGGGATGACGGGCAGCAGTGCGCGCTCCGCCAGTGCGCCGTGGCCGATTTC
>ERZ779851.1222-NODE-1222-length-23518-cov-5.175255_pt1 | contig 23518 bp, 12 predicted proteins | sample MGYA00511094_ERZ779851 | MGnify/ENA primary metagenome ERZ779851 (study PRJEB29588, sample SAMEA2155512) | human gut metagenome | biome: human gut; feature: human-associated habitat; material: faeces | place: Denmark | collected 2008/2010 ...
TATCCTGCACGACCAGCCCCGTAACGCAAACGGCGGAGGTCGATGTGAACAGCGCCTCGTGAAACGGCGTAACAACTCCGGCAGTCGATGAAAACGGCAACATCAATATCAGCGCTCCAAGCAGAATAACGCCGGCAAAGCCCAGAACGATCATCTTAAAAGATGACAACCGCTTTTTTCTATGTATAACCTCAGACATCTGTATTTCTCCTATTTCAGCTTGTTTATATGAAGTATACCACGGCGTATAAAAAATCGGTGTAATGATCCGGCGCTCTGTATTAAGATTGCATTAAGGCGCTCATTCTTTGAAAAAAACAGTGCAGAATATAGCAAACGGCACAGACAAAGGCGGATCGTTTGCGGAATTTATCAACAAAAAAGCTCCTCGGAAAACCGACGGGAGCTTAACGCCAAGCAGCGTGAATATGAAAAATTGTCTAAAAGAACGTCGGAGCTTAATGCATTGTTCAAGCGGCTGTATGAGGACAATGTCCTCGGCAGGATGTTCCGTATGCTGTCCTGCGGCTATACGGATGAGCAAAAGAGCATAAAAAAGGCGAAAGACAGGCGGTGCATATGCACTACCTGCCCTTCGGCGCCCGATTAAACAAAGATATCCTTATGGTAAACCAGTTAAAGGGCGGTTTTTGCGCTTAAAATACTTCACTTAACCAAAATGCTCTGTGTTTTCTCCGTCAAAAGTCCCGAATCGCCGAAGGCTTTGACTCTGAGAGTCACCCTCTGCCCCGAATAGGGCGAAAGGTCGACCGACACGCCGAACGGGATCGCATACGCCGCGCCGACGTCGGTACCGTTTATGCTGTACACCACATAGCGGATTCTTTCCGGATACGGATAGCTCACATGTGCGGCAAACTGAGTCACTCCGGGCGCGAGCGCGACATTGTCCGCCGTCTCGATATACGCCGAAAAAGCACCCTTATAAAGTGCGGAAACATAGTCCGGACTCTGAATCACTTCCTTATATATATCAAGCATCTCGGGATTGCCCGAGAGCGAGAAACGCCAGCGCTCGCGGTCCGCGTCAAAATAAAACACCATCTTGACCTGGGGATACCTTATCGGAAGATAGGTGTAAAACTCCTTAAGCTGACGCACCGCGAAAGGCGTAATGTCCGCCATCGTGTCGTGATCCATATAGGACGGCGCGCCCTCGGAAACGATGATGGGCTTCCTGTCGCCGTAGTCCCTCACGAGCTTATCCAAAATATCGGAATACACGCTCCGGTCGACGCCTTCGCCCAGAGGGTCGGTCACCGTCTGCTGAACCATATATGCCGAAAGGCCGACGTAATCGACGTATGCGTCGCCCGGGTAATAATCCTCCATCGTGTCCGCCGGGTAGAAATTGGGTGACCAGACGACCGGAACATGCGGCGCATAGTTGTGGAACGTGTCCGCCACGATGCGGAACTTTTCCTTATATAGCTCGCAGTCGGGCGTGTACCACTCGCAGGTGGTGTCGTTCATCTCGCCGGCGAAGCGCAAAACGAAGTTAACGCCCGAGGATTCCATATCGCTCGCGAGCCTGATAAGATAGTCCCCGGCCGAGACAGAGGCAAGCCCGCCGTGCGGTTCGAGTGCGATCTGCACGGTCTTTCCCAGCTCCCTCGCCCTGTCTATATGGGACTTATAGTGGTCAATTCCCGTGCCGTACGGAAGATAGAGAAGATAGCCCCCGTGATCCTTGCCGACGAGATTCGGGAATGTGTCCATATAAAATGTCGACGGATTTGCCGGATTGTAGACCGCGCGCTCAAGCTCGGCATATGCGCCCAGCAAAACGCCCGTGTTCTCCTTTGAGAAGGCCGCCATCTTAAGTGCGTCCTCCTCATTTGTTTTTGCATATATCTTAATGCCGCTCTTTATGAGGTTCGACCGCCTCAATGAGTCGATCGTCTCCTCGCGCTTTCCGGCCTTTTCCCAGTAATACGACTCGCGCCTGAACGCGAACGACGCGTTCTTAAAGTCGCCCGTCTTGGTAAGGCACGTGCCGAGCCTTAAATAGAGCATTGCGGAGCTGTTAAAGTCCCCCTCGGCGACAAAGTTCGGCGCGAGCGCCATATATTTTGCGGCCGCTCCGCCAAAATCGCCCGAGTCCTGGCTCGCGACTGCCGCGCTCCACTTTGACCAGACCGTGACGTCCTTACGTCCGCCGCTCTCCATATTTTTAACGAATGTGCCGTAGTCCGTCTCGACCGTGACATCCTGCCCGTTCCATCCGACGTGCGCGCCGAATGCCTCGAGCACCGCGCGGATCGGAAGATATGTCCTCCCTGCGACTATGCAGGCCGCGGCGTCGTTATCGATTTTTACGCCGTTGCGGTATATTTTCTTCTCCCACGCCGTACACTTTAGAGTGACCTGTCCCATCGAAACGGTCGCAGTTGCCGTCTCACTGTCCCACGAAACGTCCGCTCCCACCGCCTCCATCGTCGCACGAAGGGGGACGAGCGTCCTTCCCGAGTCCACAAACGGATAGCCCGTTTCGTCCGTAAAGTTCACTCTCGCCGAATCAATCACGACTCCGGCGGCGGATGCCGAAATTATTCCTGTCAACCCAAAAATAAACACGGCAAGCATCAAAATTTTCTTCATTTTCCTTCACCTCGCCTTAATTATATGATATGTGACAAAAAAAATCAAACTTTTTTCGAACTTTTTTCAAAAAAACTCTGGTAATGCAGCGATTTTTATGTTATAATTATCTTATAAATCGAAAATGTTTCTGCATATTATATACACATTTAACAAGAAAATAACCTATTTTTAACATTAGAGGTGATACTGTGGCTAAAAATACCGAAAAAATGCTGTCAGAGTTCGGCTCCGGAACGTCCGTTTCGGCCTACGAGCTTTTGGGCTGCCATAAATCGGGCGCAGGGTACATATTCAGAGTCTGGGCGCCGAACGCGAAGGAGGTGCACCTTTCGGGCGACTTTAACGGCTGGAGCGAGGATGAACTTTCCATGCACCATATCGGCGGCGGCGTTTACGAATGCTTCTCGGCCGACGCGAAGGAGTTTGACGCTTATAAGTACCGCATCACGAGGCGCGACGGTTCTTCTGTCTTAAAGAGCGACCCGTACGGTTACCATATGTGCACGCGCCCCGAAAACGCGACCAAGGTCTATACTCTGCCCGACTTTGACTGGACTGACAAGGAGTACCTTAAAAAATCCGCCGGCAAAAACGTTATCGAAGAGCCGATCAATATCTATGAGGTACATATCGGCTCATGGCAGAAATATGAGGACGGAAACTACCTTTCCTACCGCGCCTTTGCCGACAGGATCGTGAAATACGTCCGCAATATGCACTACACGCACATCGAGCTTTTGCCCGTTTCGGAATATCCTTTTGACCCGTCGTGGGGCTATCAGGTAACGGGGTACTACGCGCCGAGCTCGCGCTACGGTACGCCGGAGGATTTTATGTATCTCGTGAACAAGTGCCACGAGGCCGGCATCGGCGTCATCATCGACTGGGTGGGCGCGCACTTCCCGAAGGACGAGAACGGCCTTTATGAGTTTGATGGGTCGTGCTGTTACGAATCGAGCGACCCGGTGATGAACGAGCATCCGGACTGGAACACGAGGATATTTGACTATTCCAGAAACGAGGTAAAGTCCTTCCTTATATCAAACGTCGTTTACTGGCTCAAAAAATACCATGTGGACGGCATCAGGGTGGACGCGGTGGCCTCCATGCTCTATTTGGACTACGGGAGAAAGGCAGGCGAATGGCACCCCAACCGCTACGGCGGAAAGGAGAACCTTGACGCTATCGAATTCTTAAGAAAAATGAACGAGGCAGCGTTTTTGGCAAAACCCGGCGTTTTGATGATCGCCGAGGAGTCTACCGCCTTCCCGATGGTGACAAAGCCCGGCTTTTCGGGCGGTCTCGGGTTCAACTTCAAGTGGAACATGGGCTGGATGAACGATATGCTCTCCTATATGTCAAAAGACCCGCTGTTTCGCAAGGGCATGCACAATAACCTGACGTTTTCGCTCACCTATGCGTTTTCCGAAAACTTCATTCTTCCCATCTCGCACGACGAGGTGGTGCACGGAAAATGCTCGATGATCGGGAAGATGCCCGGCACTTATGAAGAAAAATTCGCAAACCTTCGCGCATTCTACGGATATATGGTCTCGCACCCGGGAAAGAAGCTTCTTTTCATGGGCTCGGAATTCGCGCAGTTCATCGAGTGGGACTTTAAAAAGGAGCTTGACTGGTTCCTGCTTGACTATCCGGCACACCGCGCGATGCAGACCTATGTGCGCGATTTAAACAAATTCTATCTTGACAACAAGGCGTTTTACGATAACGAGACCGGGTGGGAAGGCTTCAGCTGGATCTCGGCGGACGATAAGGACAACAGCGTTATCGCCTTCAGACGAATCGCGAAGGACTCGTCGGAGATCATCTGCGTTCTTAATTTCTGCCCGGTGAAACGGACAAACTATTTAATCGGCGTTCCGCAGGGGAAATATCTCGTTCCCGTTTTCTCGAGCGACAGGAAAAAATACGGCGGAGAGGGCACTCCCCTCCGCAGAGTATCGGTCAAAGAAAGGCCGATGCACGGATACGATCACTCGGCGGCGCTCACACTGCCCCCGATGTCGGCAACGTTCTATAAATGTGTGAACTGATATTTAATCACCCGTCGCAAAATGAAAGCTCTTCGCTTTTTGATTTTGCAACTACCCATGAATTAATATGTTAGGAGGCTTTTTATGAATAATAAGAGCAAAGAATGTGTGGCTATTCTTTTGGCCGGAGGTCAGGGCAGCAGACTCAAGGTCCTGACCGAGGAAACGGCGAAGCCCGCCGTTCCTTTCGGCGGAAAATACCGTATCATCGATTTTCCACTCTCCAACTGCGTTAACTCCGGCATTGACACCGTAGGCATATTGACTCAGTATCAGCCTCTCGAGCTGAACGATTACGTCGGCACAGGAAGGCCGTGGGGGCTCAACCGAAACTTCGGCGGCGCCCACATATTACCGCCCTATTCCAGGAACAAAAAATCCGAATGGTATAAGGGCACGGCAAACGCCGTTTACCAGAACATTCCGTTTATTGAGCGGTATAACCCCGAATACGTCATCGTTTTGTCTGGCGACCATATCTATAAAATGGACTACTCGAAAATGCTCGCCTTCCACAAGGCGAAAAAGTCCGAGTGCACCATCGCCGTTTTGGACGTTCCGCTTTCCGAGGCCTCGCGTTTCGGCATTATGAACTTAAACGACGACGACTCGATCTATGAATTTGAAGAGAAGCCCAAAGCGCCCAAGAGCACCAAGGCTTCGATGGGGATCTACATCTTCAACTGGAAGATGCTTAAGGACTATCTTGTTGACGACGAGGAGAACCCCAATTCGTCAAACGACTTCGGCAAAAACATCATCCCCAAGATGATCGCGGACGGACGGCGTCTCTTTGCCTATGCCTTCACCGGTTACTGGAAGGATGTCGGCACGATCGACAGCTTATGGCAGGCGAATATGGATCTATTAGATCCCGCAAGCGGCCTTAACTTAAAAGACCCGAAGTTTAAGATCTATGCAAGAAACTACGCCCAGCCTTCAAGCTACATATCGAAGAGCGCGAAGATTGAAAACTCTTTTGTAGCGGAGGGCTGCGAAATACGCGGCACGGTCATCAATTCCATTATTTCGACCGGGTGCACGGTTGACGAAAAGGCGGTCATAAAGGACAGCGTCATTATGCCCGATACCGTGATAAAGAAGGGCGCATATGTCAAATATGCCATCATAAGCGAAAACGTCACCGTCGGCAGAAACGTAAAAGTGGGCGACGAGGCGGAATATTATTCCGATTCCGACTGGGGCATCGCCGTTATCGGCAAGGGCAACATCATTCCGGACAATACTGTCATCACGCCCAACCAAATCATATAATAGGGGGAATCTTTCAATGAATATGACCGGTATTATATTTTCAAATCTCTTTGACGAGAACTTCGGAGTGCTCACCAAGAACAGGACGGTCGCATCCCTCCCGTTCGCCGGAAGATACCGTTTTATCGACTTCGTGCTTTCCGATATGTCCAACTCCAACATAACGGACATCGGAATCATCACCAAGTCGAACTATAAATCGCTTATGGATCACTTGGGCTCATGCGCTGCGTGGGACTTGGACAGGAAAAACGGCGGCGTTTTTCTCCTTCCTCCCTTCGCGGCAGGGCAGACGACGGTCTACCAGGGCAAGCTCGAAGCGCTCTATTCCGCGTTTTCATACCTTGAAAAGCAGGACCGCGACTATGTGCTTTTGTCTGATTCGACGGTCATCTGCAACATCGACTATGAGGACGCGTTAGACTACCACATAAAGTCCGGCAACGACCTGACCGTTATCGCAAACAAGGTCGACGCAGACCCGATGACGAGCTACGCTCTCGTTATGGAAAAGTCCCGCGGCAAGATTACCGATATGTATGTCGACTACCCGGCGGTGAAGGACAATTCCTTCGCTTCGATGGGAATGTTCATTATGGAGCGAAAGAAGCTTCTTTCCGTCATCCGCGAGACCGTTTCGCGCGGCAAAAAGAGGCTTGAGCGCGACTTTATCCAGCATGAGTGGAATAACGGAAGTCTCTCTGTCGGAATATTCGAATTTAAGGGTCACGTTATAAGAAACACGAGCATCTCTTCGTTCTTTGCGAATAACTTAAGGCTCATAACCGACTCCGACCTCAGGCACGACATATTTAACCCGGCGCGCCCGATATATACAAAGGTTCGCGACGAGGTGCCCACCTACTACGGTGACGGGTCGCAGACCGACGAGTGCCTGATCGCGGACGGCTGCCGAATCGAGGGAAGCCTTAAAAATTCCGTTGTATTCCGTGATGTTAAGATCGGCAAAAACGCGATCGTGAAAAATTCGATCATAATGCAGGGCTCCACCATCGGCGAGGGGTGCTACATTGAGAACGCGATCATCGATAAGGACGCCGATATAAGCGACAGCGCACACCTTCAGGGCGCTATCAGCACACCCATCATCATCGAAAAAGGAGAATCCGTATGAAAATACTTTTTGCAGCAAGTGAGGCGGCGCCTTTCATCAAATCCGGCGGCCTCGGGGATGTTTTGGAGGCGCTTCCCAAGGCGCTCTCCGAAAACGACAGCTATGATGTCAGCGTGATTTTGCCCTACTACAGGTCTCTTAAAATAAATCCGGACTTTAAGCCCGAATTTGTGACCAACTTCTATATGCCGTTAGGCTGGCGCGCGTCATATGTCGGCGTTTTCCGCTTAAAGGTGAAAAAAGTCACCTACTATTTTATCGACAACGAATATTACTTCAACCGCGACGGCGGCTATTACGGCCATTATGACGACGGCGAGCGTTTCGCCTACTTCTCGAAGGCTGTGCTTGAGTCGCTGCGCTACATTAACTATATGCCGGACATTATCCATTTAAATGACTGGCAGACGGCGTGCATCCCCGTTTTCTACAAGGCATTTTACAAAAATATCCCCGAATACTCTCATATTAAGACCGTGTTCACGATCCATAATATCGAGTATCAGGGAAAGATGCCTCTTGAATTCCGCGCGGCGACGATGGGGCTTTCGGACGAATTTGCCGGCGTTATGGAATATGACGGATGCGTGAACTTTATGAAGAGCGCGATAGTTTTATCGGACAGGATTACCACCGTTTCGGAGACCTACTCGCACGAGATCATGCACGCGTATTTCTCGCACGGGCTTGACCCGATCCTCCGCGAAAACGAATACAAGCTCACAGGAATCGTGAATGGCATAAACGAGGAGATATTTAACCCCAAGACCGATAAAAACCTTGCCCGGAACTACTCCGTAGGCAACCTTTCCGGCAAGGCGGCATGCAAATGCGCGCTTCAGAGCAAATTGGGACTTGAGATCAGGAACGACATTCCGATCGTCTCGATGGTAACGCGCCTCGTTTCCCATAAGGGACTTGACCTTGTGGAGCGCGTTCTGCCCGATATGTTAAATGGCAACATTCAGTTTGTCGTTGTCGGCACGGGCGACGATAAATATGAAGAAATGTTCCGTTTCGCCGAGTATAACTACCGCGGGAAGATGGCCGCGTGCATCACGTTCAGCTCATCTCTTGCCTCCGAGGTCTATGCCGGAAGCGACATTTTCCTAATGCCTTCAAAGAGCGAGCCGTGCGGCCTTTCTCAGCTCATCGCGATGCGCTACGGAACGATTCCGGTCGTGCGCGAGACCGGCGGGCTGTATGATTCCATCCATCCCTACTATGAGGATGACCGCGGTATGCACGGCAACGGCTTCACCTTTGCCAACTATGCCGGCTCGGCTTCACCTTCAAGCTGTTTAACGCGCACGATATGTTGGACGCGGTCAGAAGAGCGTCTTCCTTCTGGCACGACAGTAAAAAGCGCGAGAATCTCATAAAGAAACTGATGCGCCGCGACTCGTCCTGGACAGAGCCGGTCAAGGCGTATGCTAACATATATGAAGCATTAAAATAACAGACGAAAGGATTTGATTCCAATGAAAAAAGAAGAACTCTTAAAGGAGCTGGAAAACAAGTGTTTAGACAGTTTCGGCTGTTCGATCAACGAGGCCTCGAAGCTCCAGGTCTATAAAACGCTCTGCACCACCGTGCGCGATATGCTTGCGCATGAGCGCAAAGATTTCACGGACAAGGTCACCGCGAAAGAGGAAAAGCAAGTCTACTATATGTCGATGGAGTTTTTGGTCGGCACATCGCTTCACAACAATCTCTTTAACATGGGCATTGAGGACACCGTGCGTTCCGTTCTTAAGGACAAGGGATTCGACTTAACAGAGCTTTACGAAATGGAGCCCGACGCCGGCCTCGGAAACGGCGGTCTCGGCCGTCTCGCTTCGTGCTATATGGATTCGATGACGACTTTGGGCTATCCCGGCACCGGCTTTTCAATTCGCTATGAATTCGGAATTTTCCGCCAGAAGATAGTTGACGGCTGGCAGATGGAGTTCCCGGACGACTGGCTCACACTTGGCGACGTTTGGCTTCGCCCGAGGACGGACGAGGAGTTCGAGGTCAAGTTCGGCGGCAATGTCCGCCAGGACTATGAGGACGGAAAGCTCGTCTTCCATCACGAAAACTATTCGAGCGTTATGGCCGTGCCTTACGATATGTTCATCTCCGGCTACAAGTCAAAGGCCGTGAACCAGCTCGTTTTATGGAGCGCGAAATCGCCCTCCAAGTCGTCTATCGACCTTAACTATTTCGTGCGCGGCGAGCACTTAAAGGCGCTTGAGCAGAACACGATGGCCGAGGTCATCTCCAAGGTGCTCTACCCGGCGGACAATCATGTCGAGGGAAAGATTTTGCGCTTAAAGCAGCAGTACCTTCTGGTTTCCGCGTCGCTCCAGAGCATCATTCATCAGCACATCAAAAACTACGGAAGCCTTGAAACGCTCCCGGACAAGGTCGCGATCCACATTAACGACACGCACCCGGCGCTCTGCGTTCCCGAGCTTATGAGAATACTGATCGACGAATACGGCTACGGCTGGGACGACGCGTGGACGATTACCGAAAAAACGCTGTCCTACACCAACCACACGGTAATGAGCGAGGCGCTTGAGCGCTGGCCGGAGCACATTTTCTCCGACCTTTTGCCCAGAGTCTACCAGATCGTGTGCGAGATCAACCGCCGCCTGACCGTAAAGCTCTATGAGCGCTACCCCGGCGACGTTGCAAAGGTCGACTATATGGCGCCGTTATCCGGCGGCGAGGTCAAAATGGCGAACCTCTGCCTTGCGGCGTGCCACACTATAAACGGCGTTTCGAAGCTCCATTCGGAGATTCTTAAAAAGAGCATTTTCAAAGATTACTACACGATAACGCCCGAGCGTTTCACCAACGTCACGAACGGAATCGCATACCGCCGCTGGCTCTGCCAGTCCAACCCGGGGCTGACCAAGCTTTTGTCGGAGCTCATCGGAACGGGCTTTAAAAACGATTCGATGGAGCTTAAAAAGCTCGAAAAATACCACGGCGACAAGGCTGTTTTAGAGTCTCTCCGCAAGGTAAAGCGCGAAAATAAGGAAAAGCTCTGCGACTACATCGCGAAGGCGAACGGTATCATCTGCGATCCTGACTCGATCTTCGACGTTCAGATAAAGCGTCTTCACGAATACAAGCGCCAGCTCTTAAACGCACTTCAGATAATCCACATGTACAGGATGTTAAAGGAGAATCCGTCGCTTGACATTCCGCCCAGAACCTTCATTTTCGCGGCCAAGGCGTCGTCCGGCTACTTTATGGCAAAGCAGATCATAAGGCTCATCTGCGCGATCGCGAACACCGTAAACTCCGACCCGGCAGTGCGCGAAAAGCTCAAAGTCGTGTTCTTGGAGGACTATAAGGTTTCCCTTGCCGAGAAGATCATTCCGGCGGCCGAAATTTCCGAGCAGATTTCCATCGCCGGAAAAGAGGCTTCAGGTACGGGTAATATGAAGCTGATGATAAACGGCGCGGTAACGCTCGGCACGCTTGACGGCGCGAACGTTGAGATTCACGAGCAGGTAGGCGACGACAATATGTTCCTGTTCGGCCTCACTGCTCCCGAGGTTGAAGAGCTCTGGAAAAAGGGCTATGATCCTTTGGTTTACATGCGCCGCGATCCCGAGCTTTCGGATATTATTTCGATGCTCACCTCCGGTGCGTTCGGCTCAAGCTTTGACGATATTGCGCGCTCGCTTCTGACCAACAGCTACGGCACGGCGGACGCATATATGATCCTGGCGGACTTTAACGATTATGTTCGTGCGCAGAAGGACGTGTCCAAAGCCTATAAGGACAAGGATAGGTTCACCGATATGTCGCTTATCAACATCGCAAACGCCGGCATTTTCTCCGCGGACCGTGCAGTAAAGGAATACGCTGATAACATCTGGCACTTAGGGTGTAAAAAGGCGCACTAAATAAAACACATTCCGGCGGAAACGGGGCTCTCCCCTTTCCGCCGAATTTTGAGGTACATATGAGAATTTTATATGACAGTAAGTCCGCCGAGCACAAAACGCCGTTCGGATGCGTTAAGGAAAACGAGGAGTGCCGCATCACGGTGCATATTCCCGAGTCGATTAAGACACGCCGCGCATTTTTGATTTTAAAGTCGGACGATGAGTTTCTGCTCCAGGTCCCGATGCAAAAAACGCTGACGAAGGACGCATACGAGCACTACACGGCGACCTTTTCACTCTACAGGCGCGGACTCTATTTTTACTATTTCAAGATAGAAACTCTCTCAGGCGCGTTCTCGCTCTATAAATACGGCGCGCACGACACGAATATGGAGGACGGGTCGCTCTGGCAGCTCTCCTGCATCAAAAACGGGGAGAAAGTCGACCCGTTTTATTACGGCGCGGTCTACTACCAGATCTTTCCGGACAGGTTCTATAAAGAGCGCACGCTCTCAGGCGAGGGGAAGATTCCGCCGTTTAAGATCCACGAAAACGAGTCAGACACGCCGGACTATCTGCCCGACCCGGACGGCAAGATATTAAATAACGACTTTTTCGGCGGAAATCTGGCCGGAATCGAAAAAAAGCTTCCTTATTTAAAGGAGCTCGGCGTTAAGGTGATATACCTAAACCCGATATTTTTTGCCTATTCAAACCACCGCTACGACACGGCGGACTATTTGAAGGTCGACCCTCTGCTCGGCACAGAGAGTGATTTTTCGTCCCTCTGTGACGCAGCGCACAAATCAGGCATGCGTGTCATCTTAGACGGCGTGTTTTCGCACACCGGGGTGGACAGTGTGTACTTTGACAAGAACAACCGCTTCGGAAACGGCGCATATTTAAACGAAAACTCTCCCTATAAAAGCTGGTATAAATTCGGGAGCGACAAAAGCTACACCTCCTGGTGGGGGATAGACACACTGCCCTGTGTGAACGAGCTTTCTAAATCCTTCACCGACTTTATAATCGACTCTGAAGATTCCGTCGTCGCTCACTGGCTCGCCGCCGGAGCGGACGGATTCCGTCTTGACGTGGCGGACGAATTACCCGACGAATTTATCCTAAGGCTTCACGACCGCGTGCACGCCTTAAAAAAGGGAGCGATCGTCATCGGCGAGGTGTGGGAGGACGCGTCGAACAAAATAAGCTACGGCGTGCGCCGGTCATATTTCACCGAGGCGGAGCTTGACTCCGTGATGAACTACCCCTTCCGCTCCGCGATAACGGATTTCGTTACGGGGAAGCTCTCCTCCTCCGACTTTTCAGAGAGCGTAATGACGATTTGCGAGAACTACCCCAAGGAGGTTCTCGACTGCCTGATGAACAGCCTTTCCACGCACGACACCGAGAGGGTCTTAACCCTTCTTTCGGAGGTTCCGGCTCCCGGGACAAGGGATGAGCGCGCCGCGTTCACACTGTCTGATGAGGACAGGCAAAAGGCGCTTATCCGCGAAAAGGCCGCGGCGTTTTTACAGTTCATGCTCCCCGGCTCGCCCTGCATCTACTACGGAGACGAGGCCGGAGAAGAGGGGTTTGAAGACCCGTTTAACCGCCGTTTCTTCCCATGGGGGCGCGAGGAGCGCAGCCTTACCGAGTTTTATAAAAAGCTCGCCTCTCTTAAAAACACAAACGAGGCTCTGAGATTCGGCGTCGCAAAGGTCTCCTCCCCGGAGGACGGCACGGTCGTTATCCGCCGCTCGGCAAACGGAAAAACGCTTTGTGCGGCGCTTTCGTTAAAGGGCGGTTTCACCGTCTCCGGCAAAATCATTTTCTCAAATGCGAAGGGCGGCGCCCTCCCCGAAAACGGATTTGCACTTTATGAAGAATAAAAAAGCGCTGTTCACCGGTGTGAAGTGAACAGCGCTTTTTATTTACCGATTAATAACCGGAATACTTTTTAAAAGGGCCGTAATGGTGCTCCGACACCGCAACAGCTATATGCTCGTCGGCGGAATAGACCATATAAAAGTCGGCAACTGTGTATCTGCAATAATTTCCTTAATTTTGTTTATGCAGTATTTTTAAATATTCGGTGGGCGTCATACCTGTTTTTTTGCGAAATACTCTCGAGAAATAATAAATATCACAAAAACCTGTTTCTTCGGCAATCCGCGTGACCGACTTTTTTTGTGTGTACATCATATTTTTTGCCATGTTAATGCGTACATTCCCCAAATATGCAAAAATCGTCTGGCCGATGCTTCGCTTAAAACATCTGTTCATATAATCAAGGCTGTATCCGAACTTTTTCTCCAGAATATCTCCTGTAATATGCTTTTCCATGTTCAATTCAAGATATTCTATAATTTTTTTAATCATACCGTCATTGAAAACAGATGATTGTCGTACCGCAGTTTCAGAGCAGGCGCGGTGCAGCATGATAAAAAATTCAGCCGCGTGCAAGCCTGCACAAAATTTGTAATGCTCCGTTTTTTCTGTATATGCGTCCAAAACCGCGTTTTTCAAGCAAGCGTATATCTTGCTTTCATATGCAGAGCCCAAAATATTAAAATGCTTCGGAATAATCAATGTATCATATTCTTTGCAAAACAATTCATCGGCATATTGATTACTGCTTAAAAAATGGTTTTGCGATGCAAAATAATATTCGCTTATTTCATTCTCGGAAAATTCGACGGCTTCAAAATTGTTATGCAAATGAAAATAATAGTACTCACATTCCTCCTCCGACAGCGCACTCTGAAACTCGCCTTTTTGAAAAACATGCACATCTCCCGGAACAAGCGTAAGAGCGCCTGTATCTGTTTGCAATTGAAGTCTGCCCGATGTAATTACATATATAATCATTTCCCTTGTAACACGTGTTATGTGGGTATGTTCTTTTGTCAGATGCTCGCATGACAAAAAGTGTATATTAGGAATGTTGTAAACCGGAACTTTATAGAAAATCATGCTGTATTTCTCAACTCCTTTATGTAAAGTATACATTAATTCATTATATTTTTCAACCGTTATTTTTATATATTTGTGTTTAAGCGATATTTTCTAAATATTTTTCTTCACAACAGCGTTATTATTCATTTACTGATTTTGATTTTAACGTTATTATATTATCTGATGATTTTTTGTGGAGGATTTTCAATGAAGCTGAAAAACAAATTATACGATCCGTCACTGTTCACGCTTACCGACTCAAGCGGTACAATGAATCTTTTTTCCTTATCTGTTCCGTTATTTTTTCAACAGATATTCACATTCCTGCTCGGTACGGTAAACACTGTCGTTTTAACCCGTGTGTCGGGTGACGCGGTGACTGCCGTTAATGTAGCCGTATCTGTTTTAAGCATTCCGATTATTCTTTTAACGATGCCGTCAAACGGCGCCGTAATTATACTGAGCTTAACGCTCGGCAGCAATGCACGAAAAAGGCTCGGGGACATATATGTAACAGGCTTGATTATAAATATTATACTGCCGATATTGTTAAGCATAATATTTTTCTTCTCCGCTCCGGCGCTTCTCGGTATAATGAACGTTTCCGGCTCAATATTGGAAGAAAGCATTGTATATTTTAAAATACGTTGCCTGTTCTTGATTTTCCAGGCGCTTACAACATATCTGACCGGAGTTCTGCGTGCATACGGTATGGCTAAATCAACAATGATTTCGGGAATAATCGTAAATGTTATAAATGCTCTGCTTTCAATCATGACCGTAAGCGGTCTGTTTTTAAGCGGCAATAAAATCATCGGCGTTTCGGCAGCGGCGGGTATCGGTCAGCTCGCAGGCATGCTTTATGCTTTTTTGATATTGTATAAAAACAGGCAAATATCCGTCAGAGGTTCCTTTATCCGCTCTGCCGCAATACGAATATTAAAGGTGGGTGTGCCGAGCGGTCTGAGTCTTTTTGCATATAATGTTTCCTCCATGCTTATAACCTCGATGATTGCTTCTCTCGGAAATCAGGTGATGAATACAAAGGTTTTTGTAACAAATATCGCTAGTTATACATATTTATTCGGTTATGCCATGGCACAGTCGAGCGCGCTCATGATAGGCAGACTCTGCGGAGCAAAAAAATACGACAGAGCAAAAGCACTTTTCAGACAAAACATCAGATTTATTCCTATGATAAATGTTTGTATGTCATTTATAGCTTTCCTTTTTTCAAACCAGCTTATGCGGATTTTCACAGATGATGTTGCTATAATCCATACGGCACACTATTTATTTTTGGCTGATATTGCGGTAGAAGCTTTCAGGGGAATAACTCATATGGGCGAAAATTCTCTTTGCAGCGTGGAGGATACATTGTATACGTCAATAGTTTCAATAGCATCATGCTTTTTGATAAGTGTGCTGTTTTGCCGACTGTTTTGTATTCATTTCAAAATGGGACTTTTCGGATATTATATTTCCGCAATGATGGACGAAGGCATACGCGGATTGATGTATCGTATACGCTGGAACAAAGGAAAGTGGGTTGATCGCTGTAATATTTATGGGAAATGCACTGTACCGCTGAGTCTTTGAAATACAATGCGGCGTCTCCCCAGATAAAACAAAGCTGCCTACTATAATGAGCTTGTAAATCTGCGACACCCAATTTATAAAGCAGTTTAAGGCGGTAACGGGCATGACTCCGAGCCAATACCGGAAAAACAGTATATAAAATGCCGCTCACGGAAAATCCGTGAGCGGCATTTTCATTATTTTGTAATTGTGACTTCCTCGGTTTTTTCGTTCCACTCAACTGTTGCACCGAGCGCCTCCGAAATGAAACGGATGGGTGTATAGGTTCTGCTGTTCTCGATGAAGGCCGGCGAGTCAAGCTTGACTTCTTTGCCGTTCACCGTCGCCTTGTCAGAGTCGATCGTGATGACGATGACCGTCTTGTCCTTCGTGATCGTGACGGTCTTTGCCTCCTCGTTCCACTCGACTTTCGCACCGAGCGCCTCGGCAACGAAACGCGCCGGGAGCATCGTGCGCTCGTTTTTGATCACGGGTGCAACATCGCTTGACTTCTTCTCTCCGAATACTTCGGCGTTCTTCTTGCCTACTGCGAGAACGATCTGTCTCTTCGGGTCGATCTTCCAGCCTGCATAAAGCGTGGTCGAACCTTTAACCTCTTCGTTTTCGCCATACTTTTCGGTGAGTGCCTTGTCGGAATACCAGCCGGTGAAGACGAAGCCTTCCTTCTTGGGCTCTTCGATCTCGCCGATCTTCTGGCCTTTCTTAATCTTGACCGAAGCAACGTCGCTTCCGCCGTTCGTCTCAAACTTCACGGTGTATGCTCCGGAGGAAGATGATCCGCCACCCGAGGACTTTTTCTTAAACTTTGCGATAAGCTCCGTGTCCTTCTCTGCCGTGAAGGAATACTCCGCTTTATCCGAAACAATCGTCTCACCGTCATACCAGCCGGTGAACTTATATCCGGAGTTTGCCGCCGCCGTAAGGGTTACCTTTGTACCCTTTAAATATGTTCCCGTGCCTGTAACCGTGCCCTTGTCCGCCGTTGCCGTTACCGTGACGGTGTTTTCGTTCTTGACCGTCGTTGCTATGCTCTCGGTCGTAACAGTGTAGTTTTCCGACCTTGCACCGGTGAGCGCAAAGCCCGTAACGACAGCGTTGCTCGTCGTCTCGTCGACCGCGTCGCCTATGGTGATGACAAGAGCGTCAAAGTCTAACTTGACTTCGGCATCCGCCTCGAGCACGCCGGAAAGAACCGCCGTCTTATCGTCGAGCTTAATCTCTGTAACAGTAACCGCCTTTTTGTTGACGGTGAGCTTCAATGTGCCGGCAAAGGGAGCGTACTCCTCGTTTCCGGCCTGCTTAACGGTGATGTTTGCCTCGCCTGCCGCCTTGATCGTGACAGTACCGTCCGCCGAAACCTCGGCAACGTCTTTATTATCGCTCTCGAATGTGAAATCGGAGAGCTTGGAATCTGCGTCCGGCGTAGCGGTGATCTTGACAGCCGCATCGCCGTAGGTCTTCTCGCCAAGCTCGGAAACGGTGATGTTCTGGGGCTTTTTATCCGATACATAAACCTTGCCGCCCTCGAACTTAAGCTCGTAGTTTGCCGTTGCCTTCAACGTGCCCTGTGTGATCGCAAATTCGCCTGTCTTTGTGCCGTCCGCCTTGGTCGAAAGCTCGCCTGTAAGCTTGTCGTCGCCGAAAAGCTCGCCCGTGAGCGTGTATGTAAGCGTAACCTTCTGACCCTTAACGATGTATAAGTCGTTCGCCTTAACGGTGAGGGCCGCTTTCGCGATGTCCGCCTTCAATGCCGCCGGCCGGGTTAAGGTGTAGTTTTTCGCCTTTTCGCCGGAAAGTGCGATCTCGCCGATCGAAACGGCGATTCCCTTTGCCGCGTCCGCCTTCGCGAATGTTCCCTCCTTGGGGATGGCCGCCGCCACATCGTCGCCCTTTACGGCGCCTGTGAGCGTGCCGCCCGTAATTACTGCGTTCTTTGTGCCGTCATAGGTCTTGTTCTCTGCCTTGAGCCCCGTAACGGTGAGCTCCTTTTTATTGATGGTCAGCTTCGAGGAAAGAACCTTGTCGTTATAGCCGGGAGCCGTGATTTTTGCCGTCACGTCATAAATTCCGGCGTCGGTCTTTTCGTTGTTCTCATAAGCCACCTTTGCGCCCTCGGGAAGCTTGCCTTTTACGACAAGCGACTTGGGCGATCCGTCATAGGTGTACTCTGCATCCGCAAGAGTCACATCCTTGATGTCCTCCTTCGGCTTTTCGGTAACGGTGACAGAGCCGTTCACGAGCGTATAGGGAACATCCTCCCCATCGATGTTGAGCGCACCGCCGAGCTTTTTGTTCTCCGAAAGCGTAATGTCATACTTGCCGGCAGGTGTGCCTTCCTTGATCTCAAAGGTAAGCGTCACAAACTCGCCGTTATTTGTTTTGTTTGCTTTGCCTGTGTATGCGCTGATAATGAACGGATTTTTCGCGAGATTGGATTCGATCTCCGACTCTGCGAAGATGTTGCCGGTCGTCGACCAGCTCTTGACCGTCATCGCGTCCGCGTCATAGCCGACATCAAATCCGAACGTCGCAATGCCGGGGTTGTCCGAAATGTTGATGGTGACGTCCGCCGTCGCCGTGCCCTCAGTGATCTCGACATTTTCGGCCGAGATTGTCATCGTGTCCGCGGCAAACGCCATATTCGCCGTGAGAGCGAAGACCATGAGCGCCGCAAGAACCAAACTCAATAACTTTTTCATGTTTTCTTTCCTTTCTTATTGTTCGTTTTTATTGTCCTAATTTAACATCAAAGCCCGAGAAGTACTTTGCCAAGCGGAGTAAGTCGCTCCTCGTAACTTCGCCGTCCCCTGTAACGTCCGCCGCCGCGGAATCGATCTCGACCTCAAAGCCTGAGAAATACTTTGCCAAACGGAGCAGGTCGCTTCTTGTGACCTCGCCGTCCCCCGTCACGTCGCCGGGGATGACGTTGTTGACCGTGATCTTGCCGTTGACCGGGACATAATTAACTGCTTCTTCATCTAAGTTTAAGCAGTCAATTGCCGATATTTCAAGAGCATATTCGCCTTCCGCACAGTCTTCGGCAATTTCGAAGGTCAGCGTTACCAAAAGTCCGTCATTCGTTTTGTTTCCCTGACCGGCATAAACAGTGAAAACAAACGGAACTCTGTTAAGATTGCAATCAAGATCGCCTGTGAATATTTCGCCGAGTGTTGCGTTCTTAAGAGTCATCGCATTTTTGTCATAATTAAGCTCAAAGCTCATGAGTGCCGCACCCGGATTGTTTTTAACCATGATCTTAACATCAACTGTTTGTCCGGCTTTTCCCTTCGCAGACTCGGCCTTAATAATGGGCGTGTCCTCATCGATGGCTTCTTTAACTGTTACAATGCATTTTGCCGAGTATGCCCCGTCGTTCGTCACCGCTGTGATCTCCGCTTTTCCGGGGGCTTTCGCAGTAATAACTCCGCCGTTAACCGTCGCGACAGCTTCATTAGAAGATCTCCATGCCATCGACTTGTCGGTCGCATTATCCGGTGTAACCACTGCTACAAGCGCTAATGTCTCTCCGGTATTTAATGTTAATTTATTTTGGTTAAATGTGATTCCGGCAACGGGAATGCTGACCGCATATGTGATGCTATCAGATGAAAAAATGTCGTTTCCGTAACCCATATCAATTTTATTCCACTTTGTTACTGTTCCGTAAAATACAATATTATTTAGTTTGTCACAGACATCAAATGCCCTGTTTCCCATTTTAATTATGCTGCCGGGAATTGAAACTTCACTTAAGTTAGCACAGTTAAAAAACACAAAATTGCCAATATTTTTTATCCCATTATACATAATGATTTTCGTTAAATCACAACAATTTTCGAATGCACTATCCTCTATATTTATAACGCTACCAGGAATTTTCAAAACTCCCAGACCGCACTCCGAAAATGCATATGCTCCGATTTCTGTCACACTATCAGGAATAACTATTTCCAAGAGGTCTGTACAACCTGAAAATGCGTGAGATCCTATATATTTCACACTGTAAGGTATGTTTACTGTGCCCAAACTCGTACATCCGGAAAATACTTCGTGCCCAATACCCTTTGCATTGGCTGATACCACAGCACGCCTTAAATTAATACAGTTATAAAACGCCCCGTAACCTATATCTGTGACAGAGTCAGGTATTGTCACATAATTCAATTTCTCTATGTTTGCAAATGCACGGTTTGCTATTAATCTCGTCCCATTATCTATTATATATGCATTATTTACATTACTGCTTGCTTCAATTAATATATTCCCAACATATAATACTCCGTTTTCCCAATTCCCTGAATTGTTATATATTTCCGTATTGTATAACGCTCCATAGCCAATTCTTTCAACACTGTTCGGAATCATTATTTCCGTTAAATCTGTACATCCAGAAAATACTTCATCACTAATGCTGACCAAACCATTTGGCAAATTTATTTTTCTTATTTTTGTACAATCTGCAAATGCACGATAGCCGATATTTATAAGTTCCCCGGGTAAATTTACTGATCGTAAATTCTCACATCCGGAAAACGCATAATTACCTATACTCGTTACACCATCCAAAATATATATTTCCTGCAAATTATGACAATTATAAAACATATAATCATCAATAGGATCATCAGAAGTTAATGTAATGCACTTTACTGAATTTCTTAAAACATTCTTATCTATTTTTTTAATTACCGCCAACGGCATAGTTATATTTTCAAGATTATTGCATCCCAAAAATACATCTTCGCCCAAAATAACATTTTCATTTTCAATTCCCGCATATGTTAGGCCGCTTTCTGTGAATGCATAACTTCTTATACCGGTTATACTGTTCGGAACAGATATTTCCATTAAGTTAGCACATTCATAAAATGCGCCTCGGCCTATTGATTCAACGCTGTCAGGAATTGAAATCGACGTGATTTTACTGTTTGCGAATGCATAATCGTTAATAGTTTTCATCCCGGATGGTATATTAACTGCTGTCACATCGCTATCGTCAAACGCATAAGAGTACAAATTATATATACTATCAGGAAGTACAACTTCCGTCACACCACTACCGGTAAACGCATTACTTGCAACCCCTCTTGTGCCTTCTCGAACATAGAAACACCCTTCCGATCGCGCTGAGACTTTAATTAAAATATTATCGACATAAAACCCGCCATTTTCCCACAGTTCATCATTCTCATAGAGCGCTGTTTCGTAAAATGCTTTTTGTCCAATGTATTCCAGACTTTCGGGAATATTTATTTCTGATAAATTTTCACATCTCGAAAACGCTTTCTTGCCAATTTCCTTTAGGGTTTGAGGTAAAATTATCTTTTTTACACTCACCAGACTGTCTTTCGGATATGCGTGCTCATCATCTTCTCCGAAAGCATTGTCACCTATAATCGTCACCGGATAGCCGTCCAATGTGTCAGGAATCTCCAATTCTCTGCTGTCTTGACCAAAATAAGATATAATTATAGCGCTTCCGTTTTTGATTTCATATTCAAGATCGCTCTCGCTTGCCGTATGTTTACCCCTCACAACCACTTTACATTTTGCCGAGTATGCCCCGTCGTTCGTCACTGCAATGATTTCTGCTACCCCGGAGGCATTCGCTGTAACAATTCCGCCGTCAACCGACACAACAGCTTCATCAGACGATTCCCATGTCACAGATTTGTCACTCGCAGTATCGGGTGTGACTGTCACTGTAAGCACTGCAGAGTTTCCGGCATCAAGCGTAATCGTGTTCTTGTCAAATGCAATTCCGGTAACTCGAATTATTTTAGACACATACACATTTAAGCACTCGTTACCGTTCCCGATCTGTATTCTCTCCCATTCATCATCTGAGCCTTTATATATAACGCTTCCGAGCGACGTACAGCCGGAAAATGCGCGATCGCCTATTTTTTCCAAACTGCTTGGGAGCTCTATGCTACTAAGGGCAATACAATCATAAAAAGCACCATCACCTATACGTTTTACACCCTCAGGTATCGTTAAACTCGTTATGTTTCGGCATTCGTCAAAGGTATAACTTCCTATGTCCGTCACGCCCTCAGGTATCGTTACACCAGTTAAGCCACTGCATTTGGAAAAGACACCGTCACATATATTCGTCACACTCCCCGGTATCGTCACATCCGTCAAGCCCGCGCAACCTGAAAAAGCATATTTTCCTATGCTCTTTATACTTGCCGGTATTGTCACGCTTTTTAGTCCGCCGCACTTAAAAAACGCATGATCGCCTATACTTGCCACACCCTCCGGTATTGTAACATCAGTCACTTCTTCTCCGTCAATGAACAATTTTTGTGCATAATATAGTGGATTTGCGTAAAAATTTGCAAACCTTATTCCACACCACGCTTCAATGCTTTCCGCATTAACTTCAGTTAAACTTCTGCAATTGTAAAAAGCGCTTTTCTCTATGCTTGTCACATGTTTTGGTATTGTCACACTTGTTAAGTTACTGCAACCCGAAAATGCATTGTCCCCTATGCTCGTCACGCCTTCCGGTATCGTCACGCTTGTTAAGCCCGTACAATTTTCAAAGGCCCTGCCGCTTATCACCGTTACGGGATAACCGCCAATAGTGTCCGGAATCACAAGCTCACCTGTCGGTTTTTCCACATAACCGGTAATCGTTGCTCCTTCGCTCGAAATCACATAAGTAAAATTGCCTTCAGTTTCGGCGGACGACACGCTGACAAAAGCAAACATGCACATTAAAACCGTGGCGACCGAAACCATCATTTTAAATGTTCTTTTCATTCAAACTCCTCCTTAATTTTCAGATTTTAGTAATATCAAAGCTCTGTCAGCTGATAAATGCCATAACCGAGCGTATTTGCACGCAGTACAAGCTTATGAAACACTTCCCTGTTTTCTATATTTTGCCTATTAAACTCCGCAAATTCTTTCGCGTCAATTTTGCTCTGCATTAATTCGGGAAGGTTTTCTTTGTAAGAAACCCTATATCCCTCATTTTCCGTCCCTTTCTTCCATACATAATACTGACAGGTTGTAGTTTTCTCGTTTTGAGTATTTACTGCCATGATTCACCACTCCTTTTCTTAAAAATTAAAACCTCTAATACCACAGAACATACATTCTGTGGTATTGCGCCAGAGGTGAGGCCGAAATTTGAGGCATAAAAAAAGCGAAAAACCGTTCGGAAACGATTTTTCGCAGTGCGGCCTCAGAGCTCTTTTGCAAAAAAGAGTATAATTTTAAGACCAATGACTTTTAAAATTTGGCATTGGTCTTAAAATCGTGCCTAAAATAATAAATTATCGCATATTTCGCATTTAACATTGACAAAATTTGCTATGAGTGATATAATATTTCACGGGGAAAATGAAAAACTTTTTGCAGGACACCACAGAATGTATGTTATGTGGTGTCCTACGCTTTATTCCCGCAAAAGCCGAGGACTTCCATCTGCGCGCGGTGGAGGTCGCTTGATTCCATTGTGTAAATTCGCGTGGTGTTGATGCTCGAGTGGCCGAGGAGCTCGGAAAGGCGCAGCAAATCCTTATGCACCTTGTAATATGTCCTCGCGAAAAGATGGCGGAGGTTATGCGGAAACACCTTCTTTTCGGAAACGTGCGCCTCCCGGCAAAGTGCCTTCATCGAACGCCAGATATAGAACCTGTCCAGCGGCCGCCCTGTTCTTGTGATGAACACCGGGCCGCTTTTTATATTGTTCTTTTTGGCGTACTTTTTTAGCATTTTGCATAATTTGCCCGGAAGGAGAACATCGCGTATCTTTCCCTTTAGTGCAATCATCGCCTTTCGATTCTCCACCGCTTCGCATGTAATGAACCGGATCTCCGACACGCGAAGGCCGCAGGAGCACGCTGTCTGCATTAATAAATACAGCCGTTCGCTCTTTCGTTTTGCGACCTTTAAAAGGCGGTTGTATTCCTCCATCGTCATCTCCCTGTCCTTGTCCGCGAAGTTGCGGCGCGAGATCTTGAGGC
>ERZ779851.1223-NODE-1223-length-23515-cov-11.809932_pt1 | contig 23515 bp, 20 predicted proteins | sample MGYA00511094_ERZ779851 | MGnify/ENA primary metagenome ERZ779851 (study PRJEB29588, sample SAMEA2155512) | human gut metagenome | biome: human gut; feature: human-associated habitat; material: faeces | place: Denmark | collected 2008/2010 ...
ACACATGGAGCCGCTATGCCCCTGAGACCCAGGGCGTGCTCATCGTCTACGCCTCTATGTACGGCAACACGGAGAACGCGGCGCAGGCGCTGGCGACGTCGCTCTGCGATAAGGGCATGAGCAAGGTGGCGATGTACGATGTGTCCTCCACTCATGTCTCCCAGCTGATCTCCGAGGCGTTTAAGTACAGTCACATTGTCCTGGCCTCTGTGACCTACAACCTCGGCATCTACCCTGCCATGCATGACTTCCTCATGGATATGAAGGCACTGAATCTGCAAAACCGCACCTTTGCCATCATTGAAAACGGCTCATGGGCGGTGAAGTCCGGTGACCTCATGCAGAAATTCGTCAACAATGAGCTTAAGAACATGACGGTGCTCAACGAGCGGCTCAGCCTCGCCTCGTCCATGGGCACGGACAAGCGCACTGAGCTGGAAGCACTGGCGGACGCCATTCTGGAATCTATGAAGTAACTGGCAGGAAAGCCAAAACCAAGACAACAGACAACAAACAGCCCCGCCGCGTCGGCTGCAGAAAAACCGGCTTTCAAAAACAGAGCGGGCAAGCGTGATACTGCGCTTGCCCGCTCTTTGCCCAAAAGGACATGAGAAGTGACCGGAGAAGATGAGAGGATCGAAATGGAGATCAGAAAACGAAACGGGGAGTCTGTTCCCTTTCAACAGGAGAAAATTTTCAACGCCATGAAAAAGGCGTTTGACGGACAGGGCAAGGAGATCGGGAGCAGAGAGATGGATGAGATCCTCGCCACCGTTCTCAACAATCTCTCCGTCACAGTGCCGCTCACCGTGGAACGTGTGCAGGACGAGGTGGAGCGAACGCTCATGGAGCGCGGACACTATGAGGTGGCCAAGGCGTACATCCTCTACCGCGAAAAGCGGTCTGCGCTGCGCCGTGTCCGGCATACCATCGCGCGGACGGTGGGGGATGACTCGCTTGACGAGGTGCTGCGCCGCATCCAGATGGATTTTACCGAGGAAGTCTACTCCCTCGCGGCGCTTCAAATGAAGTTTGAGAGCTTCTGTCGCCCGGGCATGACGGAGGATGAGCGGGCTGAGGCACTGACCAAGGCAGCGGTAGAGCTGACTACGGCAGAGGCACCCAAGTGGGAGTTCATCGCGGCGCGGCTTCTGAACCACTCCTTTCGCTGTCGCAACGCACAGGAATGGGAGGGGCGCGGCGTCGGCGACCTCTATGGCAAGCTTCGCTATCTGACGGATAAGGGACTCTACGGTGACTATATCCTTGCCCACTATACCCACGAGGAGATTGCCATGGCGGAGGACTTTCTCTGCCCGGAACGGGACGAGCTGTTCACCTACTCCGGCCTTGACCTGCTGCTCAAACGCTATGTGATCCAGTCACGCAGCCGCGTGCCGCTGGAAACACCGCAGGAGATGTTTTTGGGTATCGCGCTGCATCTTGCTATGAACGAAGGCTCTGACCGCATGGGGTGGGTAAAACGCTTTTACGATATGCTCAGCCGTATGGAGGTCACGATGGCGACACCTACCATGTCCAACGCACGAAAGCCCTACCATCAGCTTTCAAGCTGCTTTGTGGACACTGTGCCGGACAGTCTGGACGGCATCTACCGCTCGCTGGACAACTTCGCAAAGGTCTCTAAATTCGGCGGTGGAATGGGGATGTACTTCGGTAAGGTGCGCGCTGCAGGCAGCACCATCCGCGGCTTTCAAGGGGCGGCGGGCGGTGTTATCCGCTGGATCCGGCTGGTCAACGACACCGCCGTGGCGGTGGATCAGTTGGGGATGCGGCAGGGCGCTGTGGCGGTTTACTTAGACGCATGGCACCGGGATCTGCCGGAATTCCTTCAACTGCGCACCAACAACGGCGACGACCGCATGAAGGCACATGATGTGTTTCCCGCCGTGTGCTATCCGGATCTCTTCTGGCGACTGGCGGAGGAGAACATAGACGCGCCGTGGCATCTCATGTGTCCGCATGAGATCCTCACGGTCAAGGGCTACGCACTGGAGGATTACTGGGGTACGGAATGGGAGAAGCGGTATCTGGACTGCGTCAATGACCCGCGCATCGAAAAGCGCAGCGTCACCGTCAAGGACATCGTGCGGCTGGTGCTTCGCTCGGCAGTGGAGACCGGCACACCCTTCGCTTTCAATCGCGACAGTGTAAATCATATGAACCCAAACGGCCACACGGGAATGATCTATTGCTCCAATCTCTGTACGGAGATCGCGCAGAACATGGCACCCATCGAGCACATCAGCACTGAGGTGCACACGGAGAACGGCGACACAATTGTGGTGACGGCCACACGCCCAGGTGAGTTTGTGGTCTGCAATCTGGCGAGTCTGTCTCTCGGTAATCTGCCGGTGGAGGACGAGGCCTATATGGAACGCACGGTGGAAACGGCCATCCGCGCACTGGATAATGTGATCGACCTCAACTTCTACCCGTTGGAATACGCGCGGCTTACCAATCAGAAGTACCGCAGCATCGGCCTGGGCGTCAGCGGCTACCACCACATGCTGGCAAAGCGCGGCATCCACTGGGAGAGCGATGAGCACCTTGCCTTCACCGACGCAGTGTTCGAGCTCATCAACTACGCCGCTGTCAAGGCGGACACAGCTCTGGCACTGGAAAAGGGTCGTTACGCGCTCTTTGAGGGCAGCGACTGGCAGACGGGCGCGTATTTTGAAAAGCGGGGTTATACCTCCGAAAAGTGGCGGGCGCTTGCGAAAACGGTGGCGGTGCAGGGAATGCGCAACGCCTATCTGCTGGCGGTCGCACCGACCTCCAGCACATCTATCCTCTCCGGCACGTCGGCGGGCATAGATCCAATTATGAAGAAATTCTTTTTAGAGGAAAAAAAGGGCAGCATGCTGCCCCGCGTTGCTCCGGAGCTTTCTATGGACACATGGTGGTACTATAAGGCAGCGCATCTGATCGACCAAAGCTGGTCGGTACGCGCCGCGGGCCTTCGCCAGAGACATATTGACCAGGCGCAGAGCATGAATCTCTATATCACCAACGACTATTCCATGCGTCAGGTGCTCAGACTGTATTTGGAGGCGTGGAGGGCCGGCGTCAAGACCATTTACTATGTCCGCAGCAAGGCCCTTGAGGTCGAGGACTGCGAAAGCTGCTCGTCATAAGGAGGATAGCATGACGGAACTGAAGAAAAAGCCCCTCTTTAACCCGGAGGGCGACCCTGATGTGCGCCTGCGGCGCATGATCGGCGGCAATACCACCAACCTCAACGACTTCAACAATATGAAGTACGCTTGGGTCAGCGACTGGTACCGGCAGGCCATGAACAACTTTTGGATCCCTGAGGAGATCAATCTCTCGCAGGATGTGAAGGACTATCCCCGCCTGCTGTCAGCCGAGCGCAGCGCCTACGATAAAATTCTGAGTTTTCTTGTCTTTTTGGATTCCATTCAGACAGCGAACCTGCCTAATATCGGCGCCTACATTACCGCCAACGAGGTCAATCTCTGCCTGTCCATTCAGGCGTTTCAGGAGTGTGTCCACTCACAGAGCTACAGCTATATGCTCGACACCATCTGTTCCCCCGTGGAGCGCAATGACATCCTCTACCAATGGAAAACGGACGAGCATCTGCTGCGCCGCAACACCTTCATTGGGGACTGCTACAACGAGTTTCAGGAGCGGAAGGACGCTCCCACGCTGCTGCGCGTGATGATGGCGAACTATATTTTGGAGGGCATCTATTTTTACAGCGGCTTTATGTTCTTCTACAATCTCTCCCGAAACGGGAAGATGCCCGGCTCGGCGCAGGAGATTCGCTACATAAACCGCGATGAGAACACGCACTTGTGGCTGTTCCGCAATATCATCACGGAGCTGCAAAAGGAGCAGCCGGAGTTGTTCACCGCCGAGAGCGTACAAGCGCTGCGCGAGATGATGCGTGAGGGCGTGGAGCAGGAGATCGCATGGGGGCATTATGTGATCGGCGACGACATCCCGGGGCTGAACCGGCAGATGATCAGCGATTACATCCGCTATCTCGGCAACCTCCGCTGGACGAGCCTTGGCTATCCCGCATTGTATCCAGGCTTTGAGAGCGAACCGGAGAGCATGGAATGGGTCAGCCAGTACGCCGACGCCAACATGGTCAAGACCGATTTCTTTGAGGCACGCAGTACCGCCTACGCCAAGAGCACCGCACTGATAGACGATTTATAAGAAAACCAAAGACATCAGAATAGGAGATACTACTATGAATTACAGCGCTATGATTCAAAATCGCAGATCCGTTCACGCATTCCGCGAAAAGGAAGTTCCGAGCGAGGCTATCGGCCAGCTCCGATCCTACTATGAAAAGACCTGCCCCCGTCTTGTCCCGGAGATTGCAACGGAGTTGATCGTCTTGGACAAGGATGCACAGCCGGCGCTGGAGAGCTCAGCGGGCTATAATCAATTTCTCATCGGAGCACCGCACTACCTGCTCCTTATGTCTGCCCCGCATTCCTATGCGGCCATCAACGCCGGCTACATGATGGAAGATCTCGTCCTCAAGCTGACTGAGTTGGACATTGACACCTGCTGGATGACCTTCACCGACAGCGACAAAATCAAAAAGGCACTGTCTCTCGCCACCCCGTTAGAGGTGGCGGCAATCGTTGCCTTTGGCTACGGGGAAAAGACCGCAAAAAAGCTGCGGCTGAATATCCTAAGTATGTCTCAGATCGATGTGCGGGCCGAGCAGCAGTACTACGCGCCCAAAAAGGGCGTGCACGATTTGGTTCACATGGGGAGCTGGAGCAACAAGTCTGGGCTTGACGAGATGATGGACTTCTACGACGATATGCTCTGGCAGTCCTTCTACGCCGCTTCGCTCTCCCCCAGCTATCTCAACCGTCAGCCCTATGGCTTCCTTGTGCAGGATCACAGCATCTATTTGGTGCAGCAGGAGGATGCCTACACCGATAATTTGGATGCCGCATTGGATCTCGGTATTGTCATGCTCCACTTCTCCGCCGTCGCCTCCCAGTGGGCGGGGCAGGTACGCTGGGAACTTTCACCTGCTGCGCCCGACGGCCTGCCGGAAGGACTTCGCTCCGCTGCGGTGTACCACATGTAACGACTCTGGGGGAAGCAAGGCAACGGTAAAATGCGCGACCGTCGATCCGCGGTTGAGCGTATGTTCCATTAGAAAAGAAGAACCTATCAGTCAGAGTCTGAGTAAGGAAAATAGGAGGTATTTTTTATATGGCTATCCAAACGGTAACAGATGCCATCCGCTATGTAGGGGTGGATGATAACACATTGGCACTCTTTGAAAACCAGTACCCCGTCCAGCCTATGGGAGTGAGCTACAACTCCTATGTCATTCTGGATGAGAAGATCGCCGTGATGGACAGCGTGGACGCACGGGCGGCGGAAGAATGGCTTTCCAATGTGGCGCGGGTGTTGGAGGGGCGCAGCCCCGACTATCTTGTGGTCACACACATGGAGCCGGATCATTCCGGCAGCCTCATGCGGCTGGCACAAAAGTACCCGGAGATGAAGATCGTGGGAAACGCGAAAACATTTACCCTGATCAAGCAGTTCTTCGGCACAGGTGCATTGTCGGAAGACCGTATGCTGGAGGTTGGCGAAAGAGATACGCTTTCCTTGGGTTTGCACCGGCTGCGCTTTCTGCTGGCGCCGATGGTACACTGGCCGGAGGTGATGACGGCGTATGAGGAAACGGAAAAAATCCTGTTCTCGGCGGATGCCTTCGGACGCTTTGGCTCACTGGAACGGACTGCCCGTGCCCCCTGGGTGCCGCAGGCCCGACGGTATTATTACAATATTATCGGGAAATATGGCGCACAGGTGCAGGCTCTGCTGAAAAAAATCTCCGCGCTGGAGATCAAAACGATCTGCCCGCTCCATGGCCCCATGCTCACAGAAGACTTGGGGGAGTATCTGCGGCTCTATGATCTCTGGTCACAATGGAAACCGGAAGAACCGGAGGGCATCCTGATCGCTCACGCATCCATCCATGGAAATACCGCATATGCATCGGAGGCCCTCAAGAGCAAGCTGGAGGGAAAAGGTGCGCAAGTCACCATGTGCGATCTGACGGCAACAGACCTTTCCTATGCCGTGACCAGCGCATTCTACTGTGGGAAACTGGTGTTGGCCTGCTCCACTTATGACGGAGGACTGTTCCCGCCCATGAAGGCCTTTTTGGATCATTTACAGACAAAGGGATTCCGAAACCGCCGGATCGGCCTCATGGAAAACGGCTCATGGGCCCCTGCTGCCGCGCGGCTGATGCGCGCCGAGTTGGAAAAGATGAAGGAACTCCGACTGTGTGAAACGGAGGTATCGCTGCGCGGCGCACTGAACCAAACCAGCGAAGCGCAGATGGACGCTCTGGTGGCGGAGCTCTGCGCGGAGTAGGCGGCGAGTCTGGCTTCGTCTGTCCGCCCGATGCCTCAAAAGCAAAACATCGTCGCTGATTTATTTAGACAACAATATGGCGTTGAGTGATGCCGAAGCTTTGAAAATGGATCGAAGCGCAGCCGCAGATGTTCTCTGCGGCTGCGCTTTTTGCATTTTGACCACGGTGCAAACGGATGGCTTTGACCGTTGCCCTCGGTTTCTAAGGAGACACGAAGTGTGCTACATGGAAGCGTACTTCGTGATGGGATAAGATTTTTGCAGAAGATGCAGAAATCTGTCGAAACGGAGGTCTCAGCACATGAATCCATATAAAGAAATACTCCGAAAATTCTTCTCGGAATATGTCAGCGCTTTAAGGAAGCGCAGGGGACTGACACAGGAGCAGATGGCGGAGAAGCTTCGCATTACCGGACGGGCATACAGCGATTTGGAGCGGGGTATATATTGCTTTTCCGCTGTTGCACTGGTGTTCCTGCTGCTCATGCTGGAGGAAGGGGAGATAAAGGAACTTTTATCTTCCCTTCGGGACGAGATCGAAAAAGTCGAGGGCAGAGAGGTGGCGTAGTGATCCATGGAAATGGGGGACATATACGGGCTTTTGCGCTATCTTGGCCTATCTGCGGAAAGCACTCGCTTTTTTCACGTTTCGTATGCGGTCTATCTGACGACACAGCAGCCGGCCCGGATACCGTTTGCCGAATGGTGGCTGTACCCGGCGGTTGCCGGACACTATCACACCTGCATTTTCAACGTGAAGCGCAGCGTCTGCATTGCAGTGGACCGGGTATGGGAAACAGAAAGAGAGGCGCTGAGATCCATCACGAAGTATCCCTTGAAGCGGGAGCCTCTTCCTTCGGAGTTTATTGCCATTCTTGCCGCCTACATCAAGAACGGAGATGCAGCGTGAGCCTTTACGCAGTACCATGTGCTTAGGGATGCAAGAAATAATCGGCACACAGGGTAAGGCTGAAAGCGAAGCGTCATCATGGGTGGAAATGGTGTCTGCCCTTGTGAATTATTTATGGAGTACGAAGGTATGGGACGGACGAATGTCGGGAAAGGCTATACACAGATGCTCCTGCGGGAAAAGCGAGAGGTCAAAGTCATGGCGAAAGAGGTCTGCACGAATGCGCCATCTGCGCCCGTTACAGCGACTGCGCCGCACCGATGGTTGAAGACCATTGAGAACAAATTCGCGGATGCGTTAAGAATCCTTTCGCTATGTTGATGCCTTCAATGCAGTGGCAATGATTGAAGGCATCTCCGCAAACTGTGCGCTCTTAACAAAGATATTACAGGCTAAGAGGTATCCTAAGCAGCATGAAGAGTTTTGCAGACGAAGAAAGGAAGATCAAAATAGATGAAATTGAACCAGCAGACAGCAGCACTTGCGTTATGCACGCTTCTTGGCGTCTCTGTATTTGCAGGCTGTGGAAGAAGTGGAGATTTTTCTGAACTGCAGCCGGCAGTAAATAAAATCGAGTACACGAACCTGAACGACAGCGGATCAAGGGAACTTTTGAAGGAGCTGCTCTCCGACACAGGCGTGTCGGACGGGCGTATTCAGAGCTTTTTCCGCCGTGTGGACCGCTTTCATGACAGCGTGAAGCAGGAATGGCTTACGGATGGCTTTGAGGAAGCGGAGCTGCTGTATACGAAATATGACCCTTACGCGATGCAGGACGAATGGACGGCGAAGAACGGGACGTTTCCGGGCTATAACTGCCGGATCACCGCCATGAACCTGTTTGGGGACTTCCTCTCCGTGAGCGCAGACTCTCAAATCAATGCCGGTGAAGATGTGCTGTTTGTGGACGAGGAAACGCTGAAAACAGATCCCGATGCGCTGGGCGGAAGCAGCCTTGCAGATTTCCGCGCACTGTATTCCTCCATGAAGGCGGAGGATACCACGGAGATTAAGCGTCATGTACAAACCGTACAAGAGGAATGGGCTTCCCGCGGCGTTACCTTTCGGGAGAATGAACGGATCCGCCTCATCACGGTATTCTTCCACGATAAGCCGACCGAGGAGGAATCTCTGCTGTTTGTCGGGCATGTTGGCGTACTTTTGACGGCGAAGGACGGGACGCTGTACTTTGTAGAAAAGGTTGCCTTTCAGGAGCCGTACCGGATGCTGCGCTTTGCCGACCGAACGGCAGTGAGCGATTACCTTATGGGGAAATATGACACCTCATGGGGGCAGGGTACGGCGAGCCCCTTTATCATGGAGAACGACGAGCTCATGGACGGCTGGCGTCCAAACCCGGATAGCGGAAGCTCCGCGATCGGCTAAGGTCTGCGCGTTGCTGCCAATATAAGAAATCCCCGACTCCGATCGGGGATTTCTTATATTGTTCTCCGCTGAAGCTGTGGAGAAAACCAGATAAAGCGCATCAACGCTACAAAGTGACTTCAAATCATAGAATGTTAATTTGCATTGCTTGCCGCAACGGCGATGTTCCTGCAAAATATGCGTGAAATCTTTAGAGAAAGAAGGTGTTTCCGTGCTTCATGAAAATCTTCGGTTGAAGCGAAAAGAGCGAGGTCTTTCGCAGGAGAAATTGGCATCACGTCTCCATGTCGTCCGGCAGACCATTTCAAAATGGGAGAAAGGTCAGTCGGTTCCCGATGCTGAGCAGTTGATAAAGCTTGCTGTCATTCTTGAAACGACTGTAAGCGAGCTTTTGGGCGCCCAGGCGGAAGGCAAAGAGGAACCGAACCAGTTGGCAGAAGAGCTGTCCCGCATCAATACACAGCTTGCCATCAGAAACCATCGGACGCGGCGTGTGCTGAAAATCATCGCTGTTGCTCTGCTCGTGTTTGTAACTTTGATTTTTGCAATTATGGCGTTGAATTATGCGCCAACGTCGCAACTAAAATAACGCATTTTCAAAAGGAGTGTAGCTATGGGCAAGAAGAAGAGGATGGTGTTATTGGTGATAGGTATAATCATTCTTGGCATAGCTATATACCAATATCCATTACAAAAAGCATTCGCACAAAAATCCTTCGAAACTTATATAGATAAACAGGGAATAGATCCTGACAATATAGCCATTAAAAGGCTGGTTAAGGACTGGAAGCAAGGAGGATATTTGATAATTGTCACTTTTAATGATGATATAAACAACAAGTATTATTATCATTATGAGGTATGGACGCACAAAAGAGGTGAACCGTTGCGTTTTAATAGAATGACCTTGACTATTATTGACGAGAAAAACTCTGTTGTATTAGAATATCCTTATGATGGCAAGTGTAAGTATCCTCCTATTAGGGAGTGATATACAAGGAGTAAATCATGAAAAAGCTGATATGCGTTATGGCCCTCGTGTGTATCGGAATTCTTCTGGTGTCGTGTGGGCCAAATCGCCTTGGCGATCCCAAGGCACAGTTTATTCGGGAGTTTTGCTTGAACATTGATAAGAAAGACTGTGTGCTTGAAGAACTCTTCAATAACTACGAAGGCTTTCCTTATGAGGGAATAGCACTATATAAGCTGACCGTTGGGGAAGACGTGCGTCAGGCGTTCCTGCAATGGGAACGCTTTCCCCTCTCCGAAGAGGCTGAGTGCTTTTTGGAGAGCCTTTCCGCCTATGTGGAGCCGCCCTCGATCGCGGACGGTTACTGGAAAATGGTGGATCGAAACCCCGGAACGAGCGTATACACAAATGTTTCTTTGTGCGTATACGATGAGGCAACGGGCATTGAATACCTCTTGATAATGGATAAACTATAAGCAGTACCCCGGACGCTTAAGTATCCGAGGTACTGCTTTTATCGTAATCGAAGCATTGCAAGAAATTTCAGATTGATATTGTGTAACCGTCAAATCTATCCAGGCATAGAATAAACATCCCCCCCGCTTCCCTTTAAGCAGCTCATAAATCCTATACTCTTAGCCTCGGCTGTATACTGAGCAGCAGATGTATATGGTCGGGGCATATTTACCCCCCCTATTATTTCTGCCTATTTTCGCCGCAGTTTAGTGCATTAGGCTATATTGTTCACCGCTTAAGCTCTTTTGAACCACGCCACCATGGCGGGGTTTTCTGGATACAAAAACCGCCATTGGGAAACCACATTGTCTTCCCAATGGCGGTAAATATATTTAGGGGTTCTGCACTCGGCAGGAGCACAGGCAGGTGTTAGCTTTTCAGCCCATTGAAACTCTCCAAACAGCCAGGTGCTTCCAGTATAGGTTCATTATTTGTCGAGCTTTATAAAACCCATACCCTCCAATTCTCGCCTTTGATCATCCGAAAGATTACTAACACCCCAACACAATAAATAGCGTGGACGTGTACTAGCAACATAGCCTATTCTACCTGATTCCTCACTAGATTTTAACCAGTTCTCCCAAAACCCTGTTTTCCCTCGGCCATCCGGTGAAGATAATAGCAATACTGCATCAAATGTGCCACCCTTAACTGAATGGATAGTCTCCACACGCAGTTGCTCATCCTCGGTCAATTTTACAGGATAAATTGGCAGCTTTGCAGTCCCTTTAGGGGTTCGGATTGTTATCTCAGGTATGTTTTGCCCTATGGTGTTAAGATGATGTGCGATGATACTAATAACTCTCTCTTTGTTTTTCGAATACCATGAGCCGTAAGTCAACTCGTCCATATTTATCATCACAGAATCGGAGCATAGTTCAACCAGAATACTTTTAAGCAACAATCTCCAAGACACCGCGTTCGTGCACACCTCATCTGAGTAATAGTAGTTATTGCTTTTTCCATGAAACCCCATCCATCTCTGCAGTTGATATGCAAGCAGACTTAGAGCTGTTTGCCGCGCTACAGGCTCATTTTGTTGCCATAGCTGGATGGCGTTTATAATGGGATGAGTCTTGTGGTCATTCGAAGGGCCGTGACTTAGCTTTTGCTTTGCAGTTTGTGTCCTAACAAGGACGACAGCATCTTTGGTTGGTATGTCAAATCTATTGAGCGTATCAGTAAAAGCTATAATTGCATCTTTCTCGTCATCATCATACTCCACATAGCAACAATTATAATCGCCACATTTGCTCTCTACGGAACCTGAGATCGAGTAGCCTATCCCACCCATCTTTCGAGAGAAATCAACGATTTTCTGCGTGCTTCTAAAGTTCTGGCTTAGATGCATCGTTTCAAAACGGTGGAATGTGAGATGTTCCAGAAGCTGTTCTGGATAAGAATCTTTGAATGAATAAATCGCTTGATGCAAATCACCTATGTAATGAACAGTTGTACGAGCTCTAATCAGGAAGGAAAGAATCCTCAATTCGCTTACTGATAGATCTTGACACTCGTCAATCAGGATTACAGGAAACTTACGAGAAATATAGTGGCAAATTGTTTCGTCACGAAGGCATCTGTGAGCAATCAGATTCATATCATCAAAATTAGCAAAACCATCATGCCAGAACTTTAATTTGCACTCTTTTATCTGTTTTTTCAAATAATTGAACTGAAACAAATAGGATGCATTTTTGCGCTGCCGAATCTCTATGATATATTGTTGACATTCTGCCGAGTTGTACAGCTCAGTAAGACTTTTTGCAGACTCTCCTTGCCCGACAAACCAATCTTTACAGCTAGCCTTATAATAGAGCTGACTAGCGTAGATTGCTTGTTTGGGGAAGGGAAAGTTTAGCTTGTAGTTTTCAAGCCATTGATTACTGTATGGGCTTATATCAGAGTCTACAACCCGAAACGATTTATCTGCTTTATCTTCTGGTATATGATAAAACTTATAACCAAAGCGCTGCGCAATATACCCATGAGCAAAGCTTGAAAATGTACCGATAAAGTGATTGGAGGAAATAGGCTTACCATAAAACGATGCAACCCGATTCGCGATAGTTGCGGTCGCTTCGTTTGTAAAAGTTAAAACGGCGATTCCGGTTTGACTAGATTGCCATTTGCAAATCTCATAAGCCGCTTTAAGCCCTAATACTTCAGTTTTTCCGCTTCCCGCACAAGCCTCTAAATAGATGCACTGATCTATCGGAGAGAGGATATAGTCTAGCTGCTCGTCAGTTTTCTCCTCTATTCGTTCTTTTGCTTGTTGGGTAAATACCTTATCTACAGATAGTACCTCGGTAAGTTTTTCAATTTTTTCGTCCCTTGTCACAATGACTTTCCTCCACAAGCCCAAAGAACGGCATTAGAGATATAGTTTGGTACTATAAAATCATCCGTGATTTTTTCGGCCAAAGCATAGGCAAAGACACCTTTTCCAATCTCATCGCTTTCTATGTGTTCATAAATATATTTTGCATGTTTTGCCAGGAGCGACATATCACTGTAGCTATTCTCTTTAGCAATAATTTTATCAAGTTTGGTACAGACAGTTCCATTAGGAGTAGGCCAGATAGACTTTAAAACAGTTGCCAAAAGCTTGGGGTTGTATGTAGCGAGATCATACTCAAAAGTTTTCAACGGTGACACAAAAAGCCTTGTCCATGTATTACTGTCAATTTCATCTTTTATGGAAACAACTGGGTTCTTACTTTCCACCTCCGTATCTTTCTCAGGATAGATAACATTGTCAGAATCATCTTTGCCGGGATCCCTATCTGTCAAGCCGGAACAGAATATTGGGATATCAGGGCCGGAAGACCCCTGAAAATTGCCGAACAACTTCATGAAGTACTGAAAGTTGATGCCATTGATGTTGATTACAGAAACGCCCATCTCATCAAGTGTAGAGGCTAATCGCAGGGGTTTCTCTTGTCCCTGGTTATATTTTTTTAGAACGATCTCTGCGAGCTTTGGCAACACGAGAGCTTCTGCAATTCCCTCGACCAATATAATTCCTCGTGAGAAAAGCATGGTGGACTTAGTAACATCCAGCCATCGGTTAATATATTTTTCCGCATTCGTATCAGCAAATTTCTTCTGTCCTATCATTGTGGAGACAATCTGTTTTTCTTTCCCCACCAAATGAATCAACTTGTCTATCTTTACGGAAGATGCCAGTACCGGCGAATGCGTAGAAACTATCACTTGTGCATTGGGAAGTGTAGAGACCAGTGCTTCAAGATATTTGATAAACTTTACCTGCAACTGCGGATGAAGATGGGCCTCTGGCTCTTCAATGAGAAGGATCGTAAAGATGTCAGAATCCTTAATCAATTCAAGTTCGGCAAATACCGTAGCAATATAGAGCAGGTTGTTATACCCCAGGCTGTTAGTAGCCAAATCTCTAAACTTCGCAATATCCGTTTCCCCGGTATGCGGAAAGAAAACCATGCGGATATTTTCTATAATCCGATTAAAGGTTGTCTCAGAGAATTGGAGATTTATACTCTGACCAAGTTTCTCGCCTAATGCCTCCACAATTTTTCCGTTAATCGAGGTCTTTACATCTTGAATCTCAGTGTACTTATCATCCTTATTTTGCACGATATTGTTGTTAAATTCGGCAATGCTATCAACGAGAGATCCTGTGTTGCCTCCGTATTTCTTTTTTAGAAGCCACGCCAGTCTGGAGCGTCTGCCAGCAGAAAGTTTAGCCTCTGCATCGCGCAATGGCGGAAGGTAAATGCATTCAACCCTATCAAAAGTATCTTCTTCAAAAATACTGGCTGTCGATTCTCCACCCCAGTATTTTCGTTTCATTGCACCGGGCTTTGTTAGATTCTCCGTAATACGAAGATGTAGGTGTGCATTAAAGTCGGCGTTACACCAAGACAAAAAAGTGATTTTCTCGTCTTCGGTTAACCCGGTCAACAAGGCATCGATCTCAATTGTATCTGCAGCATAAGACCTGTCCAATGAGCAATAGAAATCGTCCAGAGAGCAAGCATAATTTGATTCTGGTTCGCGAAAGAGGAGACGAAGAGCATTTATGACGGCAGTTTTCCCGCAGCCGTTTTCTCCGAGCAGAACATTTAGTCCTTTATTAAACTGAATTGTAGATTTTTCGCGTGTGTTCTTATACCCTTGAATTGTCAGTTGGGCAATGTACATTTTCTTGCCTCCGTTTCCGTGTTTACCATCAATGCGGACTTTTACTCATCGACAAACTCCATAATGTCATTCAACGAGCAGTCAAGAGCTTTGCAGATCCGCCCTAGCACATCTGTGGTGACATTGTCACCATGGGTAAGTTTGTTCATTGTGTAATGGCTCACCTGTGCCATCGTTTCGAGATCCTTCTTCTTCAAATCCCGGTCGATGAGTAGTTTCCATAGTTTTTTGTAGCTTACAGCCATAATTGCACCCTCACTATCACCCTGATCTTTCGGGTTGATGTATATATGCATTATACCAAAATACATTTGAAAACTCAAACAAATGTTAGCGTTCAAAAGCTTAATAAAAGATTATATTCCATAGCAGAATTGCGAATAACATTCATTTTTCGCCTCCATGACATTTGCTCAGTTGCCTTTAATCGTTAGGTTATGCCTTGCTTTTGTGGCATTTCTTTTACAAGCCGAATAAACATATCTTCTGCCTGTTGGTCAATATCGGAGAGGTAGTTATTCAGTTTGCCGTTTGTCAGTGAACTCATATACAGAACTTTTTGATTTTGCTTTAAGTATCTTGCGTGCCGCTGTCCTCATATTCCGATAGGTCTCTGTTCTTCTCCTGGAATTGTTAGATCTGGTAGCATATAATCTCCTACCTGAGTGTATGTACCACCCATCTGTTCAAACAATGATTTTCCCATCGTGTTTTCCTCCTGCGTTTTTTATGGTGGTTTCATTTTACAGAAGAAAAAGAGTAAATACCAATGTGCCGATTATAAAATACAGCGTATCTGTTTTGTCGTAACAGTCAAATTTAGCCGCGTATAGAAAAACCTCCATCGGGGAACCAGGGTTTCCCGATGGAGGTAAACTTATTTATGGATTCTGCATTTGGCGGGTGCGCAGGCAGGTGTTAGCTTTTAAGCCCATTCGATCTCGCTTTGGGCCAGGCCTGGCGCATGGCTCAGTACCCAAAGCAGGTATCGGTAGGGATCCAAACTGTTTTCCTTGGCTGTTTCGATCAAGCTGTAAATCACCGCATTGGACTGGGCTCCAGCTGGGGTATTGGCAAACAGCCAATTCTTCCGGCCCATCACAAAAGGCTTTATGCTGCGTTCGGCACGATTGTTGGAGAGTTCCAGTCTGCCATCCTCCAGGCATGACCACTGCTCTATCAAGTAATGCAACGCCTTTCCAAGGGCTGATTTGGATGCCGTCTTGTCTTTCAAGTCATTTGCCCATGCCAACAAAGCCTCCAGAATAGGTTTTTCCTGTTCCAAACGCTTAGCATATCGTTCTTCTGCTGGCAACTCTTCAAATTCCCGTTCCATATGGAACAGTTTCGCAAAATAGCACAGAGCCTCTGCCGGTTTCGAGGTCTGCCGCTGCTCCTTGGGCACCGTGTTCAGCGCTTCGCCAAACTTTCGTCTGGCATGAGCCCAGCAGCCCACCACTCGAATTTGTGAGGGCAACTTGTGGTAGCCCTGATAGCCATCCGCATGGAGCCAGCCAGAGAACCCTTTCAGAAACCTCTCTGCATGTTCTGCCTTGCGGTTGGGCTGATACTCATACAACACGATGGGATGCTCTGCGTCTCCACTGGTGCGGTAAAGCCACATATAAGACTTGCTGGCAGCGGATTTGTTCTTCTCCCGCAGCACCTGCAGTGTAGTCTCATCCCCCATGAAGCACCTGATGCTGGTGCAGCTGTTGGCGCAGCACATCGTAAATGGGGTTCAACCAGTTCTCAGTGGCATGGAGCAACCAGTTGGACATGGTCTGCCGGGTCAACTTCATTCCCATGCGTTCAAATTCTTGCTCCAGTCGGTACAGTGGAGAGTACATCACATATTTCTGGGTGGCAATATGGGCAATGGCAGACGGGGATGCAAAGCTCCCTGGCAGCACAGAGGGTTCTCTGGATGCGCACTCCACAACCGTCTCGCCGGTCTCTTGCTCACAGTTCTTGCAGGCATAGGTGTATTCGATTGTATTCAGCGCAGAACCATTGGGTGGGAAGCCCTTTCTCGTTTCCTGTACCGGGATGTTGAATATATCGCTAATAGGAGGCAGAACCTCTAATGAAATTCTGCCTCCTGCTGCTTGATTTTTAAATACATCACACCTCAACAGTTTTTAACAAATCCACAGCTATAAAAAATGGGCTGCTGTACATCCATCCTCTCCTCCGTGTAATAGGACATCTGAAAAGGTAGACCTTTTCGGCGTTACCAACAGGCAGACAATCGGGATATGATTTTGTGTCCGAAAAAGTTATTTTGTAATTTTGGGATATGTCCGAAAAAGGCATGAGCTTTTGAAACGGAAAAGGAGATGAAAACAAGGTGAAAAAGACATACGGCTATGCCCGTGTATCTACGAGAGAACAACATCTGGATCGACAACTCAAGGCCCTCATGGATGCCGGCGTTGAGGAGCGGGATATCATTACGGACAAGGTAAGCGGCAAGGATTTGGAGCGTGAGGGGTACCGGTCGCTGAAGAATCACTTTCTCCGCGACGGAGATACCCTGATTATTAAATCGCTGGATCGACTCAGTCGGAGAAAGATTGACATCAAGAAAGAGCTGGAATACTTCCGGAAGCACCACATCCGGATCAAAATCCTTGACATCCCGACTACCATGGTGGAACTTCCTGATGAGCAGGACTGGATTTTTGAGATGATAAACAACATTCTGATTGAAGTGCTTGCGAGTATTGCTGAACAGGAGCGTATCACAACAAAGCGGCGACAGTCTGAAGGGATCGCCATTGCAAAAGAGGCGGGGAAGCATTTGGGGCGCCCAATGATAGACTTTCCGCCAAACTGGAATCAATTCTATTCAGACTGGAAGGCCGGTACGATTACGGCAGTTGCTGCAATGCGCCAGCTCGGCCTAAAGAGGAGCACATTTTACCGATTAGTGAAGCAGCAGGAGGAAAAACATGAAACTGAAAAATAAACTGTTATTAGGCAGCCTCACAGCTGTTCTTCTCGCAGTCATGTCGTTTTCTGCATGGAAGATATGTGTGATTAGATCCGATTATCACGCTGGTAAAGCTGCTTATGAGGGTATCAGTCACATGACTTCGCTTCCACAGAAAACTGCCGAACCACAGCCACCTGTTATCAACAAGCCAGCCGGGGCAGAAACACTTCCTGATGAGGACGACACGGTTTGGCCTGAGGTGGATTTTGCTGTACTGCGTGAGATCAACCCTGACATCGTTGCTTGGATCTACATTGAAGGAACGGAGATCAACTATCCGATTGTACAGGGAGGAGATAACAGCTATTATTTGAAGCACCTGTTCAGCGGCGAGTGGAATGGGTCCGGCTGTATATTCCTGGATTTCCGAAACGACGCAAGCTTTGCCGACCGGCACTCCATTATTTACGGACATCATATGAAGAACGGCACAATGTTTACAGACCTTGATAAATATAAAAAGCAGGAATTCTTTGATGAGCATCCGGTTGCGCTGCTGATAACACCGGACAAAAACTATAAAGTGGATTTCTTCGCGGGGTATGTTGCCGCACCACAGGACGATGCGTGGGAAATTGGTTTTACGGAAGCGGAATTTGAAGTCTGGCTTCAGAATGCGGCTGACCGTTCCTGCTTCACCAGCGAGATTGCACCGAATATCTCTGATCACATTCTAACGCTCTCTACCTGTAGCTATGAGTTTGATGATGCCCGTTTTGTGCTGGTAGGAGCTATTCGATAAAAAACGCTTGTGCCGGAGAAGGCGCCACTGTATGGCAGAGCAACATCTGAGAAAAAACATCGAAGCAATCAGCTCAAGCCGTAATAAACTCAAAAACCTCTTGAAAATGTGCCATCTTTTTCATATAATAAAACTGTAACTTCTGTTTGGAGAGGAAGAAATGTGCGTTTTAAAAGCGTATCCGCACAGCGTCTGACTTAAAATTGCCGTGTAGAAGCAGCCGCGGAAAACGCGGAGAAACAAGATCAAACGCGGAGGTGGTTCCAGATGGAGAGTCGCTTACGTATCTCAGCACATATTCCATTGCAACCCCCGTCAAGAATCTCCGCGGCGAAAGAGAAGAGTTGCGCAAAAGGGCTTTTTGACGAAAAGTATAACAATAATCCAAAGTATTCGTTGATAGAAGGGAGGCTGCTGCCATGTTTATCATTTATCTTATCCGGTTTAGCTTTGTGCGAATGCAATATTGGTGTAGCCTCCTCAGTAGGAGTTGTCAAAACCAAATTAGGATTAGCGGCGCATAAGCTAGACCGAACGGTCTGCTTGTGCGATTTTCTTTTTTAGGGCATGAAGTAAGTTGGGAAATTTAGATCTTTCGTCATAACAGAAAAACACGAACCTTTTACGATAGTTCTTTGTTTACCAATTGAGATCAGGCAGTGCGAAGGAGGCAGGAGATGTAGGCGGTATCATAACATGAGATGCCTATAGAAAAGACGGCGGTGTATTCAGGATGCTTATCCTTGTCCAGTTATTGTTTTCAGAAAACAATAACGACGGGCGCATAGGACGGCACTTTAGAGAATCTCCTCTGTATCAATAAAGAAGGCGGCAAGAGCCCTCCTGCTCCGTTCAAGCCTGTGTTTTCTCGCTCCTTTGAGATAATGAGAATGTGCGGCCGTACAGGATAGAGCAAGGAGGGTTTTTAATGAAAATTGCCATCGGAATGATTGTGCGGAATCTTATATCTGCGTATCCGCTGACAGAATTTCTGGATAATGCCGAGAAGTATGACCACCCGATTGAACGCGTGATTGTCGTATACTCTCATGAGGCTGATCCGGAGGCGATTCAAGAATTGCAGCGCAAGGCGAAGGTTTCTCTGATCCGGCTTCAGAACTACGAAAGAGCGCATATGATTTTGAAGCAGCTTGGTGTCCGATTCTCATCCATTCAGCAACTTTTGTTCTGCCCGTTGATTGATACGCACGGACTGATTCCTTATGGCTTTAATCGGAACCATGTGTTGATGGAAGCGCTGTTCACAGGCGTGGACTACCTGATCTTTGTGGACTCGGATGTGCAGCCTAGCGTGTTGCATCGAACACCTGACGGAGAGGTTGGGTTTGAGGAGGTAGACTTTATCGGAGCGCATCTATACGGGATGTCTCTGGGGGCGACCATCACCAGCAGTGATTACAGCGGATACAACATCCTGCCTCCAGCTTCCTTTGAGGGAATGACAGACCTGCTATGGGGCCTCCACAAGGAGGATATGGCGGAGTTTTGGCAGAGCAGCGAGGTTCGCGGCGGGCTTATTGTACAGGAAGCAGGGACACCTGAGCTGCAGCCCACCACAAAGGTTCTGGGTGGAAACATGGGCATCCGCATGAGCGCATTGACGACACTGCCGCCGTTTTTCTCGCCTTACTATTTTTACAATAAGACTCCGCTCCTCGCCAGAGGTGAGGATACGCTCATGGGACTGGCGGCATCCCGAAGTCAGATCAAATGTCTGGATATCCAAACGCCTATCTTCCATGATACTTATGGGGATTACCCCAAGATTCCGGATCTCAAAAATGACAGCAGTGTTCGGGACAGGCTCTACTATGCCTGTACGGGCTGGATCGGCCGCAATGTGTTTCTCCGCTGGAAGACGGGGCGTGCGCCCACGGAGTTTTTTGAGAGAGGCCGGAGGCTGTCGGATGGAGCGAAAGCACTGTACCGCTATACAAACGACAGGCGCTTCTTATATCTTCCGGATATCCAGTCCGCAGCGGAAGCGTGGCTGCCGGATATGGTGAAACAGCATCAAAAGACGAAGGAGGCATGGACCGAGTTAACAGAAAGGTGGTTTAGACGATGAAAGTATTGCTGATCAATCATTTCCCGCTGGAAGGATCGGGTAGCGGCACCTACACCAAAAATATTGCGCTGCATTTGCGCAAGCGCGGGCATGAGGTTGCGGTCATTTTTCCTGAAAACCAGCCGTTCCCTATGCTGCCCGGGATCCAAATGCACCCGGTGATGTTTTCAAAAGGTAAAGCGCAGAGAGATGAGCTCCCCTTTAATTTTCCTTGCTTCACCACACATCCCCAAAGCCGGACTACATTTGCGGACTTAGGTATCGGGCAGCTTACACGGTATCTTACGGCATTCTCCGCTGCCTTGAGACAGGCATTGCAAGAGTTTCACTCAGATATCATTCATGCACAGCACGCATGGTGTCTCTCTTGGCTGGCTTCCCTGTGTAACCTTCCTCTGGTCATAACCATACATGGGACGGAGCTGATGGGCTGCAAAAAGTGGCCTGCCTTTCAGAGCTTTGCCGAAGAGGCCGTTGCGGGAAGTATAAAAGTACTGGCCATCTCCGCAGACAATCGGGACCTTGCTATTGAGCAGTTTCCTTTGGCGGCGGACAATCTTCTGCTGTTGCCCAACGGATACAATGAGGACATTTTCTATCGGGAAGAAGTGGACAGGGAAACGCTTTTCGATTCACTCGGCCTTTCTTATCGCGGAGAGTATGTCATTCTATTTGTTGGAAAGCTTGCAACATTTAAGGGTGTGGACACGTTGTTGCGCACGGCGCGCCGCTATGAGTGGCTGGCGGATCGGGAGTTCATCACACTGATTGCCGGCGACGGCGAGGAACGGGAGCGATTATCAGAGCTGCACAAGCAGCTCGGTCTGAGGAACACCTTCTTCCTTGGCAACCAGAAGCAGGACGAGCTGCGGCGGCTCTACAATGCGGCGGATGTTTTTGTAATGCCCTCCCGCCGTGAGCCGTTCGGACTCGTCGCCTTGGAAGCGATGGCCTGCGGACTGCCCGTTGTCGGTTCCAATGAAGGTGGTTTGCCGGAGTTTATCAACAGTCAAGTGGGAACATTGGTCTCTCCTGAGGATGAGGAAGCTTTCTGCGCTGCGATTTTGAATGAACTGACGAGACATCATACAGAGCCGGAGCGGCGTGACATCATCGCACACTATGCCAGCAGCAATTTTGCGCAGGCACAGTTCGTGGCAAAGCTGGAGCAGGTCTACCAACGCGCTGTAAGAGATTTTTCGGGCTAAGGAGGGTGAGCTGTATGAGGAAAACCATGATAATCCCCACCTACTGGTGCCGCAAAACAGGCGACCCTTGGCAGGAGGGCGACGCCGTCTATGACCATCCCACTCCGGTGGATCAGGAGGGAACGCTGGAGCGCACCTTAGTCAGTATGAAGCAGTTCCATGAAAAAGACTTCAAGCTGGTGATTCTGATTTGTCCGACCACCCCGGAGGTAGAGGCGGCGGCCTATGAGCAGGTGCTCCGTATCGTGGTCCGGGCGCAGCTGAATGCGGAGACATACCTGTTCACTGCGGGAGATTTGCGCGAGATAACTGAAATCTTGAGAAAAGCCGGACTGAACGATCGGGGAGTCCAGCTCCTGTCCATGTTCGGATACTCAAACGTGCGCAATATCTGCCTGTTGGCCGCCTCTATCCTGACGGCGGACGCCGCGCTGCTCATCGACGATGATGAGGTCTTCGAGCTGCCGGACTTTGTGCCGCGCTCACTTGAATTTTTAGGCAGAAGAGTCTACGGAGACATCGTGCACGGCGTTGCCGGCTACTACCTGAACAGCAAGGGCCAGTATTACGATGATGTAAGCCCGGAGCCGTGGATGACCTATTGGGACCGCTTCGGCTGCAAGGCGCGAGACTTTGACCAGATCATCGGCAGCGGGCCGCGGCTCAAGCGCACAACTTTTGCCTTCGGCGGCGCCATGATCCTGCACAGAGAGCTTTTCGAGTGTGTACCCTTTGACCCCCTTGTAACCCGAGGCGAGGATGTGGATTATCTTATAAACAGTCGGATCTTCGGTTTCAGCTTCTTTCTGGATAATACCCTGTCCATCAAGCATCTGCCTCAGCCCAAGTCCCACCCCCAGTGGAAGCGTCTGCGGGAGGATATTTACCGTTTTGTATATCAGCGCGCCAAAATGCAGTCTCAGCACAAAACTGGGAATCTTGTCCATGTCAGTCCGGAGGACTTTGACCCCTATCCCGGGGAATTTCTCAAGCCGGATCTGGACGAGAAGATCTATCGAAGCAGCATGATGCTCTCATCGCAGTACCTTGCAAATAACGATCCTGATGCTGCTATGGAAGCCATGCGGAACATCTATATTGCCAAGCACAATGCCCCGCCCTCCTTTGATGCCTTCCGTGCCTATCTGGACACCCAAACACAATGGGAGAGGCTCATCCGCCTTGTACGGCAGGAGCGATACGCCGTCCGCGCCGTGCTGGAGAGGCACAATATTTCCGCACCAGAGATTCATCTCGACAAGGAACATCGCCGAAGACTCACCCGGGAGGAGCTTCTGGCTGTATTGGCGAAGCTGCCGATATTTTCTGTTTTTACTGAGCAAGAGCATGCGGTTTTCTTTGATTACTGCCATGTAAAAACCTACTATGAGCATGAGACCGTATTCACCAGCGGCGACTACAATGAGGAGGTCTGTCTTGTTCTCAAGGGCAAGCTGCGTCTTGTTGCCAACCGGGAAGCAAACAGCCGCTCCGCGCCGCTGGAGATCGCGTATCTCACACCGGGCAGTTTCCTGGGAGAAAATTGCCTTTCCCACAGCGTGTTCCGCCTCAGCGGAACGGCGGCAGAGTTCACTGAGCTGCTGTGCATCTCCAGAGGGCGGTTGAAGGCTCTGCTGGAGGAGCATCCCGCCATCGGTGTCAAGCTGCTCCAGTGTTTCCTCGCCAGCCTGTCCGAAAAGATCATGCGTTCCAACGAGCTGCGGAAGAAAGCGGCAGCGTATGACCATAATGCAGTCAACGAGATTTTGGAGGAGTGAGCACGGAGACTTCTGCCGGCAAATGAAACACCGGAGCGTTGGGCGCGCCGCACTTGATCGGTGCAGTGGACGCAGGGAAGGTTCAATACTATAATACAATGAGATAAAACAAGGATATCTGGACATTGATGTGTATGAGGTGGTACAGGGACGCTTTGATTTTCTATTCCGTGAATTTGTAATCAATCAGGATGATTGCAGATGTTCAAGAAGGGGAGGCAAAAGCATGCAATCCAATTGGAGTTCTAAACGGGATTGGCGTCTGTTCCGAAGCAAGCTTGCCGGATGGCAGGAGGCTTATATCGGGAGGCTGAAC
>ERZ779851.1226-NODE-1226-length-23478-cov-16.135892_pt1 | contig 23478 bp, 17 predicted proteins | sample MGYA00511094_ERZ779851 | MGnify/ENA primary metagenome ERZ779851 (study PRJEB29588, sample SAMEA2155512) | human gut metagenome | biome: human gut; feature: human-associated habitat; material: faeces | place: Denmark | collected 2008/2010 ...
CTGTCTCGGCGACGCCGACCGCGTTTGCTTCGCAAATCGGTCAATTCCCCACTGGGGAAGGCTTTTGCAGCTGTCTTTTTTACACATTAACAAAACTCGTTTTTAAATTTCGAGTTTGTGTGTGCCAAACATCGGCGTGATTTCACGCCGTGCTTTTTATTTTTCCTTTTTATATGTTCATTTTGGAGCGTATTTCATCTATTTTAGCATAGATTTCTTCTCTTTTTTCGGCGATTTCTTCCTTTTTAGCGGCGATTTCGTCGTTTTTGCTGTTTATTTCCTCTTTTTTAGCTGTAATTTCGTTGGTTATATTTTCGCGCTCGTTGATTTCGGCATCGCCAAGCTCGTCCGCGAGATCAGAAAGTTCGTCGCAGAGATCTTCTTCTTCATCCTTCAGATCGTCCAGCTCGTCCTTCAAATCATCCAGTTCATCATTCAAATCGTCCAGCTCATCTCTCAGATCATCCCACTCGTCTGTCAAATCGTCAAATCTGTCCTTCATATCATCCATAGCTTCTATTAAGTTTTCTGCTTTATTATACAGAGCTTCATCAGATAAAGAATTGCAATCTGTACCTACATGAGCCATTGCTTTTTTGACATTTTCGAGATTTTTTATGACATTGCTTACGATTTTATTGATATTGGTCATGCCGCTTAAATTCGAAAGCTTGCTCAAATTCGAAAGCTTACTCAGATCGGGAGCGTCGCTTGCGGGCGAACTTTTTGTATTGATTTCAGCATCTGTTCCTATCACATCTCCGTGCACATTTCCGTATACGGCTGTCGTCGCGCATGTGCCGACTATATCACCCTGCACATCACCGTATACTGTCACTTTCATGTCTTCGCCGACCACGTCGCCTTCCACATTGCCTGTCACTTCCACAGCAACGCTGGATATTATATCATTTGAATTGCCAGTGTACGACAGCACAACCTTTTCTGCCGCGGTTCTTTCGGCTTCTGTGATATTTTTTGACTTTATCATCTTTCTGCCGCGGAAGAGAACGGCATGGAGCGTATTGTCGTCCTGCCAGTCGCTTTCCGCTTCAAAGTTTGCCTGTGGTTCATCCGTCGCTTTTGCGCAGGGTTTCTCCTCGCCGAAAAGCTCCGCTATGCTTATGCCGAAATATTCCGCTATTTTCGGAAGCATGGTTACATCGGGGCAGGCGAGCGCGTTTTCCCATTTGGAAACCGCCTGATATGTCACGCCCAGTGCCGCCGCGAGTGCATCCTGTGTTATACCGCGCTCGCGTCTGAGCCCCAGTATTTTTTCCGAAATTGTTTTTACTATATCCATCGTTTTTCTCCTATAATATCGATTTTCGGGAGCGACACCGGTTATCGCCTCCTGAGCAGAGTATAGCATATTTTCGCCAAATCGTCAATAAAAAGTTGGTTGAGTTGCATAAAAAATACTAAACTTTCAGTTGAGATGGCGTTTTTACGGTATTTTTATGGGGAAAATCACTAAACCGAGGGTTGAGAGGGGGATTAAGTGATGCGTCGCTTTTCTTAATTTCATCGACACTCTATAAGATACATAACGAAACTTTTCTTTTATCGTACTTTTCTGTGAAGAAAAGTACCAAAAGTCATTTAAGAGGGCTTTCCTCCCTCTTAAAAAACTCCTTCCGCGTGCACGAGTTAGTCGCAAGAAGTAGTGCGTGGCGAGTGAGTGCGGCAAAGGACAGAGCGAAAGTCGGCGGTTTTGCCGCTCTCTATGGTTTCAGCTATACCACGCGTGCGAACATAGCACACGAAAGAGCCGAGCAGATTCGTGCACGCATTGTCTGCATGCCCGCATATATAGGTGCGGCGGGCGTGGGTGGAGCCTGTGCGCCGACGGAATGAAGTATATATTTTTTGCTTTTTCTGTTGGCTGTACTTGGGCTTTGTGCGTAGGGCGGGAATTGACCGATTTGCGAAGCAAACGCGGTCGGCGTCGCCGAGACAGGGTAAGGCTTGCTGCCGCCGTATAGAATCATAAAGCAACTTTTCCTTTATCATACTTTTCTGTGAAGAAAAGTACCAAAAGTCAGCAAGGAGGACTAGCGCCGTCCTCCTTCCGAACCACCGCGGCGTGCACGAGTTAGTCGCGCGAGCCATGCGTGGCAAGTGTGTGCGGCAAAGGACAGAGCGAAAATCGGTAGTTTTACCGCTCTCCGCAGTCTCAACCATACCACGCGTGCGAACATAGCGCACGAGGAAGCCGAGCAGATTCGTGCACGCATTATCTGCACGCCCGCTGAAAGTGCAAGGCGGGGATTAACACATATGCGGAGCATGTGTGTTGGCGTCGCCGAGACGGGGCATCGTGGATAGAGCAAAAGCGCTGACGGAATGAAGTATATATTTTTTGCTTTGTGTGTTAGCGCCGCCGAGCGGTGGTCTTGCGCCTATAAAACTGGAAATTTTGCGCATGTTGAAAAACGCGGAAAAATTATCAACAGCCTGTGGAAAAGCTTGTTGAAAACCTTGATTTACAACGGTTTTCGGATTTTACTTTTCCAAGGCGGCAAAAAAACACTTTTTCTTAATTTTTATAAAAACCACCGAAAAACAAGGCATTTTTCACTTTTTCCGATAAAACGGGAAAATTTACATTAAAGGAAAAATATGTAAATTTATAAAAAAGTTTTCCACCGAGTTTTTCTTTTCCACAGACCGATTTTCAACAAAAGTAACAGAAACGGAATTTTCTCTTTCTTTTCCACATTTTGCCGGAAAGTTTTCCATAGGCGAAAATCGGTCAGCGAGAAGAAAAAATGCCCGTCACATCGGGCTTTTCGGGTTTTCCACATTTTACACAAAGACTACTTCTTACTACTTCTACCTATTCTTTTTATTTTATATTCTTTTACGCAAAACGCGAAAGAATTTTCAGAAAGCGCACGCACGGCGTGTGGAAAAGGTGGGTACAAATTTGCTTTTATTTTCTTTTAAATTATAAAAAGAAAGTAGTAATTCTCTTATCGTACTTTTCAGTGACGAAAAGTACCAAAAGTCATTTAAGAGGGCTTTCCTCCCTCTTAAAAAACACCTTCCGCGTGCACGAGTTAGTCGAGCGAGCCATGCGTGGCAAGTGCGTGCGGCACAGGTTGATGGTGCAAGTCGTTAGTTTCGCGCTCTCCGCAATCTCATGTTCCCACGCGTGCGAACATAGCGCACGAAGAAGTCGAGCAGATTCGTGCACGCATTGTCTGCACGCCCGCTGAAAGTGCAAGGCGGGCGTGGGTTTGGCAAGTGCGCTGACGAAACCAGGACATTTTGCCAGCCTTCTCCAGTGGGGAATTGACCGATTTGCGGAGCAAACGCGGTCGGCGTCGCCGAGACTGGGGCAGAAGGTGGCAGCCGTAGGCTGACGGATGAGGTGTCTTTTTTAGATAAAGCCACTTTTCCTTTATGGTACTTTTCAGTGACGAAAAGTACCAAAAGTCATCAAAGAGAGCATTCCCCTCTCTTTGCGAACTCACTCCGCGTGCACGAGTTAGTCGCAAGAAGTAGTGCGTGGCAAGTGCGTGCGGTAAATGGCAGAGCGAAAGCCGAGAGTCTCGCGCTCTCCGCAATCTTAACCATACCACGCGTGCGAACATATCACACGAGAGAGCCGAGCAGATTCGTGCACGCATTGCCTGTACGCCCGCTGAAAGTGCAAGGCGGGGATTAACACATATGCGAAGCATGTGTGTTGGCGTCGCCGAGACGGGGCATCGTGGGTCTGGTACCTACGCTGACGAGACTATCAAAATAAACCCTATTTCGCTATGTTCGCACACAGACGCGCACCATTACTTCGACCCGCGAGGTTTGCCATAGCCTGACATGGCACAGCAGCGAATCCGAGTCGGCGCTTGAGCGTTTCGAACCTGTAGCCGTGGTTCAGCAATTGCCGGACGGTCGGGGAAGTGTGTTCGCACCGGTCGCCGCGAGGCGACAGAAAGAGATTAAAAGAGGAATACTTTCCTCTTTTTGTCCTTTTCGTTCTTTTCGGACAAGCAAAAAGAACTCTGAAAGAGAAGAAACATAAAGTAACTTTTCCTTTATCGTACTTTTCAGTGACCAAGAGGATGGTTCAGGGTGGCGAAGCCACCTCTGAACGGCGTCACCGAGACAGGGCATCGTGAATTTAGCCCGTGCGCTGACGGGATGGAAAGCGCATTTTTGTTTTGTCTGTTGGCTATACTTTGATTTTATCTCGTAGGGCGGGAATTGACCGATTTGCGGAGCAAACTCGGTCGGCGTTGCCGAGACAGGGCGGTGGCTTGCTGCCGCCGTATAGAAACATAAAGAAAAAGTTTCTTTATGTTTCTTTTGTGTTGTAAATTTCCATACAAAACAAAGTCAAAGGGAAGCCGTGCGGCTTCCCTTTGTTTTTATCTTACTTCAACCATACCGACATGCACAAATCCGTCGGCGCTTTGCCGCTCCTCTTTCATCGCAAAGTAAACGGGGCGTTCATCCTCAAAAAGCCCGAGAGAAAGCGAATATTCCCCTGCGTCTCCCACGGGGACAAAGCCGATATCCGCCTTTGTTTCTCTTCCTGCGAGCCACGCGGTATTGCCCGAATATGCCTCACAGATGTGCTCATAGCCGCTTTTTGTCAGCCTTATTTTCAGCTTGTAAGGGAAATATGCGCGCGCAAAACCACGATTTTCGACATAGAGCGAAAGTGTGTTTTCTTTTCCGCGCTCAAGCACGGGAAGCACGCCATCGCTTTTTTCAAAGCCGACGCCCGAGAGAAAATAGAAATAGCCGAGCCTGTTTGCCGCATATTCCGTCAGATAGGGATTATCGGCAAGCCAGACGCGCGGATACCCGTGAAATCCCGCAAAGGTCGCGCCTGTCTCGCGCATAGCCTCGAGAAAAGGAAGCCCCGCACGGAAATTCTGCGGTTTTATCATATGATAATGCTCAAGCTCGAGTGTTATCGGTGCGTTTTCCGCTATCGGTGCAAACATCCATGGCGAGCGCAGGGTAGTATATCTGCTTTCTTTGCCGCAGTAGCACGAAACGCAGACGGAATCGTCATCCAGCCCCATTTTGTGTTCTATGGCATATTTCCATATGCGCATATTCTCATCTGCACCACGCTCCCAGCAGGAATTTATCATATCATCATTGAGCATGAGGATGGTTTTCGGGAAATATTTCTCATGCAGCTTTATATGCTTTATTATCGCGTCGGCACCGTATTTTATATTGGTGCCGCCTGCCGTATGTCCCTCGCCCCATGTGCCGAAAGAACCGACATCTACTGTTTCTATGTACTTTTTGCCGGCAAATTTTCTGCCTGCCTCCGCAAGAAAGCGCTCAAGATAGAAGAGATAAACAGGGTCTGTATAGTCCGGCTCGAGCCTGCCGCACGGCACGCGATAGCAATGTGCGCCCTTTTCGAAAACGAAGCGCGGCGTGGCAAATCGGATGCTGTCATAGCCTTCATATGTGCAGATGCGCAGGGCAAAATTAAAGCCGCGTGCGCCCCATTTTTCTATCACGGAGTCGATATACGACCAATCGAAAACGCCGTCCTCACGCTCTATATCGCCCCAGTCGAAGCGCAGATAGAGATGATTCATGCAGGGAAAATCGGCGAGCGCGTCGTTTTCGTCGCAGTCGGCGCGATATTCGCCGCGGGGGAAGCCGTTGTCTATATAGTGCCAGTACCAGCCCTTGTGTGGGTTTTTCAGGATTTTTGCATCGTCGGCAAAGAGCCGCAGGTCGACGAAATTTTCTATATCGCGCGGTGGGATATAGCGGCAGGGCTGTATTGCCGTGTTTGCAAGCGAGATGAAATATTCTTCATTTGGAAATTCGGGTTTCATGATTTATTCTCCTTTCGTTTCACCTGTGGGCACGCCGAGAAACTCTGCTGCGGCGCGGTTGAAATCACGCGGGTTTTTCTCCGCGATGAAGTGATTTCCGCGGATTATTTTAAGCTCGCTTTTCGGTATGCTCTCGGCGATGAGCCGCGTGTGCGAGGCTTTTATCATATCGCGGCTTCCCGCTATGACGAGGGTTTTTGCCTTTATTTCCGACAGCTCCTCTGAAGTAAAATTCGGTTCGTTTACCATAAGCGAGAGAAGCTCGGCGTTTTTTACGGCGTCGGGATGCTTCTTTGCCGCACGCGAGGCTAATTTATAGCCGATTTCTATCGGTATCTGATAAAAGCGTTTCACTCCGCGCGGATTCATGTTGGCACCGTTCAGGATGAGGCTTTCCGCATATTCGGGATAAGCGAGCGCGAAGGCAATGGCGATATTTCCGCCGTCGGAAAAGCCGAGGATATGCGCCTTTTTTATGCCTTTTTCATCCATGAAATCATGCAGGTCGCGTGCAAACTGAGTTATGGTAAAGGGCGCATTTCCGCGCGGACTCCCGCCGTGTCCTCTCGTGTCGGGCACTATCACGCGGAAATACCGGCAAAAATATTCCTTCTGAAAATGAAAATACTCGCCGCTTTCGCCGTTTCCGTGCAGGAGAACGAGCGGAAACCCCGTGCCGGACTCGGTATAGTGAAGCTTAATATCCATTTACATCCTCCGTATGCTGATTTTATCTAATGATACCATCTTGCCGCGGCAAAGTCAAGATACAAAAAGAAAAAGCATTGAAACACCGTTGTGCTTCAATGCTTTTCGAAAGGGAAATTTATTCCACTGTCACGGATTTTGCGAGATTTCGCGGGTGATCCACATCGCAACCGCGCAGGATAGCTGTTTCATAAGCGAGTATCTGCGAGAAAACGACTGTGGCAAGCGGCGAGAAATATTCCGATATCCCGGGAAGCATAAATATCTTCTCACCATATGACGCAGGCTCCGGAAAATCCCTGCCGCATACGAGCACGGAATATCCGCCTCTTGCGCGAACCTCGCGGATATTGCCTGTCATCTTGTCATAGTATCTTTGCCCTGTGGCAAGCGCTATCACGGGCGTGCCGTCTTCAACAAGGGAGAGTGTACCGTGCTTCAGCTCGCCTGCGGCATATGATTCGCTGTGGATATACGATATCTCTTTCAGCTTGAGAGAGCATTCGTGTCCGGCATGGTAATCGGGACCTCTGCCTATGAAATATATATCCTCATGCGTATATATGCTTTTTGCTATGTCGCGGATTTCATCCTGCCTTGCTATGATATTTGCTATCGCTTCGGGCGCGCCGTACGCGATATCATGGCAGAATTTCCGCGCGAAATCTTCGCCAACCCTGCCGCGGACAAGCGCGAGCTTTATCGCTATCATGCAGAGCAGGGCAACCTGTGTCGTATAGCCTTTCGTCGTGGCTACGGCTATCTCGGGTCCCGCGCCGGTATACATGACATAGTCGGATTCGCGTGTCGCCGCACTGCCTACGGCATTGACTATCGAGGCGGTGACGAGCCCGTTTGTCTTTGCAAGGCGAAGCCCTGCGAGCGTATCCGCCGTCTCGCCGGACTGTGATATCGGCATGGCAAGCGTTCTGCCCACCGTGGCGGGCGGGTCGTATCTGTATTCCGAAGCGGTATTTACCGTGACGGGGATTCCTGCGAGCTTCTCTATCAGACTTCTGCCGACAAAGCCCGCATGGGTTGCCGAGCCGCAACCGATTATCTGGATGCCGTCGATGCTTTTCCAAAGCTCGTCACCGATGCCGTCCGCAGAGAAATCGGGAAGTCCCGCTTCGTTTATTCTGCGCATACATACGCGGCGCACTGCGTCCGGCTCTTCATGTATTTCCTTTAGCATGAAGTAGTCGTAGCCGTCCTTTTTCGCCGCGCCGACATCGAGGTCAAAGTGCTCTGTTTTTGCCTTTTCCATCGTGCCGTCCCCGGAAACGGAATATATCCCCTCCGCCGTGGTGCAGAAAAGCTCGCCCTCCTCCGGACGGATTATCTCTCTGCTGTGCGGCAGTATTGCGGGGATATCCGATGCCGTATAGCAGCCGTCCTCGGCTATGGCAAGAATCAGCGGGCTGTCCTTGCGTATAGCCCATATTTTATCTGGAATATCGGAAAACATCACGGCTATCGCATATGAACCGCGCAGGAGCGAGCAGGCACTGCAGATAGCCTTTGCCGCGTCATGCGTCTTAACATATTCGCGGTCAATGAGATGGGCGATACATTCCGTATCCGTTTCGCTAATGAAGCTGTAGCCGTTCTCTTCAAGTGTGCGGCGTATATCAAGGCAGTTGTCGATGATGCCGTTGTGAACTACGGTTACATGATGCGAGCTGTGCGGATGGGCATTTGCTTCTGTAGGTGCGCCGTGAGTTGCCCAGCGCGTGTGACCGATGCCGCTCTTTCCGCTGAGTCCCGCCAACGTTGCTTTCTCTTCCAGCTCGCTTACTCTGCCGCCGCATCTGACGGAAACTATGCTTCCGTCATCCGCTCTTATTGCAAGCCCCGCGGAATCATAGCCGCGGTATTCGAGCGCGTGCAGTCCCTCGATGATAATCTTTTCCGCGTCCTTTTTGCCGATATAGCCTATTATTCCGCACATTACCGATTTCCCTCCCTATCGGAAATTTTCCTTACCACTGTTTCGTGCGATGATTTTACGATACAGCCGCAGGGAATGACGCCGCGCACCGATGTGAGCGGATAGACGGAGCTTTCCCTGCCTATCACCGTGCCCGGATTGAGCACACTGCCGCAGCCGATATCCGCGCCGTCGCCGAGGATTGCGCCGAATTTGCGCAGGCCCGTTTCGTATATTTCGTCGCTTTTGACGACGACATTGCCCTTGTCGGATTTGAGATTCGAGCATATCGCGCCTGCACCCATATGCGCACGGTTTCCGAGCACGGAATCGCCGACATAGTTATAATGCGGCACCTGCACGTGCGAAAGCAGGATGCAGTTTTTCAGCTCGCTTGAATTGCCTATGACGCAGTTTTCGCCTGTTATCACATTGCCGCGGATATATGCGCCGACCCGCACCTCACATCCGTGTCCTATCACGGCGGGCGGCTCTATGACGGCGCTCTCGTGTATCTTAACGCTTCTTCCGACAAGCACGCCTGCCTTTATCTCGGTAAAGCCCTCAATACCCTCGGAAACAAGCTTTTTCGCAAGCTCCTTTATCTCGGGGAGCATTTGCCATGGGTACTCGTGCGCAGAGAAGAAATCGCGCAGATAAGGTACCTCGCAGGAGAAAAGCTCTGCGGTTTTCACGCATTTATTCACAGCAGTACCCCCTCTTGTGTATTGCCTCAAGAAGGCGCGCAGTGTATTTTTCGCAGAGCTCCTCGCTCTCGCATTCGAGCATAATGCGGACAACAGGCTCAGTCCCGCTTGCACGGAGAAGCACTCTGCCGTTGCCGTTTATCTCTTTGTTTATCGCGTCAAATTCCGCCTTTACCTCGGGGTCGGAAAGTGCCTGCTCCTTGCTTGCCACGCGGATGCTCTTCACTGTCTGCGGATAGAGACGGACAGGCTCGGCAAGCTTGGAGAGCGGCAGCTTTCTGTCGCGCATTTCTTCTGTCAGCATTATCGCCGTCAGCAGACCGTCACCGGTGGTGGCGTATTTTTGCAGTATGATATGTCCCGATTGCTCGCCGCCGAGCCTGTAGCCGTTTTTCTGCATACATTCGTAGACAAATCTGTCGCCTACGGCGGTCAGCTCATATTTTATGCCCGCGCTCTCAAATGCCTTAAATAGCCCCGAATTTGACATCACCGTGGCAACTACCGTATCACCGTCGAGTATGCCGCGGGATTTCAGACGTGTGCCGAGTATATAGAGTATGCAGTCGCCGTCGACTATTCTGCCGTTTTCATCCACGGCAATACATCTGTCCGCATCGCCGTCAAAGGCAAAGCCGGCATCGAGCCTGTTTTCACGCACGAACTCTATCAGATTTTCAATATGAGTAGAGCCGCAGTCCTTGTTTACATTGAGTCCGTCGGGCGAGGCGCCGATAACATATGTTTTTGCGCCGAGTGCATCGAAAACGGCTTTGGCTATCATCCATGAGGCGCCGTTTGCGCAGTCGAGCCCTATGCGCAAATCCTTATATGAATGCGAGGCGACGGATATGAGATAGCCGACATATCTGTTTCTGCCTGCGACATAGTCCACTATACTGCCTATGCCGTCACGATGGGCAAAGGGAATATCGTCGCCGTCTATACCGAGCTTTTTTATATTGCCGTCGAGATATGCCTCCACAAATTCCGTTGTGGCATCGTCCATCTTTTCGCCGTAGCGGTTTATCAGCTTTATGCCGTTGTCATAGTATGGATTGTGCGAGGCTGTTATCATTATGCCGCAGTCAAATTCATCTGTGCGGGTAACATAGGAAACGCTCGGCGTCGTTGTCACATGCAGCATATACGCGTCAGCACCCGAGGATGTAATTCCCGAGGCTATGGCGTATTCGAGTGTGTAGCTGGAGCGGCGCGTATCCTTGCCTATGAGTATGCGCGGGCGGTAATTCGGCATATGAAAGCCCGAGAGCGGGGAAGAGTAATACCAGCCGAGAAAGCGCCCTACTTTATATGCCTGGTCGGAGGTGAGCGTAACATTGGCTTCGCCGCGGAAACCGTCGGTGCCGAAATATTTGTTTTTCGCGCCTGTTTCATTTATGGCGGATTTTTTACCCGCCACATCGCCGAAGAGCGAAACATCATCGCGCAGGAGCGCATCTGCCGTCACGCGGAAAAGCTTGCAGAGCGTGAGTACATTGTCTATCTGCGGGAGCGACTGATTTATCTCCCATTTCGATACAGACTGTCTGGAGACAGAAAGCTTCTCTGCGAGCTGCTCCTGCGAAATATGAGCGGCGGCACGAAGATTTGCTATTTTTTCGCCTATTGTCATCATTTTCCCTCTCTTTGATTTCAGCCACCACAAAAATGTGCACACCGCGCAAAATAAATAAAATAATAAAAACTCAATAACTGCTGACAAGAAAAATGCACTATTTTCGCGGCGGCTGTTTATTTTTTGAATTGCGTAATAATATCATATACAATTTTCTCGGTATTTGCTACCAAGAGCGCATGGAACTTTCCGCAACCATAGGGTGCGAAAATGAGATTTTACAGCTTGTGAATTTTTTATTTTTGCAAAAAATATTTTGTACAGATATATTATAGCGTAAATCGCAGAAAAAGTCTATGATTTTACGCAAAAAGGCGCACAAAAGTTGCGAAAAAGGTCGAAGCGCAATAAAGAGGCGGAGCCACAGGCTCCGCCTCTTATCGTATTATTCTTTGATTTTTATTTTCCCGCACGAACCTTATCGGTGAGCGCATGGATTCTGTTTATGGGGTTGAGAAGCTCTGAAATGGAGCGGTCTCTGTTCAGCGAATCTATGATATAGGAAACATACTTGCACATATTTACTTCCGTATACCATGGACGGTTGATTATTTCATCGGGGCGATAATTGAGATTTGTGGTGAAAATTCTGTCTATCTTGCCTGCCTCATATGCCGCGTCGAACTTTGCGCAACCGTTGCAGAAAAGGCCGAATGTAGAGAAAACAAATACTCTGCGCGCGCCCTTTTCCTTGAGCTGCTCGGCGATATCAAGCACGGATTCGCCGCTGGAAATCATATCGTCAACTATGATGATATCCTTACCGTCAACGGAATTTCCGAGAAATTCATGAGCCTCTATCGGATTCATGCCGTTGATGATGACCTTGTAGTTTCTGCGCTTGTAGAACATGCCGAGCTCTACATTGAGCACGCTGGAAAAATACATCGCGCGGCTCATCGCGCCCTCATCGGGAGCGACAATCATCGTCGTCTGCGGGTCAAAGGTTATATCGGGGTATTCTCTCGAGAGCGCCTTGAGCATCTGATAGGAGGAGCGGACATCGTCGAAGCCGTTTCTCGGGATAGCGTTCTGAACTCTCGGGTCGTGCGCATCAAAGGTGATGATATTTGTCGCGCCCATGTATGCTATCTCCTGGAGAGCGACGGCGCAGTCGAGCGATTCTCTCGCTGTTCTTCTGTGCTGTCTGCCTTCATAGAGCATCGGCATGATTACGGATATGCGGCGCGCCTTGCCGCCGATGGCGCAGATGATACGCTTCAGATCCTGAAAATGGTCGTCCGGACTCATGGGAACCTGCATGCCGTACATATTGTACTTCACGCTGTAGTTGAACGGATCTACGAAAATATAGGTATCATGACCTCGCATTGTTTCATGGATTATACCCTTTGCCTCGCCTGTGCCGAAGCGGGGGCAATCCGCATCGACGAGAAATGTTTCTCTTTCCTCGTCTTTTCTCCACTGCTTCAGATACCAGTCTACATTGGAAAGAAATTTTTCCGTGCCTTTCATTCCAACAATACTGAGTTCGCCGAAATATTCGCTGTTCATAAGTCCTACCGTACCCTTCCTTGATTTATAAATTTGTTTTCCCGTACTTTGCAAAAACGAATTAAAGGTTGAAAGCTACCTCTATTTCCTTCACTTCCTCGTCGTTTATCTTTACGACCTCGCCGCCGATAGCGGCTGTTTCGACCAGCGATTTTGCGCTGTACTCCATAACCTCGAGTCTGTCGAAAGCATTGAGGAGGGAAGTGCCTGCGGCGATAATGCAGTCATTTTCGATTATCACCACGGGGTTCTTTATCGAGATTTCCGCAGCAAGCATGTCGGGCTGCATGAAGGATGAGCCGAAAGGATACTTGCGCACGGTCTTGAGTGCTATATAGCTTTCCGGAATGAGTCTCGCGTCAAATTCCGCATCCGTGACCGCAAAAGCCATGATGTGCGGCGGATGAGCGATGATTACGGATTTTATATCGGGGTCTCTCTCATAGAGCTTTGCATGGAGCAGAGCGGAGCGTGAGGGCTTTTTGCCTGCCTCGCGCATGCCGTTCTTCACATGGACCAGATCTTCGGGCTCGAGATACTTTCTGTCCTTGGCATAAGGTGTGATGATGAATGAGCCGTCGGAGAGCTTGCAGGAGAAGGTGCCCTGATCGCTTGTGAAGAGCTGATTGCCGTATGCGCGATGGATAAGGTCGCACATCTCGCGGCGAACCTGTCTCTCCTCGCTGGAATATTCTGTCTGGATGAACTCATCCATCTTCGGCATGGTTTTCTGCTTATATATCTCCATATACTTGTCGGAGATGCCGTGAGCCTTGCGTCCGAGTGTGCTTGCATTGATCTGAATTCTTGCGCAGTAGTCGAGTGTTTCAAAGCTCATGAAAGCGGAGAAGAGGCTCTTTGCACCGATAACAACGCCGTGGTTTTCGAGCATTACGGTGTTTATGCCGCGCTCAAATTCGGCAGAAATATTGTCGCCCAGAGTCTTGCTTCCCGGGAGAGCGTACTTTGCCATTGAAACCTCGCCGCAGAGCATTTCCGCATTCGGAACGAGAGATGTATCGGGAATCTTACGCACTATGCTGAAGGCTACGAGCGCCGGCGGATGTGCATGAAGCACTGCACGCAGGTCGGGACGCTTCTTGTAGATGGCACAGTGGAAAGGATATTCCACAGAGGGGCGGTGAATACCGACTATAGTTCCGTCGGGCTTTATCTGCATGATATCCTCGCGGCGGAGGTTGCCCTTGTCTATGCCGCTGGGGCTGATCCAGACTGTGCCGTCGGAATCGCAGATTGAGAGGTTGCCGCCGGATGTCGTTGTCATACCGTAGTAATAAATACGGTTCATAATCATGACTATCTGGTTGGCAGGATGCAACATATCAAAATTCATTTTCCTGTCCTTTTCCCGGCGGCTCTGAAATTTTCCCTTGCGCTGCCGCCGAAGCGTATATATTTACTCTTTCGAGCGAGAATCAAACCGTAACGGTAACCTTTTTCAGCGTTTTTGAGGCGTCGGGGTCAATACCTCTTGCCTCTGCGAGCTTGCATGCAAAAAGCTGAAATACCACAGCCGCCGTAAATACATTCAGTGCGTCGGAAGCGATGCCCTCCTCCGAAACCGCGGGCACCTTCAGTACCGTCACCGTATCGTCGTCGCAGTATTTGTCGCTGTCGGTGACTACGATGATATCGGTGCCGAGAGCCTTGAGTCTGCCTATCATCATATCGGCATCGTCGATGACGGGACCGTCGAGCGCGATTACAAAAGCGGGGTCGCCGGCATGAAGCTGAGCTATAGGTCCGTGCTGAAAATCGGATATGGCATAGCCGCGCATCTTTATATTGTTAGTTTCGAGTATTTTAAGTGTACCCTCGAGCGCTATCGGATAAGCAAAACCGCGACCGAGAGTGACGGCGGAGGTCATGCCGGTATATTTCTTTGTGAGAACGGAGAGCGTCTCGGGCATATAGGCGAGAAGCTCGGCAACGGCGGGAGCTACCTTGGCAAGACCGGCTTTCAGCGCGGTGCTGCCGGAAACCTCGGCGGCGAGCAGAGCGAGCAGCATCATCTGAGAGGTAAATGTCTTTGTGGCGGCGATGCTTGTTTCGTCTCCGGCATTGCAGAAGAGTGTATAGTCAACGCTTTTCGCGAGATGCGAGCCCTCGACATTCGTAATCCCTGCCGTGAGCGCACCGCTTTTCTTTGCGTCGGCAATGACGGAGATAACATCCTCAGCCGCGCCCGACTGCGATATGCCGATAACGAGCGAATCGCTGTAGTCGACAGAGGCGCCGTATTTTGAGATTACGGACGGCGTGGCAAGGCCGCAGGGAATACCGGCTGCGAGCGCAAAAAGATACTGCGCATATGTTGCCGCGTGGTCGCTCGTGCCTCGTGCCGCAAAGTAAATCTTGCGGATGCTTCTTTCTTTTATTCCGGAAGCGAGAGCCGCTATTGTACGGCTGTTTTTATCGGCGAGACCCGCGAGGACAGCAGGCTGTTCTCTTATCTCTTTTTCAAGATTCATCATGATTTTTTGCTCCTGATAATACGCCGTGGCTTATCTGCGCACAGGCATAGGGTAAAATTATATTCTTTCATCTACAGTATAATATTTATTATCCGCCGTGTCAATGGGAAATCTGCACAAAATTGAAAAATACGACAGATTTTTTGTGTATTTTGTGTATTTTGGGACCGAATGTTTGTAAAAAGAGCCTAAAAATATTGCCGCCACGGGAACGTGACGGCAACAGGCGGTTTTTTATACTTTTGTATTATTTAATTCTTGCGCAGTTGAGTACGGCAAGCAGTGTCACGCCGACATCGGCGAGCACGGCAAGCTCCATTATCGGATTCCAGATGAGGCAGACTGCCATGATGAGCGCTTTCACGCCGAGAGAGAATACGATATTTCCGATGACTATCTTTCTCGTCTTTTTTGCTATCTTCACAGCCCTCGGAACATTTTCGATATCGTCGTTTACAATGACTATATCAGCCGCCTTTGCCGAGAGGGCCGCGCCGCCCTTGCCCATGGCAAAGCCGACATCGCTGCGGATGATAACGGGCGAATCGTTGAGTCCGTCGCCGACATAGGCGACGCTTCCTTTTTTGCTGTTTTCTTCGTATATCTTCTCAAATCTGTCAAGCTTATCCTGCGGGAGGAGCTCTGCGGAATATTCCGTTATGCCGACCTTTTCCGCAAGGCGGCGGACAGCCGCGCTCTTGTCGCCGCTGAGTATCTCGAGGTGAGAAGCGCCGAGCGAGCGAAGTTCGGATATGGCTTTCGCCGCATTTTCCTTGGGCGTATCGGAAAATGTGATAACGCCGATATACTTGCCGTCTGCCGCACCGTAGATGCAGGTTTCGGCTTCTTTTTCAAAGGTGATATCGGGATATTCCTCATGGAGATATCTTGCCGAGCCGAATATGGCGCGGACAATGCCGGAGGGCGTTTTCAGCAAGGCTTCCGTGCCCTTGCCTGCCGTTTCGCGGCTTTCCTCGGATTCGTAGCCCGCTGCACCCGCCATGTCGGAGCAGAATGCGGCTGCGAGCGGATGAGATGAACGGGAGAGCACGCCGAGCGCCACCCTGATAAATTCATCGCGGTCGATCTGCGGCTTGATTTCTTCTGTTCTGATTTTTGCTTCCGTGAGCGTGCCTGTCTTGTCAAAGGCTATGGCGCATATCTTTGCGGCGCTGTCAACAGCTTCGCCGCCTTTATACATGATGCCTTCCTTGGCACCGACACCTATCGAGGTAAAATATGCAAGCGGGATAGAAAGTACAAGTGCGCAGGGGCAGGAAACAACGAGAATGGTGAGTGCCTTCTTCAGCCATTCGGCGATATTTCCGCTGATGGCGGCACCGAGTATGAAGATAACGAGCGCCAGACCCATCATCGCGGGAGTATATATCTTCGCAAAGCTGCGGATGAATTTTTCATTCTTTGATTTGCGCTTGCCCGCTTCGGTGACGGCATCGGCAAGCTTGGAAGCGACGCTCTCACCGTAGGGCTTTGTGACGGTCATCTCCACGGCACCATCGATGCAGATATAGCCCGAACTTACGGCGTCGCCTTCGCCTGCCCATACGGGAAGGCTTTCACCCGTGATACCCGATGTATCGAAGTTTGCGCCGCCCGAGGCTATAACGCCGTCAAGCGAAACCTTTTCGCCTGCGTGGAGCGATACGCGCGCACCCACGGCAACATCGTCGGGGTCTTTTTCCGCCCATTCGCCGTTTTCACGGACGCGGACCGTCTTTTCCGACATATCGAGCATGAGGGATATTTTCTTTTTGGAATTATCGAAAGCGAGATCGGAGAGATATTCGCCGAGCGAATAGAGGAACATGACCGCCGCCGCCTCGTAAAATTCACCGAGGCAGAGCGCGCCTATCGTGGCGACAGCCATAAGCGTATTTTCCGTAAAGAAGCTGCCGTTGATGAAATCCTTTATCATGTTTATGATAATCGGAATGCCGTAATATGCGTAAACGGCAATGGAAGCGACTATCCATACGGCGGGATGCAGATTTTTCAGCATTATGCCATGCGCGAGGAGAAAGGCAAATATCATGATGACGCCGGCAACGGCAAAGATAATTATATCCTTTTTGCTGTGTTCCTCTTCTTCGCCGCCATCATCGCCGTGGCAGCAGCATCCGCCTATTTCGTAGCCGCCGTGCTCATGCTCGCCTTCATCATGGCAGCAGCAACAGCCGCAGCCGCTCTGGTGTTTGTGCTTATGGCTATGCTCATGCTTGTGGTTATTGTCGTGACGATGCTCGTGCTCGTGCTCATCATGCCCGCAGGCATCACAGGAGCATTTCAGCTCTTTTTCTTCGTTTCCCATAATTATTTATCCTCCCTTATATGTGCAATGGCAAGCTCCAGAAGAAGCTTTACATGATCGTCCGCGAGAGAATAAGTTATATTCTGACCCGAGCGCGTCTGGCGTATTATATTTGAGCGGCGAAGCACCGCAAGCTGATGCGAAACAGCCGACTGGCTCATTTCCGCTTTTTCGGCGATGTGCTTCACACAATGTGCGCCCGAAAGAAGCACGAAAAGAATCTTTATCCGCGAGCTGTCCGAAAAAAGCTTATAGAAATCGGCAAGCTCGAAATATTCGTCCTCTGTCGAGTGCATTATGGTGTCCTGAAACATAAGGGGAGCCTCCTTTTGTGAAGATATGAATATATATTCATATGTTTTATACCACAATAGTCGGATTTTGTCAAGCGGTTTTTGAAAAAATCGGGAGATTTTTTGAAGTTTGCTTTCATCCGCGAAAATATGCCGGACAAAGCTCACCTCAATTTTCGTATTTCTATAGACTTTTTCGGAAAAAAGTGATATTATATATACAATAATACAAAAATGACATAAAAACGGAGGACAAAGCTTTGCAAAAACGCAGAACTTCCTTTTATATTTACCTCGCGGTGCTTGCCGTGCTGACGCTTGCGCTTTCCGCATACAGGAGCGTTGCGCTCATGCGCTCGGTTTCGGAATGTGATTCCGTGAAGGTCTTTTCCGAGGGATTTTACACCTCACATACCGTCTATAAAATCTCTATACCCGTATTCGCCGTGATTTCGGCACTTGCGTTGATTTTCGCAAAAGGGAAGAAAACCGTTACATTCTCTCCCGCCGAGGGAAAGGGCAGCAGAATAGCGGCGCTCATCTGCGGCATCGGCTTTGCGGTTTGCGGAGTGATGATGCTTATCACTCTTATTCCCGAGATGAGCACGGGCGGCTTCGGTCTCTTTAATTTCGCGCGGCTTGTATGCGCGCTTCTGACTATCCCCTGTGCGATATATTTTATAAATGTATATGCGGGCTTTCTCAGGGAGGGGAAAATATGGATTTTCGCTCTTTCGCTCCCCGTCTGGGCGACGCTGATGATAGTGACGGAGTATTTCGATACCTATTTTGCCTTCAATAATCCGCTCCGCGTCTCGGGAAATGTTGCATTTGCCGCTGTGATACTCTTCATGCTTTTTGAGGCGAGGGCAAATCTCGCTTATCCGTGCGGCAGATTTTACATGGCGATACTTGCCGCTCTGCCTTGCATGGCAGCTCTCCACATTATCCCGATACTTGCCGCTCTGCCCGGTATACTCGGCAGCGGACTTGAATTTTTCTCATTTGAACTGCTTTCGGATATAATATTCCTGCCGCTTCTTGTTTACATGGCGGCAAGGAGTGTTTCTTCTCTCTTGAGGATTGCCGAAAAATAATCCGTAAAAATTTTAAAAACCTATTGACAAATCGCATTTTTGCCTATATAATAACTGCATAATACAGCAAGGGCGCTGTGGCATATGCCATAGCGCCCCTTTTTTTAAAATTTTTCACTCTAAGGAGAATATTATCATGAAGGTTTCTGAAGTTTACGGTTCTATGGTTTTCGGAGACAGCGCCATGCGCGAGCGACTTCCGAAGGAGGTCTACAAGCGTCTGCGTAAAACGATAGACGACGGAAAAAGTCTCGATCCCGAGATTGCGGGAGTTGTGGCAAATGCGATGAAGGATTGGGCGATATCGCTCGGCGCGACACATTTCACACATTGGTTCCAGCCGATGACAGGCGTCACGGCAGAGAAGCATGACAGCTTCATTTCGCTTTCGCCCTCGGGAATAATAATGGAATTTTCGGGCAAGGAGCTTATCAAGGGCGAATCCGATGCCTCCAGCTTCCCGAACGGCGGTATCCGCGCCACATTTGAGGCGAGAGGCTATACGGCATGGGACGCGACTTCATATGCCTTTGTAAAGGATAAAACACTCTATATTCCTACGGCGTTCTGTTCATACGGCGGCGAAGCGCTCGATAAGAAAACTCCGCTCCTGCGTTCTATGGAAACTATAAACAAGCACGCGATGCGCATAATGAAGCTCTTCGGAAACGAGGATGTGAAACGCGTTTATACGACGGTCGGCGCGGAGCAGGAATATTTCCTTATAGATAAGGCACTCTTTGACGCGAGAAAGGATCTTTCTTTCACAGGGCGCACGCTTTTCGGCGCGAAGCCGCCGAAAGGACAGGAGATGGAGGATCATTACTACGGTTGCATCAAGCCGCGCGTAAAGGAATTTATGGATGAGCTTGATGAGGAGCTCTGGAAGCTTGGCATCCCCGCAAAGACCGAGCATAACGAGGTCGCACCCTCTCAGCATGAGGTTGCCGTCGTCTATACCACGACAAACACCGCGACAGACAACAACCAGCTCATGATGGAGATGATGAAAAAAATTGCTCCCAAGCACGGGCTTGCCTGCCTGCTTCATGAGAAGCCTTTCGCGGGCGTAAACGGAAGCGGCAAGCACAATAACTGGTCTATCGCCACAGATACAGGTGTGAACCTGCTCGAGCCGGGTGAAACGCCTTATGAAAACGCGCAGTTTCTGCTCTTCCTCTGTGCAGTTATCCGCGCTGTCGACAAACATCAGGATCTGCTCCGCATCAGCGTTTCAAGCGCGGGAAATGACCACCGTCTCGGTGCAAACGAGGCTCCTCCCGCAGTTATTTCCATGTTCCTCGGCGATGAGCTGACAGCTGTTCTCGAGGCTGTAAAGACAGATGCCGGCTACTCCAAAAAGGAAGCGGATATCATGCGTATCGGCGTTCATACCCTGCCGAAATTCCCGCGCGATATGACAGACAGAAACCGTACTTCGCCTTTTGCTTTCACCGGAAATAAGTTTGAATTCCGTATGCCGGGCTCTTCGCTTTCCATAGCCGATGTGAATACCGTACTCAATACGATAGTAGCCGAGTCGCTTGATGATTTTGCAACGGCGCTCGAAAATACGGATGATTTTGAGAGATTGCTCCATACGCTCATTCAGGATACAATAAAAGAGCATGGTAATATCATTTTCAACGGAAACAACTATTCCGCCGACTGGCTTGAGGAAGCCAAGCGCCGCGGACTGCTTAATCTGCCGTCCACGCCCGATGCGCTGAAATATTTTGTTTCCGATATGAATAAGGCTCTCTTTGAGAAATATCGCGTCCTCTCGGGAACAGAGCTTGTCGCGCGCCATGAGATACTGCTCGAAAATTACTGCAAGACGATAAATATCGAGGCACTGACCATGCTTGAAATGGTGAAGAAAGATATCATTCCCGCGATAAGCGAATATACCGGCTCACTTGCTTCATCCGCACTTGCAAAAAGAAATGCCTGCGAAGGAATCTCGACGGAAGCAGAGGAGAGCATTATCCGCAAGCTCGGCGCACTGCTCAATTCCATTTACAGCAAGACCGAGGCTCTTTCCACTGCCACTATCGAGATGAAAACCGCGGCAGGCACAGAGGAAGCCGCAGACTTTGCGAGAAGCACCGTATTTGTGGCAATGCAGGAGCTGCGTGCCGTCGTTGATGAGGCGGAAACATTCGTTGGCTCCGAATACTGGCCTCTTCCCACATACAGCGAGATGCTTTTCAGCGTCTGATAGTTGAATATCTTGAAAATATCCACCCGCCAAGGGTGGATATTTTCTTTTGAGAGGGTGAATTATAATGTCAAGTGCAACACTATCGAAAAAATAGGAGCTGATAACAATCCTGTGTTATAATGGAGCTATAGTTATAGAATTCAAACTGCCGCGTTTGTTTGCTGCCGGAATCCACGTCCCCGCACGGGGGACGACTTTCCCGCCGGGCTGATACTGCGCACCGGGCATATTTCAATCCACGTCCCCCGCATGGGGGACGACCAAGATACTTAAAGCCCCATATCAAAGCAGGCACATTTCAATCCACGTCCCCCGCATGGGGGACGACTAATTTTTTTCATCTTGTTTTCCTCCTCTTCTCATTTCAATCCACGTCCCCCGCACGGGGGGGACGACTTCCTCCTACTGCGCCGAGCGGGAAAGCCATGCAATTTCAATCCACGTCCCCCGCACGGGGGACGACTTTTTCCGCACCCTCGAGTTTAAAGTAGGATTATTTGTCAAAGGTGATATTCGTGTTTCATTACGCGATTTATATTCTGTTGGGGCAATTCCTAATTGTTTTGCTATTGAGTGCACATCAAAATCATTGTCAAAAATCATGTGCATCTCTGCATAAATTGTACAGTGATTACTCACGGATTATCTCCTCCATATTTTGTTTTATAAATTGACTACCGAAAAAAGAGCATTGCTTTTCGCAATGCTCTTTGTTTGGCTGTTATGGTCTTAAAAGATGCTTCGCAAGGATCTCAGCAAACCGGAAATCATCTGTGATTATCGTCAGATAATCAAATCCTTATATTTTGGGCAATGAAATACAACCGCATGATATACGCACTTTTTGACATTTTGATTTGCCGATATTTTATTCCTTTTTTTCCTCGCCTTTCGTCTTTTTCTCCGCCAACAGTTTCTCAATTTGCGACTGCTTGGCAAGGATCGAGTTCACCTTATCGTAAAGATCCTCAATCATGATCTCGGTTTTCAGGTTGACCTTATAATCGTTTTCCGCACGACGACGATCTTTTTCCTCCTGACGGTTCTGACTCATCATAATCAGCGGTGCCTGAATGGCTGCAACACAGGACAAGACAAGATTCAGAAGAATAAACGGATATGGGTCAAACGCTTTTGTCGCAAGAATTGCGTTGATGACCATCCACAGAACCAGCACACCTGCAAACGAAAATATAAACGCCCAGCTGCCCGCAAATGTCGCAATGGTGTCAGCTGCCCGTTGCCCGAGTGTGTATTTTTCCTTTTCTTTTTCGGGACTGACGGAAATTTTACTGTCCGACAAAAGATTCAGAACCTCCTCATCTGTCATATCTTGTCGGATCTCATTCAGTACTTCCTGTAATAACTTTCTGTTTTCCTTCATAATTTCTTCCCCTTATTCAATAAATTAGTATTCATCATCCGTTTGCGGCATTGTCCGCAAAAAGAATTCCGCGCCTTTATTTTGAAACAGCAGAATCGCTACGCCAAACAGCAACTCGACGTGCCGTTCCGGATCGTCCAGCGGGATAAGAAAGTCATCCCGTATTCTTTCGATACGATACAGAACTGTGTTGCGGTGGGTAAACAATGCGTCGCAGGTCTTTTTGAGCGAGCGGCTGTAAATCAGATAAAAGTACAGTGTTTCACAGTATTGCGTTCCTTTTTTTCGGTCGTGTTCGGCGAGCGCTCTGAGCTCCGGTGAGATAAGATCGTCGCGGGATTCCAGATTTTTAAGAAGCAACGGCGTCCGCAATTGCGCCACAGAAGAGACGTTTTCACCGTGATAATTGCTTCCCACAATCATATCCAACGCATCGTGTGCGGCACGGTAAAGTGACGGAAGGTCATACAGATCGCGAATCGCCTCTGAAACAATTACCTTCAAATCGAATTCTTTTGCCAGTTCTGTGAATATATCTACATCACTGCCTCTATGCAGAAACAGAAATACGTCACCCTTGTAGAGAAAGGGATGAGAATCCGGAAAACGTTCACCGATTTCTTCTTTCAGGTGATGCACCCCGGGATACCGACTGTGGTAAGCAGTCAGATCCATCAATGCAAAAGCGGACGGGTGAAAGTCCGCAAGAAAAGTGCCCACTGCCCGTAGTCGAAAATAGGAGGCGGACGGAAATCCTCCGTCAAGCAAATGCATCAGAATATCTTCGGTCGTTTCAAATGGCTTGTCCTGACGGCTTGTTTCGATAAAAAGCTGTTTTGCGAGGATCATGTCAATTTGTTGCCAGACTGCCTCCTGAATTTTTTGAAAATGACCATCCGTGTCCACGCAGACAAGATATCCGAGTAGGACACCGGTACAGATGAGCGGTGCAAAACGCCGGCGAAAGGGACTTTCTCCCAATTTGATCATATCGGCACATCCTTTGCTGAGCGCCGGGCTTTTACTGATGACCGCACTTGACTCATAAGTGATTGCACCTTGTGAAACTGCGCAACGGAACAACGGGTCGGAAAACCCGGCGGGGCAGAAATGCGCCACGACACGATAAGCATCGTCGAGAACAAGCAGAGGACAGTCCAAAAAAATGCCGACATCAAGCGCAAGCTGGTGTAGATCATCCTGCTCAAAAAATTCTGTGATCAGAGCTGTTATATCTCCGGATCGCCATTGCGGTTGAGACAAGTTTTCACCTTCTGTTATAATATATTTGCCATCCGCAGTACATCAGCCAGGTGTACACGGCAGGTT
>ERZ779851.1229-NODE-1229-length-23411-cov-4.369413_pt1 | contig 23411 bp, 19 predicted proteins | sample MGYA00511094_ERZ779851 | MGnify/ENA primary metagenome ERZ779851 (study PRJEB29588, sample SAMEA2155512) | human gut metagenome | biome: human gut; feature: human-associated habitat; material: faeces | place: Denmark | collected 2008/2010 ...
GATGTAGTTTTCCATGAACACATGTTCCCCGTCAAAGGTAACGTATGTGTATTTCGAAATCCAGTCGCCCAGGATAATCATCCTTGCGGTGGGCGACAGCTCCATGTCGAGCTCGATGTGGCGGTGGCCGAAAATGAAGTAGTTTATTTCGGGATGTGTTTTCAGGTAGCTTTTGGCAAAGCCTACAAGTTCCTCATTGTCTTCGCCCTTGAACGCCTCGTCGAGCCCGTCGCCGTGGGAAAGCCGGCTGTGTTTTGCCCACGCCAGCCCGAGGTACATTCCCCAGCGGGGATGGACGGACGCGAACAGCCGCCGGCATACAGGGTTGTGGAACATGGCGCGCAGGAACTTGTATTTGCGGTCGCGGCCGCCGAGCCCGTCGCCGTGGGCAAGGTAGAACAGTTTGCCGTATATCTCCACGGTCATCGGTTCGCGGTGCACTATCATGCCGCATTCCTTTTCAAAGTAGTCGTGAATCCACAAGTCGTGGTTCCCGATGAAGAAATGCACTTCCACACCGTGGTCTGTAAGCTCGCTTATCTTTCCCAGAAAACGTGTGTAGCCTTTAGGCACGGCAAACTTGTATTCGTGCCAGAAATCGAACATGTCGCCCAGCAGATACACCGCCGAGGCACGATTCTTAATCAGGTCGAGAAAACGCACGAGCCGGCGTTCCTGCATTCTGCGGTGCTGTATGGCCCACGAGCCGAGGTGTGCGTCGGATATGAAATAGACGTTTTTCATGCTTCGGTGCAATACGTGTTACAGGAATCCCAGTTCGAGCTTTGCTTCTTCGCTCATCATCGTCTGGTCCCATGCAGGGTCGAACACAAGGTTTATGTTGGCCTGGGTTATCCCGTTTATACCTTCCATTTTAAGGCGCACGTCTTCTACTATGAAATCGGCGGCGGGGCAGTTCGGCGCAGTGAGCGTCATGTCGAGGTCGAGCGTCCCGTCGTCTTTGAGGTCGATTTTGTAGATAAGCCCCAGGTCGTATATGTTTACGGGTATTTCGGGGTCGTAAACGGTTTTGAGCACTTCGATTATGCGCTCTTCCGTTTTCAGCTTTGTTTCTTCGGTCATAATGGCTTTGCTGTTATTCTTGTTTATGGTGTTCAGGCGGGCAGGCTTTCATATTTTCCCGTTTTCCGCGTAGCTGTAATAGTTTCCGCGGCCGCCGATTATGACATGGTCGGCCAGGCGTATGTTCATCAGCGCGGCGGCTTTTGCCAGGTTGTCGGTGAGCCGGTTGTCGCAGGCGCTTGGGGCCGGGGAACCCGACGGGTGGTTGTGCACCAGTATTATTGCCGGCGACTGTGCGAGCAGGGCGGCGCGCAGAACAAGGCGCACGTCTACCGTGGCTTCGGTTATCCCGCCTTTGCTTATCTGTTCGGCGCGGATGAGGCACAGCTTTTGGTTAAGAAGCATTACCCAGCATTCCTCGCTTGTCTTGCCTTCGAGCCTGGGTGCGAAATAGTCGCTTACAAGGCGGGGACTGTTGAACGCCTGCTTTTCGGGCACGGCTTCGGCCTGCATTCTTTTTCCCAGTTCGCAGGCAGCCTGTATGGTAACGGCCTTTGCCAGGCCTATGCCTTTGTAACGGCACAATGTGTCGAGGCTCTGGCGGCTCAGCGCCGAGATACTGTCGCCGCAGTCGGACAGAATGCGGCGCATGAGGGCTACGGCCGACTCGTCGGCGCTTCCCGAGCCGATGAGTATGGCCATGAGTTCGGACTTTGACAACGCCGCTGCGCCGAGCTTCGTTAGCTTCTCGCGCGGGCGGTCGTCCTTGTCCCATTTGTTTATGGCGAGTTTTGTCATTTATAGAAGTTTTTGCTGAATGCCGCAAACTCGTCCTGTTTCAGTACGTAACGCCTGAAGGCGGCAATCCAGAATCCCGTGCCGTATCCGATTAGTTGCACGAATGCCGCCGCTATGGCAAGCAACCCTACGCGGAGGCTTTTTTCGTGTGCGGTGCAGTCGGCCAATACCAGCAGTGCGTAAAGCGCAAGCGGCACGAGGCTCCACTTGCAGAACAGTTCGCCTGCGAGTAGTGCCGCGCAGCCGAGTGTGAATACGGCGGGCAGGGTGTGCACGAGTTTCATTGAACCGGGGTGACGCTTTTCGAGGTTTATGCGTGCTATGCCCGAGTTGTGCACCTGCTTGAAGAATTTCCGGAAGTCGGTGCGCCGCTTGTGCCATACCCATGCGTCGGGAAAGAGCCGTACCTTGTATCCGCTTTCCACTATTCGGTAGCTGAAATCGATGTCTTCGCCGAAGCGCATTGCGGCAAATCCGCCGAGGGCCGTGTACACGTCGCGTCGTATTCCCATGTTGAAACTGCGGGGGTAGAACTTGTCCATCTTCTTTTTGCCGCCGCGTATGCCGCCTGTGGTAAAGAACGATGTCATCGAGTAGCTTATGGCCTTTTGTACCGGGGTGAACGATTCGGCCGCGCGGTCGGGGCCTCCGAAAGCGTCGCACGCCTCGCGTGCCAGTTCTTCGTCGATTGCGGCAAGGTATCCCTGCGGCACAACCACGTCGCTGTCGAGTATGATGAGGTATTCGCCTTTGGCGTGTTGCGCGCCGAAGTTGCGCGCTGCCGCCGGTCCGCCGTTTTCTTTGTTGAAATATTCCACGTTCATCCGTCCGGCGTAGCGTTTCACCACATCCTCGCACGGAATTTGCGAGCCGTCCTCTACGATAATGACTTGCATGTCGGGGCGTGCCTGTTCGCACAGGCTTGCGAGCAGTTCTTCCGTCTCGTCGGGGCGGTTGTAGACAGGTACTATGATTGAGTATTTCATAATTGATTACAAATATAGTGAAAGGTGAGTGCAGAGACAAACGTGGGACGCGATTTTTCGGTTGTTGCAATCCGTTGCGCCCCGGCCGCAGCCGGCGAGCCCCGGTGTACGTATTTGTCGGGCGGCCATGGCCCTTGTTTTCATGCGGGTTTGGAGGGGGTAAAAAATATGTCTGACATATTTTGAATTATGTCAGACATATTTTAAAATACAAGGCACATATTTTTTATTTGCTCCGAACCCCTGTTTATTTTACACTTTCGGGTTTTCATTTTCGGGGGCTCTTTTTTTCTTGTTCTCCTTGGTGCCTATCATTATGTTGCGGGTGTAGGTGATGAATCCCACCGACTGCCCGAGTATCAGCACGGGGTCGAGGCGGAATATGGCGTAGCTCACTATTATGCCCGAACCTACGAGGCTTATTACCCAGAAGCCTATGGGCAGAATCGACATGTGGCGGCGATAGGAGTAATACCACTGGTAGATGAAGCGAAGGGTGAATATTACCTGCCCAGCCGAGCCGTACACGATGAGCCACACGGGTATCTTGTCGTTGCGGAAGAAGCTCTCGACGTAGTGTTCCGCGTCTCCCAAGAGGTAAGACACCGCGGCTATGGGCAGGGCGAACAACACCACGCGGACGGCAAGCGGAATCCTTGGCCACACGCCTTTTATGTCGAGATTCCAGATGTATATGTAGTAGGATATAAGCTGGCCGAGCACGATAGAGAAGTCATTGCGCAGGCAGCCGTAGAAGAACAGCAGCACGCTGCCCACAAGGCTGCATGCCCAGAATATCACGGGCGACACTATCTCGTGGCGTTTCTCTGAGAGTATCCATTGCAGCAGCATGCGGGCCGAGAAAAAGCCTTGCGCTACGAAACCTATGGCGAATATTAAGGCGGAGCTCATTTAGGGGGACTGTATTGTAGGTGTTTGCTTGTTTACTTTCTGCGGCATTTTGCCGGCGGTGTGCCGGCGCATGGCCTTTGTGCGGCGTGTGTCATACGTTGACGTTGTTGCTGTCGATGGTGTAGCGAATGTAACGGCTTTTCATCCAGCGGTAGGCAAAACAGTCGAGGAACGGTTTTACCAGCCGGTTGGCCAGGTGGTATTTCGACACGCCGTTCTGGCGCGGGTAGTGGCGCACGGGCATTTCCTTCATTTTCCCGCCCTCGAGCGCTATGAGCGCGGCCAGGAAGCGGTGCATACCGTCGAAGAAAGGAATGCGTTTGGCCACGTCGGCGTGCATTATCTTGAGCGGGCAGCCGGTGTCGGTGGCCTTGTCGCCTGTCATCTTGCGGCGGAAACCGTTGGCTATCTTCGATTGCAACCTCTTGCCCACGGTGTCCTTGCGGTTGGCGCGTATTCCGGTTACGAGCTGGTATTCGCCGGTATATGGCAGTAGGATGTTGAAGTCGTCGGGGTCGGTTTGCAGGTCGCTGTCTATGTAACCCACAAGGCGGCTCTGCGCCGTGTCTATCCCTGCCTTCATTGCCGTACTCAGCCCGCGGTTGGTATCTGAACTGATGTAGTAGAAATGCTTGTTGCGGCTGCAAATGTCGCGTATGTGTTCAAGGCTCGAGTCTTTCGAGCCGTCGTTTACGAACAGAATGCACGAGGGCACGGCTGCCTTGCCGAGGAATGCGCCGAGGCGCTCCTCGAGGTTCTTCATGTTTTCCTCTTCGTTGTATACCGGTACGATTACGGTCATTTCGTAATTACCTGTCTTGTTGTCTGTCATTTTTCTTTGGCTTTAGCAGGGTGACATTGTAGATGAAGCTCGCGTCCTTGCCGTAGTTGGCAAAGCGTGAACGGTTGCTGTCGTTGAATTTCCCTATGTAAACGATGTCGAAACGGTTGAATACCTCTGCCGGCAGTTCCTTGTCCGCCGTTTCGCGCGTAACGAGCGCGCAAGGCAGCTTTGCGGCCAGCGTGTCGGCTATGTGCGGCGACGAAAATTCGAGCGGGCGGATTATGCGGTGCGAGGCGTATACCACTTCAATGCGCAGCGGGTTGGCTTTGTTGTAATAGAACGGCACGTCCTTGAGGCGCGGGTCGCCGTATGTTTGTGAAATGCTGTTGTAGTTGGGATTGTAGAACTGGCGGGCTATGAAAGGCATGGCAAAAAGCTCTGCCGCGGCAAACACTGCGGCCACGACTAATACCACGTTGCGGGCGGTGGGCTTTCCCCGCTTGTCGTTCCAATAAATAATGAGGTAAGCCATGGCAAAGCAGCACGGAATCATCATGGGCAGCAGGTAACGCATTTTCTTTTCGGGCATGAGGGATAGCAGCACCAATGCCGCCAGCACCCACGCCATTGCGAACGTGTAGTTGTGCTTCGAGGCTGCGAGTTTTCTGCGCCAGAAAGGTATGGCAAGCGCGATGAACATCAGCGGGGTCCACACGCCTGTTTCGGTAAAGAACCTCCAGTAGTAATACCACGGCCTTACGCTGCGGTTGCGCCACGAGTCGGATTCCTTGTTTATTACGTAATTGGCCGCTTCGCTATGCGTTATGAGTATGTAGACGTACCACCACGAGCTTAGCACAAGGCACACCGCTATCATGGCCATGAGCGGGGCAATGCGCCCTCTCATCGTCGGGCGGCGGAACAATACCACGGCTATAATCCACGGCAGCAACAGGGCGTAGAACGAAACCGGGCCTTTGCTCATGAACGAGAGCCCCATGAACGTCCCGGCCAGCAGCATGTGCCGCCATATACGCCGCTCCTCGTACAGCCCGCGCGTGAGGTAGTATATGCCGCCCAGCATGAATGCGTGGCAGTATATGTCCCACGTGGCGGTGCGTGCCATGAGTATTATGTTGTAGCACGTAATGAGCATTAGCGAGGCGATGAACGCGTAGTCGTCGCGCCTGGTCACTCTCTTTCCGAGCAGGTAGAAGAACACCACCATCATGCACCCTGCCAGGCCGCTCATGGCGCGCTGTGCCGCGAGGTTGTCGGGCGACACGGCGTCCACAACGGCTGCAATCCACGTGGGCAAGGGCGGCTTTTCGAGCCTGTAGTTGCCGTTCATCATGGGCACGAGCCAATGGTCGCCTTCAACCATCTCGCGTGCCGTTTGCAGGTTGCGTGTCTCCATTATGTCGGGGCGCAGGGCAGTGTTGTTGGCAAAGAATGCTATAATGCAGAATACGGCAAGCATGATGTGCCTGCGCCGGTTTGCAATGGCTTGTGTTGGAGTGTAGGTTGTTCCCATGTCGTTTAGCTTGTGCCTTGCCTGTTTGCGGCGTAGCTTAGGCGGCGGTGGTATGTTCGTGTTTTTTCCCGGGGTTGTTGTTTTGCGCGGGCCGGCGTGGCCGGCTTTGCGGTTTTTGTCTGTATCGCGGGGTGTTCTGTTGGAGGCGGTAAAAAATATGTCAGACATAATTTGAAATATGTCAGACATATTTTAAAATATCTCAGAGATAATTCCTTTTTGCTGCGGGAAGTTTTTTCACCCGTCCGGGCCGCGGTTTGCGCCGTGCCCCGTTCGGGTGAATATTGTGCTTCGTTTGTTTACTTAATGCCTAATTTCTTTGCTATGTCCTTAGGCAGGGCGTCCTTGTGGATGAGAATGTTTATGGTTTTGTAGGCAACGAATGGTTTTGAGGCGTAGAACATGCCTTTGTATTTGCCGTAGTCTCCCCATGAATTCTTTACCATGAAGTATTCCTTGCCTTCGTTGTCCTTGGCCAGTCCGTAGATTACCATTCCGTGGTCGTCGGTGGTTTCCCAGTTGTCGTAAGCAGCCTGACGCATTTCCTGGGTTATGGTTTTTTCGCCTTTTGCGGTCACGGAACTTTCAGCCTTGCCGTCGGTTCCCATCCAGCGTGCGGCGTCGCTGTGCGAGAGGTCCTTTTCCTTATCGTTGAGCGGCACGGTTGCAACGCATGTTTTCGAGCTGAAGCCTTTTTCGCTCACGTCTGAACCCCATGCAAAGGTGTATCCGTTGCGCACGGCGTGGTCCATTACTTCCATGAGCTCGTTGAGCGGAAGGTTGTAGCTCTGTGCCCAGCGCCAGTTGTCCTGTACCTCTACCACGAACTTCTCGTAGAAGGGATGGTGTGTGAACGAGGTGAGCGACACGTAGTCGTCGGGATTGAGGCCGAGCGATTGCGCGAATTCAATCGGAGTGTAGGTTTTTCCCTTGTATTCGAACTTCTCGGGCAGTTTGCCGAGGTAGTTGTCGTAGATAAGGCTCACGTTGTTGGCCCATATCGGCGTAAGTTTTTTCTGCTTGCCCTTTGCGAGTTTTTCAACCACGGCTCCGGCCACGGCGCTTAGCTCCTCGAAATTGAACAGGCTGTCGCCCTGGAGCGTTCCGGGCTCGGGCATGGCTTCCTGAGGTGCGAGGCCGTAGTGTTTCATGCAGTAAATCACGTCGTAGAAGCTGCCGCCTTCGGAGAATGATATGTCGCCGTGCAGGCGCACCGAGGCTTTGGCGCGGTCTACCATGGTGTGGTGCACCACGAACGACTCGCACAGGTCGTACTCGCCTTTTCCGAGGCGCAGGAGTTCGGCCTCGAGGAATCCGAGCGAGGAGTAGCACCAGCATGTGCCCGAACGGTTCTGGTCTTTTATCGAAGTGATTGGGTTTTCTTTTACAACTGTAAAGGTGATACTGTCGTTTGTTGCGGCGAATGCGGTGCTAACGGAAACTGAAAGTAGCAGCGCGGCCGCAAATAGGTTCTTTTTCATTTTTCTTCAGTTTATGTTTGGTTTGTTTTTGATTGTCCGGTTGTTTTATCTGTTGCGCATGAATTCTTCCACGTCGTCGGCGTGGTAGGGTATGAGTCTTTCGCCGATGAAGCGGCAGCCGTCGTCGGTGATTAGCAGGTCGTCCTCTATGCGTATGCCTCCGAAGTCGCGGTATTCGTCAATCTTGTCGAAGTTGAGGAAGTCGGCGTTTGTGCGTTCCTTGCGCCACAGGTCTATCAGGTCGGGTATGAAGTATATTCCCGGTTCGTCGGTAACCACGAAGCCTTTCTTGAGCCGCCGTCCGAAACGCAGGGCGTTGGTGCCGAACTGTTCCGAGGGGCGTACCTCGTTGTCGAAGCCCACGTACACTTGTCCGAGGCCTTCCATGTCGTGCACGTCCATTCCCATCATGTGTCCGAGGCCGTGTGGCAGGAACAGGGCGTGTGCTCCGGCGGCTACGGCGTCGTCGGTGTTGCCGCGCATTAGGCCGAGGTCTTTGAGGCGCTCGGTTATGTGGCGGCACACGGCAAAGTGCACGTCGCGGTATTTCACTTCGGGCTTGGCGAGCTGCAGGGCCAGGTCGTGGCACTCTTCCACTATGGTGTAGATGTCGCGTTGCTTTTGGGTGAATGTGCCGCTTATCGGTGTGGTGCGCGTGTTGTCGGAGCAATAGTTGTTGTTGGTTTCCGCGCCTGCGTCGACGAGCAGCAGTCGTCCGGCTTCCAACTTGCGCGGGCTGGGGTAGCCGTGGAGTATTTCGCCGTGCATGGTTACGATACTCGGGAACGACACCATGCACCCGTATGAGGAGGCTATGCCGTCGAGCACGCCGCCTATGTATTGTTCGGTGGTTTCGGGGCTGCACAGGCGCATGGCTGCGGTGTGCATTTCGTAGCCAATTCGGGCAGCGCGTTCGAGCTCGGCTATTTCTTCTTCGCTTTTGGTGCTGCGCAGTTTTACTACGGCGTCGATGAGTTTCCTTGAGGCGGCTTCCTTTTGCACTGCGGGGTGCAGGCCGAGGAGGTCCATTATCTGGATTTTGGTGTCGAAGCGGTAGGGCGGCAGGAAGTGTATTTCCTGTCCGGAGGATTTGGCCGCGTCTACTATGTTCTGTAGCTCGCGCATTTTTGCGGTGCGCGCAACGCCTGCGCGTGCGGCCATTTCGCCCACGCTTGTTACGGAGCCGTACCATACTATGTCGTCGATGTCGATTTCATCGCCCACGAAATACTCGCGGTCGTTGTCAACGTCGATTACTCCCACAAGGCCGTCCCGCTGCCAGCCGAAGAAGTAGAGGAACGTGCTGTCCTGGCGGAACTTGTAGGCATTGGCTGGGTAGTTTGCGGGGCTGTCGTTGTTGCCGAAAATCAGTATCAGGCCGCTTTCCGTTAACTTTTTCAGTTCGGCGCGGCGCGTTATGTATGTTTCCTTGCTGAACATGACCCAATATTTTAAGAATGAGTTGAAAAAACCGCACAAAGGTACGAATTATTTCGCACTTGCGGCATATTATTACATTGTTACATGCGTGTTGCGCGCGTGCGCACGTTTTTCCGGCACAGGCGTGCCAAATTTTCGCGAATGTAAAAACAAGTTAAAATTTTCCGGCTTCCCGCAGCCCCCGCAAAGGGCATATTCAGACCCCTCTCGGAGCAAAGAAAAAAAAGGTCGGACATATTTTAAAAAAGGTCGGACATATTTCGAAATTCAAGGCACTAATTTTTTGCCCCGCGAAATGCCCGTCGGCAAAGGCTTTTCGGCTCACGCCCGAAATGCCGGAAAGATTTATGATTGTTTAACGTTATTTATGGTTCGTTGTGCGCGGGTAAAAACAATGCCCCGCTCCTTTCGGGGCAGGGCATTGTGTGTTTCTGTGCTGTTGGTTATTTCTTCAGTGCTTCGTCGAGTATGGGTTTAATGACCTCGTTGCCGGGGTATCCTCCCATTGTGAAGTTCGAGAAGGCCGTGCTTCCGTCTTTGTTTATCACCTTGTAAACGGGTATGCCGGGTATTTCCTGTTCTCTCATGAGTGTTTCCCACTGTGCGTTGGTAAGGCGGTAGTGGTCGCCGTGAATGTTTGGAATCATGTCGTTCCAGTTCTTTTCGGGCGACGTTTCGCCTGTGATGTACACAAACTTCACGCCTTTTTCGATGTATCCGGGTTTTATGGAATCGATAACCGTCATGGCGCGGCGGCAGGGCGGGCACCATGTTGCCCACACGTCAATGAGCGTTACGCTTCCTGCGTATTCTTTCTCGATTGCCTGCAGTATGTTGCTCGTAATGGCTGTTGGCAGTGTCTTTACCGTGTAGCCTGCATTGGCTGCGGGTTGTGCTGCAGCGGTTTCTTTCTTTTCGGGTGCAGCGTTCTTTTTCTGCGCGCACGAGGGCAATCCTAACATTGCGACGCACATGACGAGGAAGATTGTCTTTTTCATGCTGTTTTGTTTTTAGTGGATTTGCTTCCTTTTTTATGGTACGGAAATGCGGGTGTCGGCATTTTCTTCCGGCTTTAAGGTGTAGCATTCATCCGGTTTTGCACGTGCAAAGATACGTTTTTCTGCAATAATGGAGCTTCTTTTGCGCGAAACGTTTAACTTTGTCAGTGCGTTGCCCTGTGTATTGCAATGCGTGAATGTGTTTTACCAAGAAACAACTTACATATGAAAACATTTCTTTATCCTTCCGACCTCGGCAACCTCGAGAGCGCGCTCCGGGAAGCCAAAATGGTGAAAAACGACCATTATTGCTTTGAAAAACTCGGCCGCCACCGCACGGCTCTGCTGATATTTTTCAACAACAGCCTGCGCACGCGCCTGAGCACGCAGAAAGCCGCACAGAACTTGGGTATGAACGTTATTGTGCTCGATGTGAACCAGGGCGCATGGAAACTCGAGACGGAGCGTGGCGTGGTGATGGACGGCGACAAGAGCGAGCACCTGCTCGAAGCCATACCGGTAATGGGTAGTTATGCCGACATAATTGGCGTGCGCACGTTTGCACGCTTCGAAAGCCGCGAGGCCGACTATAGCGAAAGCATATTGCAGCAGTTCATAAAGCACAGCGGCTGCCCGGTGTTCTCCATGGAAAGCGCTACGGTGCACCCGTTGCAGGCTTTTGCCGACCTCATTACGATAGAGGAGTACAAGAAAAAGCCGCGCCCCAAGGTGGTCATGTCGTGGGCGCCGCATCCCCGCGCATTGCCGCAGGCCGTGCCCAACAGCTTTGCGCAATGGATGAATGCGGCCGACGTGGATTTCGTAATAACTCACCCCGAAGGCTACGAGCTCGACCCTAAGTTCGTGGGCAACGCACGTGTGGAATACGACCAGATGAAGGCGCTCGAAGGTGCCGATTTCGTTTACGCTAAGAACTGGAGCTGCCCCGGCGTTACACGTCCGGAGGACTACGGAAAGGTTATATCGAAGGATATGAACTGGACTATCGACAGCAAGCACATGGCCGTTACCGACAATGCTTATTTCATGCACTGCCTGCCCGTGCGCAGAAACATGATAGTTACCGACGACGTTATAGAAGCTCCCACCTCGATTGTCATTCCCGAGGCCGCAAACCGCGAGATTTCGGCAACGGTGGTACTTAAACGAATGCTCGAAGCCTTATAAGCAACGCAAACGGCTGCGCGCAGCGTTTTACACTGCGTAAAGCAGGAGCAGCGACAAATGTGTCTGGCATAACAAAAAAAGTGTCAGACATATTTTTTTTGTCCTATACCAAGCCGCTTTTCATACGAGGCGCGTTTAAACATCTGAATGATAAAAGGCTAACATTTCAGCCGCGGCGCGTTGCGTCACAAGTAATGGCGATTTTATTTTTGCGGCAAGCATTTATAACATTTCAAAAAGCCTCTCTGTCATATTTTATTCATATCTTTACAGACTATAATAAAGCAAACGGGCCGCTTAGGTTAACCTTTCAGTATCGGTGTGCCGTAAGCACACGGTGCGGCCTTGCATAACCAACATACGAAAAAAGAAAATGACAATATATAATGAACTACAAATGGAAATACACGCCTCCCGCCCTGGAGGAAAAGGCGGCGGCAGAGGCGTTGGCTGGAGAATTGGGTATTCACCCCATTCTCGGGAGGCTTCTGCGTGAACGCTGCATAGCTACCGTTGCAGAAGCCAAGAAGTTCTTCCGGCCGCAGCTGTCGGACTTGCACGACCCGTTCCTGATGAACGACATGCGCCAGGCAGTAAACGCCATAAACAAAGCCATAGGGCGCAAGGAACGGATACTTGTGTTCGGCGATTACGACGTGGACGGCTGTACGGCAGTAACGGTGGTCTATAAGTTCCTGAGTGAATACTTTTCGAACATAGACTATTACATTCCCGACCGCTACGACGAGGGCTACGGCGTTTCTAAACGCTGTATTGACTATGCTTGCGAGACGGGTGTGAAGCTTATGATTGTGCTCGACTGCGGGATAAAGGCCGTGAAGGAAGTGGAATATGCTCGCTCTCTCGGGATAGACGTGATTATCTGCGACCACCACGTGCCCGACGAGGAGCTGCCCGAAGCAATAGCCATACTAAACCCCAAGCGCAAAGACTCCACTTATCCGTTTGCCCACCTGTCGGGCTGCGGCGTGGGCTTCAAGCTCATGCAGGCGTTTGCGCTCAATAACGGAATAGAGTTCAACAAGCTGCTCCCGCTGCTCGACCTTTGCGCGGTGAGCATAGCAAGCGACATAGTGCCGATAACCGGCGAGAACCGCATTCTTGCCTATCACGGGCTTAGGAGAATTAACAGCAATCCTTCCACCGGGCTCGAGGCAATAATAGAAATATGCGGGCTTTCCGACAAGGAAATAACCATGAACGACATAGTGTTCAAGCTCGGCCCAAGGCTCAATGCTTCCGGCCGTATGCAGAACGGAAAGGAAGCCGTGGCGCTGCTTGTGGAGCGAAAGCACGAAAAGGCCGTTGAGATGGCTAACCGCATAAACCTTTATAACGAGGCGCGCAAGGACCTCGACAAACAAATGACCGAAGAAGCAAACAAGATAGTAGACGGTCTGGAAAATCTCGACAACCTGCGCTCGCTCGTAATATACGATCCGTCATGGCACAAAGGTGTGATAGGCATTGTGGCTTCGCGTCTTACCGAAATATACTATCGCCCGGCAGTAGTGTTGACTCTTAGCGATAATCTTGCCACAGGTTCGGCGCGTTCAGTGGCCGGATTCGACATATACAAGGCCGTGGAGAGTTGCCGCGACTTGCTTGAGAACTTCGGCGGGCACACTTATGCTGCCGGCATGTCCATGAAGCCGGATAACGTGCCTGAATTCAAACGCCGTTTCGAAGAATATGTGGAGCAGCACATAAGCGACGAGCAGACCGAGGCAAGTCTCGACATATCCGCCGTGATAGATTTCAAGGACATCACCCGCAAGTTCCAGAACGACCTGAAGAAATTCAATCCTTTCGGGCCGGGTAATCCCAAACCGCTTTTTTGCACCCGCCGCGTTTACGATTACGGCACGAGCAAGGTTGTTGGCCGCGAGCAGGAGCACATAAAGCTCGAGCTTGTAGACAACAAATCGAACAACATAGTAAACGGCATAGCCTTCGGGCAGAGTTCGCAGGCGCGGTATATCAAGACTAAACGCGCTTTCGACATTTGCTATACCATAGAAGAGAATACCCACCGCCACGGCGAGCTACAGTTGCAGATAGAAGACATACGCCCGGCCGAAGAATAGACTTCCCGCTTGCAACAAGGCATATCGTCCGGCAAAGAAGGCACGTGTCTTGCACGTAAAGGCGCGCCCGCCGCGAGTGCCGCCAAAAAATGTCTTTTGCAAGGGTGATATACGTTTTTTGAATGGACAACCGTTTCAGGGAAATACTCAAGACTTATTGGGGGTACGATGATTTCCGCGGCATTCAGCGGCAAATCATCGAAAGTGTGGCCGAGGGGCGTGATACGTTAGGCCTTATGCCCACGGGCGGGGGCAAGTCGGTTACGTTCCAGGTGCCCACGCTTGCAAGCAACGGCTTGTGCCTTGTCATCACGCCTTTGATAGCGCTGATGAAGGACCAGGTGGCCAACCTCCGTGCCAAAGGCATAAAGGCCACCGCCGTGTATAACGGCATGTCGCGCGGTGAAATCATAACTAATCTTGAAAACTGTATTTTCGGCGACTACAAATTCCTTTACGTGTCGCCCGAAAGGCTTTCGTCAGAGCTTTTTATAGCGAAAGCCGTAAAAATCCCGGTTGCCCTTATTACTGTCGACGAGGCCCACTGCATATCGCAATGGGGCTACGACTTCCGTCCGTCGTATCTCCAGATTGCTGAGGTGCGCAAGCTCTTCCCGGACGTTCCCGTGCTTGCCCTTACAGCTACAGCCACCGAAGAAGTGGCCACCGACATACAGGACAAGCTGCTGTTCCGCAGCCCGAACGTTTTTCGCATGAGTTTCGAACGCAAGAACCTCACATACGTGGTTAGGCGCGCCGAAAACAAGACAGAGGAGCTTCTGCATATTCTCAACAGTTTGCACGGTACGGCCATAGTGTACACCCGCAACCGCAAGGATACCTACGACATTGCCAAGATACTTAAAAGCGAAGGAATAGTGGCTTTGAATTACCATGCCGGCCTTACAGCCATAGACAAGGACCTGAGGCAAAAAAGCTGGACCGAGGGCGAGACGCGCGTAATAGTCGCAACCAACGCTTTCGGCATGGGAATAGACAAGGCCGACGTAAGGCTCGTGGTGCACATGGAAGCTCCCGATTCGCCCGAGGCATATTTTCAGGAAGCCGGGCGCGCGGGGCGTGACGGAAAGCAGGCTTACGCAGTGCTGTTATACAACCGCGGCGACAGGACAAAGCTCTTGCGGCGCATTCCCGAGAATTTCCCGCCCGTAAAGACGATACTCGACATCTACGAACACCTGGCTTATTACTTCCAGCTCGCACTGGGCGACGGCTTCGGCGCATACTATGAGTTCGATATACAGAAATTCTGTGTGCAATACCGTTTCTTTCCCGAGACAGTGGTCAGTGCGCTAAAGATTCTCACACGGGCTGGATACATCGATTTTTCGGAAGAAGAGGAAGTGAAGTCGAGAGTGCTGTTCATGACCGAACGCGACGAATTGTACCGGCTGGACAATACCGCCCGGCGTTCTGAACTTGTCATCCAGGCGCTCCTGCGCAATTACGGCGGGTTGTTCGCCGATTATGTTTACATCGACGAAAACGTGCTGGCCGAACGCACAGGTCTGACTGCCGACGAGGTGCACGAAACGCTCAAGCAACTGTCGCACCAACGCATAATACATTATATACCGCACAAAAGAACACCGCGTATAATATATACGCAAAGGCGCGAGGACATAAGCCGCATTCATATCGGTCCTGAGGTTTACGACACACGAAAGGAAGAATACAGCCGGCGCATACACACCATGATAGAGTATGCCGAAAGCGATGTGTGCCACAGCCGTTTCCTGCTCAAATATTTCGGCGAAAAGGAAGCCGGCGATTGCGGAAAGTGCGAGGTGTGCCTCGAACGGAAACGCGACAGGCAAAGCGCGGAAAAGGCGGAAGCCGGGGCGCGCGATTATATAATGAGTGTGCTGGCCGACGGCAGGCCACATTATGCTGCCGAACTGCACGCCCCGCGCCTGAGGAGCGAAGCCGTGTCGGACGCATTGAAAGCAATGCTGGAAAAAGGCGAAATAACAATGTCCGACGGCATGTATGTCATGCCCCGAAGCAAGGCATGAAACAATTTATAGCAGCAAGGAAAGCAGCAGTATCATAATAACAATGGCACTCACGATTCCCAGGCAGCCCGTGCCGCCGTTCGGCCGGTTGTCTTGCGGGTTGTTGTCGTTCCGGTTATCGTCGTAACTGCCGTTGTAGTAGTTTTCGTCCTCCTCGTCCAACGACTCGTCAAATATAATCTCCTCTATATCATCCATACCATACAAAGGTACGGAAAGCAATCGACAAATACGCCCGCAAATGGGCAAAAGAAAACGCGGCAAAACGGCGGCGTGCAAATTGCGGCACACGGGCACGGAAAAGCGGGAAAAATATTTTTGAAGAAAAAATTTTTACTTTCCAACTTTTCAAAACACCTCCCTTGTTTTTTAAAATACAAGGCACATATTTCGAAATTCGAGCCACTAATTTTAAAATTCAAGGCACATATTTTTCGCCATATATACACGCGCTGATTCTCAAGTGCTTGCAAGGTGACTGTTTTTGTCTGCAAAATCGCCCGGTACGCCAGGCGGGTGTAAATAAAAAGCGGAAGGCCTTCCGTGAAAAGGAGGGCCTTCCGCCGTATATAATATTGTGTGTTGCTTAAATCCTGTCGATGTATGCAATCACGTCACCGCGGCTCACGGTGCTTCCCTGCTTTGCGCAGATCTCCACGAGCTTTCCGCCGAGGTTGGCGGGCACTTCGCTTATCTGGCCGTGCGTGTTCTCGATGTAGCAGAACAGGTCGCCTTCGTTGTAACTCTTGCCGATGTAAGGCTCGATGGCCGGAGCTGCCTCGCCTTCGCCCTGTATTTCCCAGAGCACGCGGCCGCTTTCGCGCGCCACAACGGGGTCGGCTTTGGCATGTTTTAGTTCCGAAATCTGTTCGGGTGTCATGCCTGCACCTGCCTTTGCGTCCTTTGCCTTTTGCAGGTCTTCGAGGAAGCGTTTCTTGGCCGCTCCGCTCTTGTAGTCGCGATACTGCGACTCGTGCATTGCGAATTCGAAGAGTTCTTCCTGGTCGGGTCCTTCGTCCCAGCCGTTTTCTTTCATTTCCTTGCGGAAGCGTTCGAGGTCGTCGGGATAGTTGCTCTGCGGGTCGGCCGTGGTGAACTCATATCCTTTTTCCTTTGCAAGTTCTACGAGCTCGGGTGCAACTTCGCCGGGCAGTTTCCCGCTCTTTCCGAGAATCATTCCCCAAATGCTGTCGTCCATCATCGAGTAGCGTGGTTTGCCCATGCTTTCGGTGAGCAGGTTCATGAGCGCGATGTTCTTTACATACTGGCTGAACGGCGTTACGAGAGGGGGATAGCCCACGCGCGGCCATACGTAAGCCACTTCGTTGAAGAGGCGCACGAGCAGTTCGTCTTCGCTGTATGGTTTCTCGCCCTTGCTCTCGCGGTTGTGGTTGATTGCGCTCATCACGCCTTTGAGGTCGGCCATCATGGAGCCCATCATGCCGCCGGGAAGGCCGCAGCCGAGCAGCAGCGAACTCATGAGTTTGTTGTTGGGGTTCATGAAATAGCCAAGGAAGTCGTCGATGAACTCCTGGGTGAGCGAACGTACCTCCATGTAAGCGTCCATGTTGATTTCGGGAACGTCGAAGCCGGCGTTCTTGAGCATGCTTTGCACGGAGATAATGTCCGGGTGTATCTTTCCCCACGAAAGCGGTTCGACAGCAGTGTCGATTATGTCGGCACCTGCGCGGCAAACTTCCAGTATTGAAGCCATCGAAAGGCCGGGGCCCGAATGTCCGTGGTACTGTATTATTATTTCGGGATGTTTTGCCTTTATCATTGCCACGAGGCGGCCCAGCATGGCTGGCTGTCCTATTCCGGCCATGTCTTTAAGGCATATTTCGGGTGCGCCCTCGGCTATGAGCTTGTCGGCTATCTCGCTGTAATATTCGGCCGTGTGTATGGGCGACGTTGTTATGCAGAGCGTGGCCTGCGGAGTCATTCCGGCGTCGAGAGCATAGTGGATGCTCGGGATTATGTTGCGCACATCGTTAAGGCCGCAGAATATGCGGGGGATGTCAACGCCCTGTGCGTGTTTTACGTGGTACATGAGCTTGCGCACGTCGGCCGGCACGGGGAACATGCGCAATGCGTTCAAGCCGCGGTCGAGCATGTGTGTCTTTATGCCTACTTCGTTGAACGGTTTGGTGAAAGCACGCACCGCCTGGTTAGGGTTCTCGCCGTAAAGGAGGTTGACTTGCTCGAAGGCACCGCCGTTGGTCTCTACACGTGCAAAGCACCCCATTCGTATAATCGCGGGAGCAACGCGCTCGAGCTGGTCTTTGCGCGGCTGGTATTTGCCCGACGATTGAAACATGTCCCGGTATACGAGACTGAACTGAATTTTCTTTTTCATATCCTTAATGTTTCGTATTTATGCCAATACGTTTTGTCGTTGTTATTGAATCCGCATATCCTTAACCCGCGTAACGGTCGGTTGTGTTTGCGGGTTTTGCACATAATCGCGGTTTAAGTGCAACATCGGTGGCAAATTTATATATTTTCTGCGACATGAACGCAAAAACAAGTATCTTTGCTGCCACAAATCGGTCGGTAGCAGTGCGGTTAGTAAGTGGAGTTTGTTTTTTGCGCCCTGCCGCGTTGCAAAACCGTATAATTCCGGCCGCAAATACTCAAGCATTCATGATAGGAACCATAGCAAACGTTTGCACAATAATTATCGGTAGCGTGGCGGGAAGCCTCGCACGCCGGGGGATAAAGGAAAAATACCGCAGCGCGCTGTTCAACGCCCTGGGGTTGGCGTGCCTTGTGCTGGGCGCGAACACGGCTATCAAATACATGCCGCAGAGCGAATATCCCGTGCTGTTCATCGCGTCGCTGGCCGTCGGGGGACTGATAGGCACGGTGCTCGACCTTGACGGCCGGGTTCAAGAAAGCCACGTCGAGGATAGGAGGCTCCAACCTGGCCGAGGGACTGACTACCGGGTGCCTGCTTTATTGCATAGGGACGCTCTCGATGGTAGGCCCGGTTATGAGCGCGCTGTTCGACGACAACACGTTCCTTTTTACCAACGCCATGCTCGACCTCGTTACTTCCACCGTGCTTGCCTCGACTTATGGTATAGGCATGTTGCTGGCCGCGCCGGTGCTTTTCTGCTGGCAGGGTACGTTTTATCTTATTGCAAAGATGTCGAGTTCCGCCATTTCCGACGCACTGATAGCCGAAGTCTCGATAGTGGGCGGGGTGCTGATTGTATGTTCCGGACTCAGTTTGCTGAACATAAAGGACTGCCATACGCTGAACCTTATCCCCTCGCTGCTCGTGCCCGTGCTGTTCTTTGCGGCAAAATTCCTGCTGTTCTGACGCGGCATGGGCGGAGCCGTTTACCGCGGCACAAAAACGGGTATCGTTTTCTGTCTGCCTTTTTGGCGCGGTTTTCAAACGGGTTTTCAAGGGGTGAAAAATATGTGCCTTGTATTTTAAAATATGTCTGACATATTTCGAATTATGTCAGACATATTTTTTATTTGCTCCCATGCGGGGTTAACGGCGTGAAAATCAGTTTTCACTTTTTCTGGCCACGGAAGCCTTTTTCATGCCCCTGTTTTATTGCAAAAAACGCAGGGAGCGATTCACATCGTTCCCTGCATAATTTAACAACTAAAAAAGAAGAAAACGAGAGGTCATTGTCCTGATACAAGTGCCTCCGTGTCTTTTGCTATCAGCAATTCCTCGTCGGTGCCTATTACAGCTATGGTTACTTTGCTGTCGGCAGCCGAGATAACCTCGTCGGCACCGGAATTTGCGTTGTTCTTGGCCTCGTCTATCTTTATGCCGAGCGATTCCAGACCGTGCAGGGCGTCGTAGCGCACGCTTGCCTGGTGCTCGCCCACGCCGGCGGTGAAGATTATTGCGTCTACGCCACCCATGGCAAAGGTGTATGCTCCTATGTATTTGCGTATGCGGTAGCAATATACGTTGAGTGCCAGCGCTGCGCGCTCGTTGCCTTCGCTTACGGCCTTGTCTATCTCGCGCATGTCGCTCGATACGCCCGACATTCCCTGTATGCCGGATTTCTTGTTCAGGATGTCGGCCATTTCCTGCGCGCTGATTCCCATGTGGTCCATGAGGAACGTCACAATCGAGGGGTCGACGTCGCCGCTGCGCGTGCCCATTACGAGGCCTTCGAGCGGCGTAAGGCCCATTGAGGTGTCTACAACCTTGCCGCCGTCGATTGCGGTTATCGAAGCGCCGTTGCCTATGTGGCAGGTGATGATTTTCTTTGTAGTGATGTCCCAGTTAAGGAATTCGGCCGCACGTTGCGATACAAAGCGGTGCGATGTGCCGTGGAAGCCGTAGCGGCGGACGCCCATTTCCTTATAATAGCGGTACGGCACGCCATACATGAACGCCTTCGGGGGCATGGTCTGATGGAACGCGGTGTCGAACACGGCCACCTGCGGCGTGTGCGGCATAACTTCCTCGCACGCCTCGATGCCCATCAGGTTCGCCGGATTGTGCAGCGGACCCAGCGGGATGAACTTGCGGATGGCAGCCTTCACTTCGTCGGTGATGATGCAGCTGGCGGTGAACTCCTCGCCGCCGTGCAGCACGCGGTGACCCACCGCGCCGATTTCATCCACGGACTTGAGCACGCCCTTCTCCGGGTCAAGCAGCGCGCGCAGCATCAGCTTCGTCGCCACGACGTGGTCCGGAATCGGCTCATAGAGGTCGATGACCTTCGACATGTCAGGGGTCTTCTGGTTCAGGTGGGAGCCTTCAATCGCGATGCGCTCCACCTGCCCCTTGACGATCATTTGCTCGTTGTCCATGTCCACCAGCTGGTACTTCAGGGAGGAAGAACCCGCGTTGACAATCAGAACCTTCATGGATGGTTACACTCCTTCTATTTCTATCAACCAGATGTTTCGTTAATCTTCTTCGGGGGATTTTACCGTCGCGCCCGTTTCGACCGCCCAGTTCCATGCCGGGCAGCCCTCCGGCGTCACAATGACGTTGCGCTTGTAGGAAATGATGCCGGTGCGCCCTTCCAGCCCGTCCATCACGCCGATGTCCGTCACGCTTGCCGGAATGACGATTTCCGTCAGGTTCGGACACATCGCGAACGCCATCGCGCCGATCGTTTCGACGCCTTCGGGCAGAACGATGCGCTCGACGTCGTAATCATAATGGAACGCGAACGGGTCAACGATTTTGACGCCCTCCGGGAGGATGATTTCTTCCGCCGGAACAATGTCGGAGAAGCAGTGCAGCAATCTCGTGCCGTCCGCCGTCATCAGCAGACCGTTCGTCTCGTCGAGTTTGAACGCTGCATTGTCCTCCGCGAGGGTCAGCGACTGCAAGCCATACAGCCCGATGAAGTTCAGCTGCTCGATTTCGGTCAAACTGCTCGGCAGCGTCAAGTGCGTCAGGTAGTAGTTGAACTCAAAGACGCTGCTGTAAATCTTCTCCAAGCTCTGCGGCAGGTCGAAATCGTACAGCCGCATACAGCTTTCCAGCGAAGCGGGCGGCAGTCTCTTCAAGCCGTCGGGTAATTTCAAGCTGACCAGATAGTTGTCGCCGGAAAAACACGCCGCGCCGATTTCCGTCACGCTGTCCGGCACGACAACCGTCGTCACCGTCTTCTCGTAGAACGCCCGATGCCCCAGCGCCGTCACGGGCAAGCCGTCGATGGCGTCCGGAATCAGCACATGTTCGCTTGTGCCGATGTAGTCCGTGATGGTGACCTCGCCGCCGTCCGCCGTGTACGCAAAATCCGACGAGGGATTGACCTGCTCCCCCTTCCGGTGGAACACGCACAGCGACTGCGCGACAGAAATCATCTGCTGCACCAGCGCGTCGTCGTCGTTCGGGAAGAGGAAGAAGTACAGGTCGCCCGAATCCCCCACCCAGAGGATATCGAAGCCCTGCCCGTTCATCTCCACCAGCACGGCGGGCATGTCGTTGATGGTCATTTCCTGCAGGCGGGTGCTCTGCGGCGTAGTCAGCCCCAGCATCAGCGCCGTTCCCTCAACAATGAACGACTGGATGCCCAGCGCGTCGCTCGCGTCGGTCGCCTCCCAGTCGGCGGGCAGTTTCATCGCCAGCGCGAACTGATTCTTGTCAGTCATGATGTTAGTCATCGGCGGCAGACCATCTTCGTCCCGCACCTGATACGCCCAGTCGTTCGACATCTCGAAGATGGCATTTTCACCCAGCGGGACGGCGTACAGATCAATGTAGGGCAGCAGGTACTCTTCGCTCTGTGATTCCTCCGCAAAAGCGCAGGACAGCAGCACAATCGCCGCTAAAATCAGGGAAATCAGCCGTTTTTTCATGCAGGGTTCTCCTCCTTAGCGCGTCTTTTGTGACGCTTCTGTGAACATTATAACGTTCCAGCAGAGGAAAACCCTGCATGAAATTTGGCATTACTTCACGATTTCGCCCATCTGCGCACGGCCGCAGCCAGCCGCGTTGGACTCGTCGGTGTCAATATGCATCGCCAGCGCGTACTTGTCGCTCACGCGGACAACCACGTCGCCGAAAATCAGGGAACGGCCGTCGGTATCCACCTTCACGGACACAACGTCCTTGTCCTTCACGCCGTATTCCTCAGCGTCCGCGGGGGTCATGTGGATGTGGCGCTTGGCGGCGATCACGCCCTCGGTCAGCTCCACTTCGCCCGCCGGGCCAACCAGCTTGCAGGCGCCCGAACCCGCGATGTCGCCGGATTCACGCACAGGCGCGGTCACACCGATGGAACGCGCATCCGTCAGGGACAGCTCCACCTGCGTCGCGCTGCGAACCGGGCCGAGGATGCTCACGCCGGTCAGGGTCTTCTTCGGGCCGACAACGTCCACGCGCTCCGCGCTGGCATACTGACCGGGCTGGGACAGCATCTTCTTGACGGTCAGTTCATAGCCCTTGCCGAACAGGGTTTCCAGATCCTGCTGGGTGACATGAACGTGACGAGCGGAGGTTTCCACGATGAACTGCTTCATATGAATTACTTCCTTTTCATGGTCTTGTTTGGGGATGAACCCAATCTATTATACCATCTTTCGGCGGTTCTGTAAAGGCAAAAACGGCGGCAAAATTGCATCATTCCACGTCATTTCGCGCGTTCGCTTGACGTTTCTGTTCTTTTTGTTATAATAGGAACGCACCTTTTCATTGCTCATTCCTCATTGCTCATTCCTCATTGCTCATTAAAAGGAGTTTTTCCATGCGCATTGTCGGCGTGATTGCCGAGTACAACCCCTTCCATTCGGGGCACGCGCACCAATTGCGTCAGGCGCGGGAAGCCGCTCACGCGGATGCGGTCGTCGCCGTCATGTCCGGCTGCTTCGTGCAGCGCGGCGACGCGGCGATTGTCTCCCCCGCCATCCGCGCAAAAATGGCGCTGCAAAACGGCGCGGATGCCGTGATTCTGCTGCCCGCGCTGTGGTCTGTCCGCGACGCGGAGCACTTCGCCTTAGGCGGCGTACATCTGCTGACCGGCTTGGGCTGCGACGCACTCTCCTTCGGCGCGGAAACGGCGGATCTTCCCCTGCTGCAGGCGGCGGCGGATGCGCTCGAATCCCCCGATTTACCCGCAGCGATTCAGCCGCATCTGTCCGCCGGGCTACCCTATCCCGCTGCGCTTTCCGCCGCGATGGCGGAGGTCGCCCCGGCTGCCGCGCGTGTCCTCCAATCCCCCAACAACACGCTCGGCGTGTGCTACCTGCGCGCGCTTCGGCGATTGGGCGCGTCCATCGACGTGTACCCGATTGCCCGCGCGTCGGATTATCACGCATCCGCCATTGGGGATGGCTTTTCGTCCGCCACGGCGATTCGCTCCGCCCTCCTGCGCGGCGACTGGTCATCCGCCTATTCCGCCATGCCGGGGCGTGCGGCGGACTTGCTGGAAAATCAGGCGCTGGAAAATCACCTGCACCGCCCGGAGGCGCTGGACACGCTGCTGCTGGCGCGGCTTCGGCTGATGGATGAGGTGGATTATGCCGCGCTGCCGGACATCAGCGAAGGCATCGAGCGCCGACTGCGCCGATTTGCCGACACTGCCCGCACGCGTGATTCGCTCCTGCAAGCCGCCAAGACGCGGCGATACCCGTATGCGCGCTTGTCGCGGCTGGCGACGCACGCGCTGCTGGGCGTGACGCAG
>ERZ779851.1230-NODE-1230-length-23396-cov-5.335418_pt1 | contig 23396 bp, 21 predicted proteins | sample MGYA00511094_ERZ779851 | MGnify/ENA primary metagenome ERZ779851 (study PRJEB29588, sample SAMEA2155512) | human gut metagenome | biome: human gut; feature: human-associated habitat; material: faeces | place: Denmark | collected 2008/2010 ...
AGTAGAAATCTACTACCGCTTCATCGGCAAAATCGACTGACCTTTCTTTTTTACCCAACAATATCTTTAATTAAGGGAGACGGGAGAATGCTCAACGGACACAAAGAGCCGTATAACGTAAAGCTTATCGAGCTTGACAACGAGCCCGCCAGAAAATGGACTTGCGAGCACTACGCGAATAAGTGCGTGGAATTTATTGAAGAAATGAACCGTCAGGGGTCAAAGCTTGAATACATTATCGCCGCATATTCATACGGACTTGAGAATCTTGAAAGATTGCTCGAGATTACCGGAAAATACATCACGCATGTCGGCTTCCGCGACAGCTCGCCCGGATTTATGGAGAGAGCGATACCGATCGTTGAAAAGTATAACAAAGAGCATGGCACCTCGCTTAAATTGGCGAATACCGAGTGGCCTGCGCCGGTTTCCTCAATTGAAGAATTTGAAGACGGGAAGCTTGACAGGAATTATCGCTGGAAAGCAAAAATAACGAACGATTATTACGATAGCTTTTCCACATATCTGCAGAACTGGAATTCGGCGCTGAATACTGCAAAAAGAACGCTTGACCATATCAGCTACGGCGGCGAAATATTCGAAATTTCCAATTTCAATAATCTCTGCAACACTTGGGGGCAGAATGTGATAAATTCGTCGAAGGACAGATGCTGGATATCCTGTTGCGGCAGAGTGTTCAAATTTTTAAGGGAGCATTTTTCTCCGTGTATCGCATCGTCTGTCGGAACGGGCGACGAAGGCGTTTTTGCTCTTTTAACTAAGGATAATGACGGAAAGAATAGAATGTTTTTGATCAACTTGCACTCTGCAAGCGTTGAAGTATCGCTTTCGGGATTGGACATGAAAAAAGCATACACGCTCTCATGCGATAAGAGGATGAGTTATGAAAAAGAAAACGAGTCATTTGTATATGAAAATGAATATGACTTAAAGGACAGTTTTATATTAAAAGGTTTAACGGTGTGCTGCTTTGAGTAAGGGCAGTTCAAACATAAATTTCAGGAGGTAAAAAACATGATTAAAATTACATTTATAGGTGCGGGAAGCACAATTTTTGCAAAAAACGTTCTCGGCGACTGTTTTCTTTGCGATTCAATAAAGAACGATCTTGAGATCGCGCTTTATGACATTGATCCCCAGAGGCTTGACGACTCGGACCGCCTGATCCGCGCGCTTAATGAAAAGTACAACGAGGGCAAAGCGGTTATAAAGTCGTATCTCGGCGTTGAAAACCGCAAGGAGGCGTTAAGAGGAGCAGATTTCGTTATCAACGCGATTCAGTCGGCGGATATGAGCCCTGCACGGTGATCGATTTTGAAATTCCGAAAAAATACGGCTTGAGACAGACAATCGCGGACACGCTCGGCATCGGCGGAATATTCCGAGCACTCAGGACAATTCCCGTCCTGGACGACTTTGCGAAGGATATGATGCAGGTGTGCCCCAACGCGTGGTTCTTAAACTACACAAACCCGATGTGCATGCTCTCCAACTATATGCAAAGATACACCGATGTGAAGACTGTCGGCCTTTGCCATAGTGTTCAGGTCTGCACAAGCGGACTTTTGAACGCGCTTGACATAAAGGCGGAGGGCGTTTACGACAAGATTGCCGGAATCAACCATATGGCATGGCTTTTGGAGGTGCGCGACAAGGACGGAAACGACCTTTATCCCATAATCAAGGAGCGCGCGGCAAAGAAGAACGCCAATGAAAAACACCCCGATATGGTGAGATTCGAATACATACGCCGCCTCGGCTATTACTGCACCGAAAGCAGTGAGCACAACGCGGAATATAACCCGTTCTTTATTAAGAACAAATATCCGGAGCTGATTGAAAAATACAACATTCCGTTGGATGAATATCCGCGCAGATGTATAAACCAGATTAACGACTGGGAAAAACAGCGCGAGAAGCTGCTCAATCACGAAAACATCGAGCACACAAGAAGCCGCGAATACGGCTCGCGCATTATCGAGGCGATGGTGACAAACACGCCCTATAAGATCGGCGGAAATGTGTTGAATACAGGCCTTATAACGAACCTGCCGTCAGAGGCGACCGTCGAGGTTCCCTGTATGGTTGACAGGACCGGAATCAACCCGACATACGTCGGAGACCTTCCCTTACAGCTTGCGGCATTGAACAGCAGTAACATTTATCCTCAGCTTTTAACTGTCGAGGCGGCGGTGACTCATAATAAAGAAACGCTTTATCAGGCGGCGATGGCAGATCCTCACACGGCGGCGGAGCTTTCAATCGACGATATCGTAAGCATGTGCGACGAGCTTTTGGAAGCACATAAAAACGCAGGATTTCCCTGCCTGTAAATCCGATTGCAATATTAACGGAAAATTCAGAGGTATAATATGATATTAAAAAATAAAAGAGTATTGTTTCTGGGAGACAGCATAACCGAAGGAGTCGGAGTGTCATCCCCGGAGAAGTGCTATGTATCTGTATTCGGCAAAATGTCCGGCGCAATCGTGAAAAACTACGGCATTGGCGGAACAAGAATCGCGAAGCAGACGCGAAAAAGCGATAATCCTCGATGGGACATGGACTTTATATCAAGAGTTGACGAAATGGAAAAGGAAGCTGACGCAATTGTGGTTTTCGGCGGAACGAACGACTTCGGTCACGGAGACGCGGCGATCGGGGACTTCGATTCGAGAGATGAGCACACCTTTTACGGGGCTATGCACAGCTTGTGCATAAAACTTTTGAATAAATATCCGGATGCAGAGGCTGTGTTTGTGACACCGCTACACAGAGCGAGCTAAAACGGCGAAATAAACGAAATCGGTCTGAAGCGTGAGGCGCCCCTGTCAGGATATGTTGACATCATAAAAGAGGTTGCCGGGCACTACGGATTGCCGGTTTGCGATTTGTTCAATGAAAGCGGTATGCAGCCTGAGGTCGGCATCATAAGGGAAAAATATATGCCGGACGGACTGCACCCGTCAGACGCCGGATCGGAAAAGATAGCTAAAAGGCTCTGTGTTTTTTTGACACGTCTCTAAAACAGAAGAAAGGAAAAAAATATGTATAAAACAAAGCTTTGCTTAGGTGTAAACACTCAATTCGGACTTCCTGTGGCAGAACAGATAAAATTATTTAAGAAGACCGGTTTTGAGGCATTTTTTACGGACTGGTACGAAAACATGGCAGACTATAAAAAACTTGCCGATGAATTGGGGATGATCTATCAATCCGTACACGCACCGTTTATGAACGCCGCAAAAATGTGGAAGGAAGATGAAGAAGGCGCGAAAGCGGCCGTTTATGAGCTTTTGACCTGCGTGAGAGATTGCGCCGAAATAGGTGTTCCGATACTTATTGTTCACCCGTACATCGGATTTGACAATAGCGGTGAATCGATAGAGCGCGGGATTGAAAGATTTGGTGCGATAGTGCAGGAAGCGCAAAAGCTGAATGTTAATATAGCTTTTGAAAATGTTGAAGGTGAGTTGTATCTTGAAAAGCTGATGGATTCATTTAAAAATTACAGCAATGTCGGTTTTTGCTGGGACAGCGGTCACGAGCAGTGCTACAACAGGGGAAAGGATATGCTCGCGCTTTACGGCGACAGGGTTATTGCACTGCATTTAAATGACAATCTCGGGGTTAGAAGCTATGACGGGAAAATAACTCCGACGGATGACTTGCATCTGCTTCCCGGAGACGGAATAATTAACTGGAACAGCGCAATGTCAAGACTGAACAGATGCGGCTATGACGGAATTTTAACATTCGAGCTGAACACAGAAAGCAAGCCCGGCAGGCACGAAAATGATAAGTACGGGCAGATTCCGATCGAACAATATATTGCGGAATGCTATGCACGCGCCTGCAAGATTGCCGCGATAAAGTCGGAACGTATGCAATGACGATATTATTTAAATAAAGCATTGAAATTTAATTAAATGAAAGGGGTCTTATATCATGATTACGAAAGTTGACAATTATAAAAAAGTCATGCTGATGGGCGATTCAACCGCACAGCTTTTTACAGAGAAGGAAAAAGAGTTTGATATCGCACCGAATGAGGTGCTGGTTAAAGTTGCATATTCTGCCGTAAGTCCCGGAACAGAGTATGCAAATCTTACGGGCGATGTAAATATCAACGCAACAATAAAGGCAGAAGATACAAAGTTGGTTTGGCCGCGCGGAGTCGGATACAGCAGTTCGGGCGTCGTTATAGCGGTCGGAAGTGAAATTAACGATCTGAAAGTGGGAGACAGGGTAGTGTTGCGCGGCTGCGGACACGCAAGCCATCATCTGGTCAGCCGTGATTGGGTATATAAAATTCCGTATGATGATATAGGTCTTGATGAAATTTCCATGGCATTTATATCGAGCTTTTCAATTTCGGGAGCGAGAAAACTAAGGATTGAGGTAGGCGAGTCGGCGGCCGTTATGGGATGCGGAATACTCGGGCTTTTTGCGGTGCAGTTTTGTGCGGCAATGGGCGCAACGCCTGTCATTGCGGTCGACCCGGTCAAGGAAAAACGCGAAAAGGCGTTAGAGCTCGGGGCAGACTATGCGGTCGATCCGTTTGCGGAGGACTTTGTAAAGACAATGCGCAGATTGACGGATGGAAGAGGCATAAATGCCGCGGTCGAGGTTACCGGCACGGGAAAGGCACTCGACCAGATACTCGACTGTATGGCACGTCACGGCAGGATCTCACTCCTCGGATGTACGCGTAATTCGGATTTCACAATAGATTATTACAGAAAGATACATTACCCGGGGATTGAGCTTATCGGCGCACATACGAACACCCGCCCCAATCACGATTCACGCCCCGGATTCTGGACATATACGGACGATTACTATGCGATATTCAGACTTATTCACTTCGGCAAAGTAAATTATAAAAAGATGATAAGCGAGGTACATCCGATTTCTGAGTGCTCAAAAGTATATTCACGCCTTGCGAACGATTATAAAAATTTTCCGACGGGATTACTGTTTGATTGGCAGAACGCGTGAGGTGGATTTTATGAGAAAAGTAAGAGTAGTACAAGTCGGCACAACACATCCGCATGCATCGGGCATTTTTAACAGCATAAAGGCACTGCCCGATGTGTTCGAAATTGTCGGCGTGTGTGAACCGAGCGAGGCGGAGAGAAAAAATTTAGACACCGATCTTTATAAAGATACGCCCCGGTTATCCATTGAAGATGTTTTGAATTTAAAAAATATTGACGGCGTCATAGTCGAGACTACGGAAAAGGATTCGACAAGATATTCCAAGATGATGGCGGACGCAGGCTTTAATTTACATCTGGACAAGCCCGGCGGTGATGATTTTTATGAGTATGAAGAGCTTGTAAATACCGCAAAGCAAAAAGGACTGACATTTCACACAGGATATATGTACAGGTTTAACCCGGCTGTTAAAAAGACTATCGAGCTTGTGAAAAACGGGGAGCTCGGCGACATATATGCGGTTGACGCGCAGATGTGCATATGCCTGGAGGAGAAGGCTGTAAAAGGTCTTAAAAAATTTAACGGCGGTATGATGTAGTTTTTGGGATGCCATATGCTTGATCTCGTATTGTCCGTTTTGGGCATGCCGGATGAGGTTTTGCCGATGTGCTATGCAACACACAAATATGATACCGACGCCCTCGATTACGGTATGGCGGCGCTTATATATAAAAATGCGTCAGCAGTGGTCCGTTCAAGCGCGGTAGATGTCAACGGATTTATCCGCCGTCAGTTTGTTGTATGCGGAACTAAGGGAAGCGTGGAAATAAAACCGATGGAAATGTTCGGTCCGAGAAGTATGACCAGCGACATGAATGTGACATTCGACAGTGAAAAGAATAATCCGTGTTTCGATTTCTCTGAAAAGCTTGAACTTGAACCGTATCAGAGGTACGATGATATGATGATCGATTTTGCTGAAATAATCAGCGGCATGCACGAAAACAGTTATTCGTACGAGCACGAAATAAACTTAAAAAAGCTTATCGGCCTTGCCGGGCGAACGGGAGAAAACTGAAAAAGTGAAGGGGATTTGAATATGCAGGCTATACTTATTAATGATGACAAAAGCCTAAGATGGGACTTTGTCCCGACACCCGAAATAAAGGATGACGAGGTGTTGGTGAAAATCAGCGCTGCGGCGTTAAACCGCGCCGATTTGATGCAGAGGGAAGGAGACTATCCTCCGCCTCCCGGTGCACCGGACTGGATGGGACTTGAAATCTCCGGCGTTATAACCGAAATCGGCAGCATAGCAAAGGAAAAATCGGCCTTCAAGGTCGGCGATAAAGTGTGCGCCCTTTTGGGAGGAGGCGGATACGCCGAGTATGCCGCGGTAAAATACGATATGTTAATGCCCGTGCCGAAAAATTGTTCGATGATTGAGGCGGCGGCAATTCCGGAGGCGTTCGCAACGGCGTATCTTAATCTCTTTATTGAGGGAAAAATAAAGGAGGGCGACACGCTCTTGATGCATGCCGGTGCAAGCGGACTTGCCAGCGTTGTTATACCCATGGCAAAGGCATTCGGAGTCAGGGTTATTACATCGGTTCTGTCGGAAAAAATCGCAAAATCGATTGAGCACCTTAATGCCGATGTGGTGATAGATTCATCGAAAGAAAAAACGGCGGATGTGTTAAAAAGAGAGCTTGCAAACGGAAACGGCGTTGATGTTGCAATCGACTGCCTCGGAGGGGAGCACATGGGCGAGTGCCTGCCTTATTTAAACCACGGCGCAAGATGGATCATGATCGCCGCGCTTGCCGGGCAGAAAACGGAGATTGACCTTAAAAACATCTATGTGAGAAACGTCAGAATAATAGGTTCGACTCTGCGTTCAAGAACACCGGAGGTTAAAGCGCAGATCCTTGCAGAGCTCGTTAAAAATGTATTTCCCAAAATTGAAAAAGGACTCATCAGACCGACTATTTATAAGACGCTTCCCATTGAGAAAGCAGAAGAGGCGCACGCAATTTTGCAAAGAGGAGAAAATGTCGGTAAGGTTGTATTGACGCTGGACTGACGGTTTCGGGCTGAAATAAAGAGAGAAACGAAAAAACATTTAAGGAGATAAAAGTATGAAAAAACGCTATGAACCGCCTTTGGCAAAGGTAACAAAAATTGAAGTTTCCGACATTATTCTGGCAAGCGTTACAAGGCTTGAAAAGGCATCTCTCGGCACCTTGAAGATTGAAGCGCTCGATGTTTACAGATAGAAAAAGGGGGGAACTAACATGAAAAAAATATTTGCTGTATTTTTGGCTGTTATGACGCTGGCCGCATTTTTCACGGTTGCGCCTGCTGTTGCCGCGTCATCGGGGGAATATGCCTTTATCAATGCCGAGAAAGGTACGACAGGCAATGCGGATGTCACATTTAACGTATCGAAAGGCAAAAGCGCCATTTCGCTCACCCTGAACAAAAAAGAGGTCGTTCAGGGTGACGGGGTGACGCCATGGGAGACAGGCCTTTTATCCGCCGATAAAAACTGGGTGTACGATTCCGAAAACGGCACGCTCACAATCTCGCAGAGATATATAATAAGAGAGCTTGACCTTTTCGGCGCGCGTGAGATTAAATTTACACTTAATTATTCTGACTCGACGAACGACGAGGTGACGCTTAAGGGCGTGTATAACTATGTTTCCGCGCCGACATCGGTCGGAAATTATACGGATGCGAACCCCGCAGGCTATAAAGATACGGAGCTTAAGCCCGATCAGGATTGGAAAATCACGGCGTCATCCGCTTCGGAGGGCTCGCCCGCGAGATACATTGACGGCGCGGAAGCTTCGGGGCATTCTTATTACAGATATGATGGAGGCTTTGTGACGCGCTACAACGCTCCGCATTATGTTGCGCTCGATCTGGGAAAAAAGACCGCGGCGTCGGGAGTGAGATACCTTCCGAGAACCTCAAACGAGGCCGGATCGTGGACCGATGTGATATATGAAGGTTCTGACGACGGCGTGAATTTCTCTCAGATCGGCAAATACAAGTATCCCGGAGCAAAGGAAGAAACCGTTACGGATTTCGGGAAGAATGTCAGCTACCGTTATTACAGGGCGAAAATTACCGCCGCAACAAGCGGATATGCTACCGGCACAGAGCTTCACTTAATAAAGCCGAAAGCCGTGACCGGCGATAAGACGGTCGACATTTCATCGGACGCGGTATGGGAAACGGGAGAATACGGAAAGTCGGTCACCGCGGTATATCTTGACGGCGCGGCGGTGAGCGAAGATAATTACAGCCTGGCGAACGGCAAGTTCACGCTTAAAAATGCTTTTATCAGAGAAAAAGGCGAGGGAACATATGCGTTCAAAGCCGTATTTTCCGACAGCTTCATAGAGTGCAATCTTACGGTAAGGGACGACAGCGCCCTTCTTGCCGCGACAAAAGAAAAGGCAATAGCTGAGCTTAACGCATTCGGCAAAGCGGAGGGCTATAAGGCCGAAATTAACTCACAGACAAGCGTTGACGGTGTGTATGCCGCTCTTGACGCGGCGGAAAAGGCTCTCGGCGCGGAAATCGTTTCTCTTGAATACGGGAAGAGCATTACAGTTTCAACGCCCGAAATAGTCTATCAGACGGTGAATAACGACGGCGACACATCTGTCGCAAATGCGGACGGGGAGGCGGTCACGGCCGTCGGCCTCGGAAGGGCGATCGTAAAGTCCGGTACGAAAAAATACGTCATTAAAACCGAGCGGTCGAAAATTGCGCTCATCCTCCTTTCCGGACAGAGCAATGCCGCGGGAGACGAGTCTGACTACACTCTCGCGCCGAGTGCGGTCGGAAAATATAAAAACAGGTACTTTATCACAAACTCCATAAACCTTTCAAGACCTCTTTCGGATATAACGATGGAGGACGCAATTTTCACTGCCCGTAACGGCGGAAGACCTGATGTTGACGATACCGTGTGGACAAGAGGAAACGGAAAGCCGCTTCATTCCGCAGCAGAGGCGTCTCAGCTCGGAGCAAGACTCTCCGATGAGTGGGATATGCCGGTCTGGGTAGTGAACACGGCGGTTTGCTCGCAGCTGATACAGAGGTTTGACCCGACTCTTTCGGGAAGCACGTCATACACCGGAAGCGTCAACTACATAAACAAGGTGAGAAGCCTCATCGCAGAGGACGGGCACTATGAGATCGACGAAACGAAGACCGGTATGTTCTGGCTTCAGGGCGAATCCAACGGTATAGGAAATTACTGCACGCCGAGCACAATAGAAGAATACAGAGAAATGTTCATGAATATGTATTCCGGATTTGCGGATGAAATCGGCATAAACTACTGCGGCATCTGGCTTGTCCGCGGAAGGGTTACACAGAATGCCGCAAATGACTTTGATATGTCCGGCCCCAGACTCGCACAGATATATATGACAAATTCTGTCAGTGAAGAATATAAGAATATTTACCTTGTATTAAACACAGACTTGTGGAAAGACGGGACGAACGAATACTTTGAAAAGCGCCATCCCGACGCAGCGGCATTTAAGGCATACTACGGCTATGACAGACCGACAACGATGACCGAGATAAAGCCGGGACTTCACCATTCCCAGAAGGGCTATAATGAGCTCGGCGACGAGGCTGGCGAGGTTATCGCGAAAATAATGAACGGAAAAACCGAGTCCGTTACCGAAGCATACCTTGCCGGATTCGACGGCAGCGAGGCAACCGAATTTTCCGTTAAGTTCGGAGAAAGCGCCTATGCCGTTCCGATGGTGAAGGAGCCTTACTATAATCCCGGCTATAATCTCACTGTAAGGATTTCAGATGAAACCGTTGCACGTTTTGATGAAACCACGTTCACAATCGAGGGACTTAAAAACGGAGAGACGGAAGCGGCGCTTTGTTACGGTGATACTGTTCTTAAGACCTATCCTCTCACCGTTTCGGGCGGAGCGGATACAGAAGACAAGACACTCACCGACAGAACGAAATGGACGCTTACGGCTTCAAGCCGCTGGAACGAGGGACGCGACGTTAAAAACCTTACCGACTCAAATACCGCAACATGGTGGACTGCGGATATTAACCAAAAACTTCCGTCCAACGAGCAGTGGGTGGAGATCACCTTGCCGGAAGAAACGCTCGTTTCGGGATTCGCATTCAATTCGTACAGTACTGATGAAAACGGTTTCCCAACTGCGTACGAGATATATGTCGATTCCGGCGCCGGAGAATACATAAAGGCGGCAGAGGGAACATATTCAATCAAAGACTGGGCCAGTGCAAAAAAATATACAATCGGATTTTCCAAAAACTATACCGCGAAAAAAGTGAAATTCCTATTTAAAAACGGTGTGGGCGGTTACGCCGCAATGGGAGAGGTTTATTTAACCGGCAACAACTCATCGCTCCCCGAATACGGAGAAGATGTGAAAATTGCCATTTCCAAGGTACAGAGCGGCGTTTATTCCGACAACACGGGAATTATCCGTTTCATAACGGAAATAAAAAAGATCCCGTCCGGCGCGGAGGTTGAATACTTCGGTTCATACGCCGTAAAAAGCTCGGCGTTTGATAAAGACAGCCTTGACGAGACGCTGATGAAAAAAGCTGTTCCGGTTGACGGAACGGTTATCGGCGAGGGTGACACCTGGGCGTTTGACATTGAAGATATTGAAGCTGGCAATTTTAATGACGCGGTAATGGAGTTAAGCTTTATTAAGATAAAAGGTGAGAATAAAATTTACTACAGCAGTCCGAAGCTTTTCACAGGGGTTGACACGGACGTTAACCTCGGTCAAAAAGCGGATAATAAGAGCTTTGATGTGAATAAAAGCACTGTCAAGATCCACGGAAGATACTATGATGATAACGGAAGGATAATTTCGTCCCAGCCGGCGTCCGGTATCGAGGTGCGTTTCTCGGGAACGGAGCTTTCGCTTGATCTTTCGGTGAATAATGACGCATATATCCATGTTTTCATTGACGATAATATCGAGCTTTTCTTTGACTATCAGTATGACAACAGAACATTTATCCCTGCCGGAGACAGCAGAATAACGCTTTGCAAGGACCTTCCCGAGGGGGAGCATTCCGTTAAGATATTAAAGGCAAACGAGGGAATGTATAATAAGATCACATGGAAAAAGCTTTACACCGACGGAGAGATCTTAGAGCCGGCGGCGGAAAAGACGAGAAAGATTCAATTTGTGGGGGACTCCATCACCTGCTGCGCTTCAAGTCTCAATTTCCCGGAAAACTCGGGAGGAAACGGGGCCGGAATAAAATACGAGGATTCGCTCCATTCCTATGCGTCGTATGTCGGCCGTGCGTTTGACGCGGATGTTGAGCTTTTCGCAAGAAGCGGACTTTCAATGTATCACTGTATGAAAGAAAATATAGACAAATGGTATGAAAGACCTCTTTACGAAACGGTTGATCCGTTTGCCGGACTCGGATATAACTGGGATCACACGAATTTCGAGCCCGATCTGATCGTTCAGTTTAACTGGATTAACGAGTATCAGGGCAAGATGTTGCGCGACGGCATCAGCGCCGATGTCATAACCGAGGTTTATGTTGAAATGATCAAGATGTTTAAAAAGGATCATCCGAATGCGAAGCTCATGCTTGTTTGCAGAGATGACATCACCGAGTTTATCGGTGTGCTGAACGCAGCAATCAAAAAGTACGGAGAAGCGGAGGGCGATACCTCGTGGATAACCGTGATGACATATAATAAATCCGCCCTTGTAAATTCCGGTCACCCGCATCCTGAAGGACAGTCGAACATCGCAAAAGAGTTTGTTCCGCAGATTGAGGAGTTTATGGGCTGGAATGCGGAAAATAAGTGAAAACATTTTGCGTTGTATAAACGGAGGTATTAAGATAAATTTATGAAACTTGATTTCAATAAAGATTAGCGCTTTCGGATAGAAGGTGCAAACGAAAAGCCGTTTGTCCGGCATTGCCGGACAAACGGCGAGTCAAACGTCTATGCAGCCGAAAAATTCAACGATGACGCGTGGGAGAATGTCACCCTTTTGCACGACTGGTGCTACGGGCTGGATTTTGACGAAAACTACAACATTTCACACGGACACTATAAGCTTAATCTTTGCGACGCTTTGTGCGGCGATCCTATGGCGATCCCGGATAAATCGGTGTTTGAATATCTGCCCTGGAGTGATGTGAAAAAAGGCGTGTTCGTGTCTCACTTTGAGGAGCAGAGGTGGCACAGAAAAAACGGTGAAAAAACGGTCGTGCATGTGTCCACTCCCGGCATAAAGGGGTCGGAAATAACAATTTAATAAAAAACGGCGGGGAGATGTCTTCCTGCCGTTTTTATTAAAGAAAAATCGGAACGGGAAATTAGTCCGTTCCGTTTTGGCGCGAGTGTTCTTACAGGACTTAACGAAAAATGCAGTAAAATTAAATTTTAAGTGCCGAAGGCACTCTCGCAAAAGGTTGGTAGTGAGCCAAAGGCGTTACGAGTGCGCTTGCAAACGAATAGACGATGCGAACGTGACCTTTTGCGAATAAGGAGGAGCAGCGCCATGAGCGAACTCTGATTTTTTGCAAAAAAAATCAGAGCAAGCGATATATAGCTTGCTCCGACGTGGTGCGCCTGACAGGAATCGAACCTGCACGCCGTAAGGCACAAGAACCTAATGGTTATGTAGCATATGTGAAAGAATAAGAATTTTATATTTATGATATGAAATAAATTTTTGCATAAAATCCGCCGCCATATATACATTTTGGGAGTATTTTGAAGTGTGCAATGAAGATTATTAATAACGACAATAAGCGGTTTTTAAAAATTTTTTTAACCCTCTTGACTTTATCGCGCTAATGTGGTAGAATGATAAAAAGTTCACTGAAAGGTATAGTTATTATGATTAAAAAACAAAAGATAAATGCCGAAAAACTCTATAAAGCGGTATTAAAGCTTGAGTCGATTGAAGAATGTGTTGCTTTTTTTGAAGATATATGTACTTTTCAGGAGATAGAAGCAATGACACAGCGCTTGGAAGTCGCTATCCAGCTTTGTAACGAAAAGAGTTATACTGAAATAAATAAGTTGACCGGTGCATCTACAGCTACTATTTGCAGAGTTAGCAAAGCATTAAACTATGGCGATGGTGGTTATATGACTGTTATAGAAAGGTTGGAAAACGATGACATTTGACCAAAACATACTTAAATTTGAAGAGAAGGTAGTTTTTTCGCTTCGTAGCTTGTATTCGGGATATGGGTATAGACAATTTAAAATGAGTAAATTTGAGGAATACAGTCTATATTCCAAAAATCAGGATTTTTTAGTGTCTGATGGCGTAATAACCTTCAATGATACAAATGGAAAACTTATGGCACTTAAGCCTGATGTCACTTTGTCAATTATAAAAAACATCAAAGATATCAAAGGTGTTACGGATAAATACTATTATAACGAAACTGTATACAGAATTTCAGAAACAACACATACTTATAAAGAAGTAATGCAGACCGGTCTTGAATGTATAGGTGATATTACTGAAGAAGATGTTTTTGAAGTTGCAGAACTTGCAGTTAAAAGCTTAGAAACAATCAATTCGGATTACATATTGCATATATCTCATATTGGGCTTCTCAATTCTTTTTTGTGCGAGTATGGAGTTGGTGATGCCCTTAAACCTGATATTATAAATGCAATTGTTGAAAAAAACGCAGGAGAATTAAAAAAGTTATTAAGCAAAGATAATTTTGATAAGCTAAGATGCCTTATAGATAATTATGACGATACGAATGGTATTTTTAAGGCGTTAAAAGAAGCATCAAAGGGTGAAATATCCAATTCTGCGATTGAGGAATTGGGAAAGGTTTGCGACTATCTCAATTCCAAAGGATACAACAAAATAACATTGGATTTTTCTATTTCAAAAAATGACAGATATTATAGCGGTATTATATTTAAAGGATTTATAAATGGTTTCTCATCTCATATTTTATCCGGCGGACAATATGATAAGCTAATGAAAAGAATGAATCGTTCGTCAAGCGCTATTGGATTTGCTGTTTATCTTGATTCGTTGGAAAATAAAAATAAAGCGTCAGAGAATGATGGATACATAAATATTGCTCTTCCAAAAGGCAGATTGGGAGAAAAAGTATATACTATGTTTGAAAAAGCGGGTTTTGATTGTCCGTCAATTAAAGAGGAAAATAGAAAGCTGATTTTCGAAAATGAAGAAAAAGGTCTTAGATTCTTTTGGGTTAAGCCGTCAGATGTTGCCATCTATGTAGAAAGAGGAACAGCTGATATAGGTGTAGCGGGTAAGGATATTCTTTTAGAATACTCTCCTGATGTATTCGAATTATTAGACTTAAACATTGGTAAATGCAACATGGCAGTAGCAACTAAAAAAGATTTTATTGATGACTCGTCTAAAACTTTAAAAGTGGCGACAAAATTTTCTAATATCGCAAAAGATTTCTATGACAAAAAGTGTCGTGATATAGATATTATAAAGCTGAATGGGTCTATTGAAATAGCACCGATTTTAGGACTTTCTGACGTAATTGTAGATATTGTCGAAACAGGAAAGACACTTTTAGAGAACAATTTAGAACCGATAGAAATGATAGTTCCGATTAGTGCACGATTGATTTCAAACAAAGCATCTTATGGATTTAAAACACAAAAAATAGAGGCTATCAAAAGTGGTCTTGCTAAAGAGGTAAAGAGTGATGATTAAAATAATGAAATATGGCGAGGTTTCAAAAGATAAAATTTTTGACCGTGGCGAAACCTCATTTGATGTTGGTGATATCGTTTCTGAAATCATTGACAATGTAAAAACAAACGGTGACAAGGCCTTATTTGAATATAGTAAAAAATTTGACAAAGCAGACCTCAATGCTTTAGAAGTAACGAAAGAAGAAATTGATGAGGCATTTTCTTTAATTGAACCTCGATTTGTTGAGATTTTAAAGAGTGCCGCTGAAAATATCCGAGCTTTCCATAGTCGCCAAGTGAGAAACAGTTTTATCATTAATGACAACGATGGAATAATCACAGGTCAGAAAGTGACACCAATCGAAAAGGTTGGATTATATGTACCCGGTGGTACTGCAGCTTATCCATCTACTGTTTTGATGGATAGTATTCCTGCAAAAATCGCGGGGTGTAAGGAAATTTGTATTACCACACCACCATTAGAAAGCGGCAAAATCAACCCAGTTATTTTGGCTGCGGCTAAAATTGCAGGCGTTGACAGGATTTTTAAAGTAGGTGGTGCACAAGCGGTTGCGGCTTTGACTTACGGCACAGAAACCATACCAAAGGTAGATAAAATCGTAGGTCCCGGAAATGCCTTTGTAGCAGAGGCAAAACGTCAAGTGTTTGGCAGAGTGTCTATTGATATGATTGCAGGTCCGAGTGAGATTTTAGTTATAGCAGATGGTAAATCTGACGCGAAATTTGTTGCAGCTGATTTGCTATCACAAGCAGAACATGATAAAATGGCAAGTGCGGTTTTAGTTACTGACAGTCAAGACTTGGCATACGCTGTACAAGAAGAAATTGAAAAACAATTACAAAAATTGCCAAGACAGGAAATTGCACGAGTTTCTATTGACAATAACGGCAAAATCATAGTGGCAGACGATATAAAAGATGTAATTGCGGTGTCAAATGAAATTGCACCTGAACATTTAGAACTCTGCGTGGATAATCCTTTTGACTACCTTGACAAAATCACAAATGCAGGTAGCATCTTTATGGGAAGATACTGCCCTGAAGCGCTTGGAGATTACTATGCTGGACCTAATCACACGCTTCCTACATCAGGAACGGCGAGATTTTCAAGTCCTTTGTCAGTTGATGATTTCGTCAAGAAATCTCAGTACACATATTACACAAAAGATGCACTTAAAAAGATAGCAGCTGATGTTGCTTACTTTGCAGAAAAGGAAGGCTTATCTGCCCATGCCAAGAGTGCAACAGTCAGATTCGAGAGTGAGAAAAATGAGTAAATTTTTAAATAGCAGACTTCAAAAAATCGAAAGCTACACACCCGGGGAACAACCGCAAGATAAAAGTTATATAAAACTAAACACAAACGAGTCGCCGTTTCCGCCATCAAAAGGCGTAATAAATGCAATCACATCGGGAGAAATCGAAAATCTAAGACTATATTCGGACCCTGAATGTAAAAAACTCAAAGCAGAATTTGCAAAACTTTACAATGTAAGTACCGAAAATGTATTTTTGTCAAATGGTTCTGATGATATTTTGAATTTTGCATTTATGGCTTATGGAAATAATGGTGCAACTTATGCGGATATTACCTATGGGTTCTATTCTGTTTTTGCAGAGCTTTATGGAATAGAAAGTGATGTTATCCCGCTAAAAGATGATTTTTCTTTGTATGTAGATGGTTTTTGCCATAAAAATAAACTTATTGTTATTGCAAACCCAAATGCACCAACAGGAATGGAAATTTTGCTAAACGATATAGAAAAAATATTAAATTCCAATCAAGATTCTATCGTCCTTATTGATGAGGCGTATGTTGACTTTGGCGGTACATCTTGCGTAGAACTTACCAAGAAATATAAAAATCTTTTGTGTGTCGGCACTTTTTCAAAATCACGTTCATTAGCAGGGGCAAGACTTGGTTTTGCTATTGCAGATAAAGAAATCATAAACGACTTAGAAACGATTAAGTATTCAACTAATCCATATAATATAAACAGATTAACACAGATAGCGGGATTAAACGCTCTTATCGAAAACGATTACTATATGGATAATTGCAAAAGGATAATAAACAATCGTGAATATACAGTAGCAGAATTAACCGCTTTAGGATTTTCAATACTTCCTTCAAGTGCGAACTTTATATTTGCTAAAAGTGACGCTATTGATGGAAAAACACTTTATGAAAAACTAAAGGAAAAAGGTGTTTTGGTGCGCCACTTTGAAAAATCGAGAATAAAAGACTATAATCGCATTACCATTGGAAGCAAAGAAGAAATGAAAGAATTTGTTTCTAAGGTAAAAGAAATTTTAGGAGAATAAATATGAGAATTGCAGAAATAAAGAGAAAAACAAAAGAAACAGATATTTCATTGAATCTTAATTTAGATGGCAAAGGGGTATCTAACATCAATTCGGGTTGCGGATTTTTAGACCATATGTTGACATTGTTTTCAAAACACGCCCGATTTGATTTAGACCTTTTATGTAAGGGTGATGTTGAGGTTGACTACCACCACATAGCAGAGGATATTGGTATAGTGTTGGGTGAAGCATTTGAAAAGGCACTTGGCGATAAAAAAGGTATCGTTCGCTACGGCAATTTTTTGTTGCCTATGGATGAAACGTTGGTTATGAGTGCTCTTGATATTTCAGGCAGAAGCCACCTTAAATATTCTGTCGAAGTAAGAGCAAAAAAAGTCGGTGATTTTGATACTGAGCTTGTGGAAGAATTTTTTGAAGCATTTGTTCGCAGTGCGAAAATCACCCTGCATATTTTAAAAGTTAACGGAAAGAACTCACACCATATTTTAGAAGCAATATACAAGTCGGTTGCAAGGTCTTTAAAGGAAGCTGTTGTAATTGAAGAAGAATATAAAGATGAAGTTCCTTCAACAAAAGGAGTGCTTTAATGATTGCGATTATTGATTATGGTGTAGGTAATTTATTTTCACTTTCATCTTCTTTTAAGGTTATTGGCTATGACACAGTGGTAACAGGAGATGAAAAAACAATCAAAGAGGCCGATAAGGTGATTTTACCTGGTGTTGGTGCTTTTTCTGATGCGATTGCAAAGCTTCGTGACAGTGGTCTTGACAAGGTGGTTTATGAAGAAGTAGAGTCGGGAAAACATTTAATGGGGATTTGTCTTGGTATGCAGATGCTTTTTGAAAAAAGCCACGAATATGGCACGCACCAAGGCTTAGGGTTAATTTCAGGGGAAGTAATCCCTATGGAAAATACTATACCAAGCGAATTAAAAATTCCCCACATTGGATGGAATTACTTAAAAATAAAGAAAGAAAATCCACTTTTAAAATATATAAATGATGGCGATTTTGTGTATTTTGTTCATTCATTTTATGCGGACAACTGCGAAGATTCTGTAATTGCGACGACCAACTACGGCAAGGAACTAACTGCGGTAGTGGCAAAAGATAACATTTACGGATGCCAATTCCACCCTGAAAAAAGCGGGGAAATCGGACTTGAAATTTTAAAAGCGTTTTGTGAAATGGAGTAAAAAATGAAACTTTTTCCTGCAATAGATTTATACGAAAAAAGAGCGGTGCGCCTATTTAAAGGCGACTACAATGAAATGACAGTGTATAGCGAAAATCCTGTTGAGATAGCACAGGATTTTGAAAAATGTGGTGCTGAGTGTATTCACATTGTTGATTTGGAGGGGGCACGTAATGGTACAACGCCCAATTTAGATATCGTAAAACAAATCGCAAATAAAACATCACTTTTTTGTGAAATTGGTGGTGGAATTCGTGATATGAACACTGTTGACAGATACATAAAAAGTGGCGTTGACCGAGTGATATTAGGTACTGCTGCCGTTACTGATATGGAATTTTTGAAATCCGCAGTTGCAAAGTACCAAAGCAAAATTGCCGTAGGTGTAGACATCAAAGATGGTTATGTGGCTATAAAGGGTTGGACAGAAAAGAGCAAATATTCTTGTTTTGAATTTTGCGAAATGATGCAAAATTTAGGCGTTGAAACTCTAATCTGTACCGACATTTCGAAGGATGGTGCTATGAAAGGCACAAACAGAGAACTTTACAAAGAATTGTCTGAAAAGTTTTCTTTGAATATTACAGCATCAGGCGGTGTTTCAACTCTCGACGATGTTAAGGCTCTTCGGGATATGGGCCTTTATGGCGCAATTATTGGTAAGGCATATTATATAGGAGCCATTGATTTAAAAGAGGCGTTGGAGGTGGCGAAATGATAACAAAAAGAATCATTCCTTGCCTTGATGTAAAGGATGGCAGAGTTGTAAAAGGCGTAAACTTTGATAACTTAAACGATGTTTCTTCGCCTGTTTCACTTGGAAAGTATTACAGTGATAGCGGCGCGGATGAGCTGGTTTTTTATGACATTACCGCATCAAGCGATGGCAGAAAGCTGTTTACCGACATATTAAAAGAAGTTGCACAAAATATCTTCATCCCTCTAACTGTTGGTGGGGGAATAAATACCATTGAGGATTTTGACAGAGTACTAAAATGCGGTGCCGATAAGGTTAGTGTAAATTCAGGTGCTATCAAAAATCCCGAACTTATCCTTGATGCCGCACGAAAATACGGCGACCAATGTGTGGTAATTTCGGTTGATGTAAAACGTGTAGATGGCGGATTTAGGGTTTTTGCCAAAGGTGGTCGTGAGGATACAGGTATGGAGGCAATTTCATGGATAAAGCAGTGCGTTTCAAATGGTGCGGGAGAAGTAGTTGTAAATTCCATTGATACCGATGGTGTAAAACAGGGATTTGACATTGAAATGCTAAAGGCGGTATGTGAAGCCGTTAATGTTCCTGTTATTGCTTCAGGTGGGGCAGGATGTCAAGAAGATTTCGTGAAATTATTCAAAGAAGTACCTGATATTGATGCAGGACTTGCGGCATCTATTTTCCACTTTGGAGAAGTAAAAATAAAAGACTTAAAAAAGACACTTAAAGAAAATGATATTATAGTCAGAATTTGAGGTTGAATATTATGATACAGATAAATGAATTAAAATTTGATAATAATGGACTTATTCCTACTGTTGTGGTAGATAATCTTTCTAAAAAGGTTCTTACGCTTGCGTATATGAATGCGGAGAGCCTTAAAATTTCACTTGAAAAACAGTTGACTTGTTTTTATAGCCGTTCAAGACAGGAGTTATGGTTAAAAGGTGAAACTAGTGGAAACTATCAGCATATTGTTTCTATTTCTGTTGATTGCGACAAAGATGCTTTGGTTGTAGTTGTAGAAAAAGATGGACCTGCTTGTCACACAGGTGCTGACTCTTGTTTTTACTCTCCGTTATTTATCAGCGAAACACTTCCTGAATTTTCTATGGATGGGTTGTATGAGTTGTTGCAACAACGCAAAAAGGACTTACCTGAAGGTTCTTATACAACATACCTTTTCCAAAAAGGCCTTGATAAAATATTAAAAAAAATAGGCGAAGAATCAACAGAAGTTATTATTGCTTCAAAAGGCAATGACAAGAAAGAAACGATATATGAAATTGCAGACCTTGCATATCACATTATGGTAATGATGGTTGAAATGGGCATCACAGTTGATGATGTGAGAAAAGAGCTTGCATCACGCCACATTATTGACCACAAAGTAAAACAAGAAAAGATGACAGGTAATGATTAAAACAAATTTTCACACACATACAATATACTGCGATGGAAAAGACACACCCGAGGCGTTGGTTATATCCGCTATTGAAAAAGGATTTAGCGCAATCGGATTTTCAGGACATAGTTATTTTGAAATTGATAAATCTTATTCTATGAATGCCGAATCTGAAAAGATGTATTTTAGTGATATATTATCGTTAAAAAGTAAGTATAAAGATAAAATAGAAATTTTCTGTGGTATTGAACAAGATTTCTATTCTGCACCATCGAAGTATCAATACGATTATAAAATAGGTTCTGTTCATAATATATGCAAAGATGGAGAATATCTTGTTGTTGATGGTTCAATAGCCGAACTTAATGATATTCTAAACAGATATTATGGTGGCGAATTTGATTTGTTTGCAAAAGACTATTTTTCCATAGTCTGTGATGTTGTTGAAAAAACCAATGCTGATATCATAGGTCATTTCGACTTGATACTCAAAAATCAGGATAGGATTCATTATACTCCAACATCACGGTTTTATAGTTATGCAGAAGAAACTGTATATAAACTTTTAAGGTGCAATAAACCGTTTGAAATTAACACGGGAGCTATGGCACGAGGATACCGCAAAACACCCTATCCTGATCGCAAAATACTAAAGTTAATCTACGATGGTGGAGGCAATATTATTTTTTCAAGCGATTGTCATTCGAAAGAATATTTGGATTTTGGTTTTGAATATGCAAAAAAAATTGCAATAGAAACGGGTTTTGTTTGTCAAGGTGTTATTACGAAAAACGGGATTAAATATATTGACATAGAATAATATTAAAGACAAAAGAGTATTGGAACAGAAAATCCCTGCTAACGCAAATGTTGGCAGGGATTTTGATTTGTATTAAAATATGATACGCTTTAATCAAAGAAAAGGACTTTGAAAAAACTTCGTAGACTTATACTATCTTCTGTGGTATGTTTGTGTTGCAGAAAAGGTAATATTAAAACAGAGAGAAAGAATTTTATGAAGAAAAAAGTATTATGTACGGCAATGGCAGTGACAATACTGCTAACACAAACGGCATCGGCGGCACCATGGTGGCTCAGTAAGTATCGAGTAACCTTCGACAACGAACTTGGAATTGTAGGAAATGTAACCTTAACCTTCGCCTCGGACGGCGGAAGTTTTATAAGTCCAATAACCAAAAGATATGGCGAGAGCATCAGCCTTGAAAGTTACACCCCTACAAAATACGGATATATCTTCAAGGGATGGTTTACTGATCCCCGAACAAAGCAGAATCAGGTAACAACATTTAAATTCACAAAGCCTGATGTATTTTACGCTAAGTGGGAGCCTAACCCACAGGAACCCATAAATCCGATTGACGAGATTATGGCAAAAGATACTTGCTACTTCACTGATGAAGAAACAAAAATACGAAATGAAATCATAGAACAGAAAAATAAAGCCTACATCGACGGCTTCGGATATGCAGATACAAGCAAAACTAAAACCATCATCGTAGACTCAGACGGAGATATAAACAAAATGGTCGGCTCAATGGAATAAGATATTGGAACAGAAAAATCCCTGCCAACATAAAATTGGCGGGGATTGCTTTTTAGCCGTTTGTTTGGTTCCAATCGACCCGTACATCGTTTGTAAGATTTCTGTTCGATTGTACGGACTATAGGGGTAATATGCACAAATATTATCGAGATTTTAATGGTTTGAAATCACCTTTTAAGGTCTTTTCCTGCCAATGACCCCTCTTTTTCTGTTGCTTTTGACGAAGATTTTTAGAGCTGAATTTATATCAAAAAAATTACTCCATAATAATGCCCTTGGATTTGCGTTTGCCCGGCTTGTCAGGATATGGAATAGCCTTTATATCAGCTATGAACTTTTCGCCAAGTTTCTGCTTTTTGCTGTATTTCTGCTTTGAGGTAAGATTAGGATTTTTGGTTATAGCATCACGGTCAGCGATATAGTCTCTGCGCAAATCTTGTGCTTTTTGACTCCATTCAAAATATTCGTCAAATGTCATATCCTTTCCGCTTAACTCCTGGTCAGACCATACATCGTTTACTCTATAATACCGCTGGTACATTTTTACGGTTATTTTATTATACTCTTTCAAAAATGGGTCGTTAAGCGATTCCTTATATTTTTCAATGGATGCAAGCTTTGCACAGGAATATCCGCTTTCGTTTATGTTCTTACAGTATTCCACATCACGAGCTGTGATAACAAGAAAATACTTTCCGCACATCTTACAACGATTTACTCTGTACCCGTTTTTCACAAGCTCTGAAAATTCATAGAATAGAGCTTCGTTAAGAGAATGAATTTGAATTGCATACAAGGGTTTAAATTCCGCAGACTCTTCATATACCTTATCAGATTTCTCCATAATGTCTATCTCCAAATCATTTATTTCCATTATATAATTCAAATCGAACTTGCCATCCTTTATGGGTGCCGATGTCAAGGTGCGAGAAAGATTTGTTCTGCTTATGTCAGGGAAATCGTTATATGCTTTCAAAATTGCCTTGTTTAAATCTTCAAAGCGGTTTCGTTTTAAATTAAATATATAGTCAATGAATTTTCTGTATCGTTTATAAAGCCTGAGATATTCTTTGAGCCAATTATACCACTCCCTATATACTGTCTTAGGAACATGTATATGGGGATTTTTTTCATATTCATATCCTAGATTTTCGATGGATGTAAAAACGGGTCTAGCAACATAATTCGTAAATATAAAACCAAGCTTTTTTTCATAAAACATCATAAATTCCATAAACGGAATTGCTGGATACATAGGGTCGGGTATTTCCGTTTCAAAAACCACATCATATAACCGTTTTAATAATTCATCGTAGCCTTCTAAATCTGCATTCAGAAACTCGACAAGGAATTCTCCTATAGGTTTTATGTACTCATACTCATGAGAATCGGTTAAATTTGATACGAAATAATACTCTTTTTTCGGACATTCCATATAAATATAATTTATTTTTATATT
>ERZ779851.1237-NODE-1237-length-23273-cov-3.780601_pt1 | contig 23273 bp, 18 predicted proteins | sample MGYA00511094_ERZ779851 | MGnify/ENA primary metagenome ERZ779851 (study PRJEB29588, sample SAMEA2155512) | human gut metagenome | biome: human gut; feature: human-associated habitat; material: faeces | place: Denmark | collected 2008/2010 ...
GCCGAACAGCGGCATAGCACGCGGCGAATTGCGAAGCCCCCTGAGCGGAGCGGGCCCTTGCCGCAGTTCGGGACAACCTCCATGAAAGCCGACGGGGGCAAAAACCCACGATTAGCACCCGTGGAGTTCAATGAGAAGAACGACGGGGGCGAGAACCCATGATCTGCACCCGTGGAGTTCAATGAGAAGAACTACGGGGGCAGAAACCCACGATCTGCACACGTGACTGGCAACCTTCACCACGACTGATTGGCAAATCACGCGGGATTGCGTATATTTGCGGCGGAAATTATTTCCAAACCCCTGCGGACAATATGGATGGAATGCTGCGGCAGGTGGCAGACAGATTGACAGACAGACAGGTGGCAGACAGACGGACGGTCTGATAGATAAACAGATAGATAGTCAGACAAACAGTCAAACAGATAGTCAGACAAACAGACAGATCGACAAACAGACATAATACGACAAATGAACTACTCTGGTTTAATCATAGCAGTTATCACATTTTTGGTAATTGGACTTTTTCACCCACTCGTAATCAAGAGCGAGTATTATTTCGGCACTAAATGCTGGTGGGCATTCGCACTTGCAGGCCTGGCCTTCATCGTGGCAAGCCTTCTGGTAGAGAACAGCGTAGCAAGCCCCATTCTTGGAGTCGTGGGGTGCTCTTGCCTGTGGAGCATATTGGAGATTTTCGAACAGAGGGAGAGAGTCAGGAAAGGTTGGTTTCCGATGAATCCGAAGAGGAAATCAGAGTATTAGGCAAAGCGCTGGTAAAGTCATAGCCAGAGGCGGCCAGGCTGTCCAGGAGGAGGGCGAGGAGATCGCTTGCTCGATCGAGTCTGTCGTGGAGGAGGATGACCGAGCCGGGGCGCACCTGTTTCATAATCCGTTCTACAACAGGGACATACCAGTCGTGTCCAGACTGCTTACAAGAATGTTCTGACTGCTTACAAGAATATCCAGACTTCTTGCAAGAATGCTCTGACGACTTGCAAAACATTGTATCAAAGCTTCTTACATCCCAGCCGACAGTATGCAGACCGAGAGTCCGGACCACTTTAGCGATAGTTGGATTCGTCACGCCGAAAGGAGGACGGAACAATGAAATCTTCTTGCCGGCGACACTTTCCACTGCACGTTTCCCTTCATTGACATCGGCCAGCATTTTATCGAAAGACAACAACGGAAAAGTGCCGGCATGGCTGTAAGTGTGCAGTCCGAGCGCATGTCCTTCTTCAAGCATGCGACGCAGAACCACCTCATTGCCAAAGACTTTGGAGCCGATCAAGAAGAAAGTCGCCCTGGCGCCACGTTCACGGAGGACATCCAGAACACGTTCAGTTTCAGGCGGATGCGGACCGTCATCGAAAGTCAGGTAAACCACTTTCCGGTCTGTTTTCTCACGACAGAATGCCCGCACATATACTCCTGAGCGTATGCTGGCAGAAGCCCAGACCATAAAGACTGTTATGGAAAGGACAATGGCAAGTATGCAGAGTATTGCTATGACAGACATATCGGCAGAAGTCAACTACTTATGTAACAAGACGATAACGCCATCATCATTGACATCATCCACTATCGCGGTATAACCATCCGGAATCTGCTGCTCCGAGATGAGTTTACAGAGCAATACAGGAAGCAGTGAACGGAACGCTCCGAGAGACTCGACATGGTCGGCGCAGCTTATGACATTGACACAGGCGTTGATTCCGAACAGTTCAGAGATCGGATTCGCTGCGCATTTCGGGAGGTCTGAAAGATTCGCGAGGCCACAGAATCGGAGAGCTGCGTTGCCGTCTTTGGTGCCGTTCAGCGAGCGCGATGAGGTCCCCTCATACTCGTGCAGGGGGTCGGAAGAGGACTCGGAGCCGAATTCATCACACAGCCGGGAGGCTGACTCAGACTCATGCAAAGGTCCAGTGGAGCACTCGGAGTTTGCATCACCACCACGCTCAGAGGCAGACTCAGAGCCGGATTCATCGCCATCCAGCCAGGAATCAGACTCGGAACCATCACCACCACCCGGCCCTGCGGACGATTCAGTTGCCGGGCACGACCCGAAAACGTCAGTCGGCATCGCGGCACTGAGCAGAAATGCAGCAGCGCCTTCTCCCAACGGAAGGAAACCGTCCCCAACTCTATATAAACCAAGACGTTGCCTTATGACATCGACCTCCGGCGTAACCTCGTCGAAAGCACCGACCAGTGCCACATCCCCCTCACCCGCATCATCGAGCAACATTGCGGCATCGACAAGAGACGCAGCGAACCCATCAGCCTGCTGCACATAAGTCGTGTTGTAGGCGTGAATTTTTCGGATCAATGCAATGTAACCGGATGCCGTATTGAAAGTGGACTGCATGAAAGGTGACGGATTCAGCAGAGTCTCCTCCCTGTCGAAAATGCTTGAACCGAAAGAGATGGTATCCTTCATAAAGCCGGCACCCGTAGAGGTGATTATTCCGGCCACCCTCTCGGAAGGGACACCATCAAGCGACTTCAGCCCGCACCATACAGCCATCTTCAGGAGCCGCCCCATTCTGCGCCTCGAATTCGAATCAGTTATAACTTCCTTATAATCAGGCTCATCAGCACTGACATATGAAGTACCGCTGATATATAAATGTTTATGCGGAATAAACAGCATGGCTAAAGTGCTTTAGAAGATTGAGTGTCAATGATATCCGAAAAGACGAGAGAGACGCAGTTGCCGCTGAAGCCGAAGGCCGAGGACAATATATTGCGCAACCGTGGCCTAGAACCATCTCGAGTCGCAAACGGTGCAAGACCTGTTCCCGAAAGAGAAGCAGCGTAACGGCGAGAACCCCTAAACGGCACAAGACCTGTTTCCGGAATCGGAGAGGAGAAACCGCACGAGCCCATAAACGACAAATCATTCAGTTCCAACGACTTGCAGACCATCCCCGCCTCTATTCCTTCTGAAGCGGCAAGCGTATGTCCAGTATAGGCCTTCAGCGAACTGAACGGTGGAACAGCACCACCGAAAACCCGCAGCATGGCATTGCTCTCTGCAAGGTCATTGACCTGAGTACCAGTCCCGTGCGTATTGACAAAGTCAATGTCGGACGGATCCAGACCAGCCTGCTCAAGTGCAGCGGACATTGACAATCCCGGCCCTATACCTTCAGGCGAACTCGCCGTCTGATGGTAAGCCTCATTGGCATTGCCCCAGCCGGTCAGCCTGCAGACAGCGCCTTCAGAGTCGGCAGTCAGCACGAGATACCCTGCACCCTCACCCAGATTCAGCCCTGCGCGAGACTCGTCGAACGGCCTGCAGATTTCCGGATCAAGAATACGCAGCGAATTGAACCCGTTCATCGTAAAACGACAAAGCGAATCCGTACCGCCCACAATGGCCACGTCGCACAATCCGTCACGCAACATCTTGGCTCCCAGCATAATAGCATTGCCGGCAGCAGAACAAGCCGTACTTATGGTCGTGCTGAAAACTATATTGACCCCACGGGACTCCAGATAATGCGCCATCATCGAGGTAACATCCCCGGGCGTATGCATGCTCAGACTTCTCGCGTCGCCGCCAGTAAGGTCATCGCGGTGCTCCTGCCAGAAAACCTCGCTCAAATCCATTCCGCCCACCGAAGTACCGGACAGAAATGCGCAGCGGAGCTCTTTCAGCACGTCCGCATTGCCCCTACGGCTGACGAAATCTGTCAATGCCTCGTCCACAGCCTTGAGCCCGAGGAGAGCCGTGCGACTTGCAACTTCTTGCCTGTCAATGTCTAACGCATCTTTAAGTTCGTCATCAGAAAGACAGACTTCACCGACAGGGAACCCGAGCGCAGTCTGAAAACGTCTCACAGGAGCAAGCATTGAACGGCCGCTCCGCATTGACTCCAGACATTCTGCTACATTGGTACCGGCCGCGCAAATCGCACCAAGCCCGCTCACATAGACTTCCATATCAAGCAGTTTTCCCGTGTTCGCGGATATAGTCGGCCATGGTCTTGACCGAATAGAACACCTGTTTTCCCTCAGCAGGATTCTTCAGTTTGATGCCGTAATCCTTGTCCAGGAGCAGGATAATTTCCAACGCATCGATAGAATCTAGCCCTAGACCGTCGTCCCCGAAAAGAGGAGCTTCCGGGTCAATGTCCTCAGGCGTAATCTCTTCAAGATTCAGAGCCTCAATGAGCTGGGCTTTAAGTTTTTCTATAAGTTCATCCATAATTTCTACAATTATCAGAATAACAATGTCCGGCTATCGGCGGACCAAGAGTTCAAATTTAGCGAAATATCTGCCATTCAGAAAATCAATGTGACCGACAATGCAATATTTCATATCCTGTGCAGACATTGACAGCTCAGCATACTCACGCACGTCCGAAAGCGTCATGTCATCTGACCAGAACCAGGTATTCTCGCCCTTGATATGATGACGGATGGAAATCTCGCCCTCCACCACGTTCGGAAGCGTATAGACGAACACTGCAGGACTCGCGGAGGCATCTGTTTCTGTGTCAATGATTTGCTGATGCCGGATATCCGTATCGAGGCTACCGTAAACTCCTGACAAAATGAGTCCGCAGTCCTCTTCACCATATTCAATACCGTCAAGAAGCACTTCAGATGCGACGTAGCCAAGTTTGGACAGACTGTCCATCTTGTAGAACTTCATGTTCGGAGCGCAGACTGTCTTGAAAGCAGAGCGTATAAAGTCCTGGAAATCATCAGATTCCAAAGAATACACCTCTTTATCATTCAACAAGATGCGACTTGATTCCACCAGAACCGTTCTGAGAACATCTGCATTGACCTTCACGGGAGACTCGCACGAGAGCGGATCTTGAGGATGGTATTCAAGAAGCAGCGCCGCATTGGTCCCGCCGAAACCGGAGGCTGTTTTCAATGCCCGGAGCGGTTTTCCTGACGGAAGTTCCACATTGGACCGGCTGATATTCAGCGGCATAGGAACTCCTATTGTCTCAAAACCAGGCGTTCCGACCAAAATCTTATTACGGAGTTCTTCAGCCGCGATAATGGTCTCTATCACTCCGGAAGCGCCCATCGTATGCCCGAAATATGGCTTCAGGCTCTGCACAGGCACGTTCTGCAACCCTGCAAGCGAGCAGGCTTTGGACTCCATCTCGTCATTATATGCAGTGGCGGTGCCGTGCATCTGGAGCATATCCACATTGTCCGCACCTGCTTCCGCCATTGCCTTGCGCATAGCGAAATACAGGCCGTCACCGGTCCTTGACGGGCCTGAAATATGGTTCGCGTCATCGGTCAATGCTGCTCCGCTTATGCAGACACCCTCCCCTTCCGTGGTCAATAACATCGCCCCGCACGCCTCACCGAGATTCAGTCCGCAACGTGATTCGTCATAAGGTCTGCAGACATCGTCTGAAAGTGATTTGAAGGACGCGAAACCACTGGTAATGAATCGGTTCTGGGTATCGACGCCGGCTACTATCATTTCTTTATATCGTCCCGAGAGAATGAGTCTTCTGGCTATTGCGACAGCTGTAATTCCGGAAATGCAGGCATTGGAAACGACAAATGTATCATCTGCATTGATCCCGAACCTGGAGGCGATTCTCCTGGCCATCGGGCCGAGCAGCAAAGCTGAGCCCGCACCAGGCGAGTCTGGCGAATCAGGATGCTGAGCCACGACTCCCGCCACCACTCCGGTCTCCTCGTGGAACTCTGCCCACTCCGCGCTATGACCTTCGAGAAGCGAAATGTTTCCCTTCGCGGAAGCTATCACCAGTCCGATGCCGTCCGCGCCACGGTTTCCCAGAACGGAACTGATGCAGTGAACTGCGATGATTTCCGTCAATGTCAATGTCCGCTGCCTGTCATAACGCTCGTATAAAACATCATATACGGAATCCGGAATAATCCCGGCTGTAACCGGAGACTGGGAAACACGAGGGTTTACTATACGACGCACGCCGACTTCTCCACGAAGCAAGGCCGAAAAATTCCGTTCCACGCCTTCGCCGAGAGATGTCACCATCGCCGAGGCCGATATAAATACCTTTCCTTTAAGCATTTGCAAGAGAACAACGTATCAGACTGTGACCATAGCCGAGATTATCGACAATCTCATCCACCCGCAGTCCGGCAGTCTCAATCATCTTGAACAAGTCATTGCTGTAGAACATCTTGCTGTTGCCGTTGGCCATGGCGGTAAAATACACGCTTGTCTGCGCGAGGTCGAAGGACGCAGTATCGAACTTCTGCCTGTCCCAGAGCGTCTCCATAATATATACACGGGCGCCAGGCTTCAGCCCGGAAGCGACACGTGAAAGGATGCTGACTACCTGCTGCTCAGAGAAACAGTCGAGGAACTGGCTCATCCAGACCACATCGAAACCGCCCGGAATGACCGTTTCCGGATTCAGCAGATCCCCTGCGACAGTATGGATCCTTTCGGCTCCGGTTTTCCCGTCAATATTGTCCTTCAGCATAGCAAGCTGCTGCGGAAGATCCATCACTGTAACATTGACATGGGCATTTTCGCTCACAGTTTTCAGTGCGAAACGGCCTGTATTTCCGCCAATGTCGAGAATTGTAGCTGTCGGGGACGCAAATATGTGTGGCAGAGCCTGTTCGAATGAATTGTCCGAATAGAAATGGTCGAAGCCGAACCAGCTTTTCTGCACCTGGGGCTCCAGAGAAGAAAGGCCCTCGTACAATGTCGGCCAGGGACCAAGTTCCTTCAGCCCGGCAGGCTTTCCTGTGCGCACAGCCTCGTCCAGATGGAAAAGTCCCTTGTAGTTCACATCATGATTGAAGTCAATGTCGGAGCGCACCATCGGGTCATTGAGGAGAAACCATCCGACTTTGGAAATCGTGAATCGTCCGTCATTGAGGACCACTGTTCCTGCCGTCAATGATGACTCCAACAGCACTTTGGCGCCATAGATCGAGATTCCTGCCTTTTCCGCCACTTCTTCGGCGGTCAGTCCTGCAGGAACACTTCTCCCTGCAGCTTCGAGCAACTCGAAAATGCCGTAATTGATCATGAGCCGGCTTACCTGAAACACCACAGGCGCAAACGCAATTTCATGAGCCGCCCTCTGAGCGTCGAGAGCCGAGATTCTTCTCCCCTTGTACTTGCTGTCCATAGTCAGTTATTTTTTCAATTTCCAGAAGTCATAGTAATTGTACCATTGCTCCGGATGCTGTTTCATTTCGTTTTCCAATGACTTGATGAATTGGTCCAATATCATGTCTTCCCCACCTTTACGAGAGACAGGTTTTTCGGCATTGACAAAACTGAACCTGTATGTCATATCTTTCTCACGCACAGCGAAATAGAAGAACACTGGGACTTTCAGTCTTGCCGCCAGATGGAATGGGCCGAACGGGAAATCAGCCTTGCGCCCCATCAATTCAGAGGTCAGGAGTTTGTCTTCGTTCACGTATCTGTCGCCGAGAAAACAGACAAGTTCTCCTTCGTCCAGGGCTTCCGATATCATAAACACGTGCGCGAGCGGGTCCTTGTTTACCGGAATGATCCTGAAAGACGCATCAGCAGAACGGTTTTCCTCGAGGACCTCCTTGATATCTGCATGTTCATTGTCATACATCACCAGCGACATTTTGGTGTTGCCTTGTCTGAAAAACGGCTCTCCTGCAGCCCAGTTGCCGAAATGCGCACTTATGACTATCGCTCCCCTTTTTCCGTCCAATGCCTCGAGCAGCGCCTCGTAGCCTTCGAACTCATAATGGAACCGGTCCGACAAGCCGGAAGATATTGCGACCCTGTCAATGATGGATTTCCCGAAAGAAAAATAATTCCTGTAGATGAACAATGCAGATTTCAGCGGTCCGTAACCTAAGATCTTTCTTGCATAACGCCAGATGTCCGCTGTGGAACGCGGTGCCGCTGGAATGAAGTACAATGCCACGAAGGCCAACAGGCAATAGGCTGTCCTGACTCCCGAATGTCTGATCAGAAAGACGAAAATCTCATATCCAGTACGTCCCCCGCGGGACTTTCCCTGCCAGTTCTTTGCCATTGCGCGAAAATATTGCGACGAATCAGATTTTCCCCTGCAGGAAATCGTAGAAGTCAGAAAAAGTCTTGATCTTGGCGAAATCCTCTTTCTTCATCACATATCCGAAATTCTTCTCCACGAGCACGACAACATCCACCATATCGAGACTGTCCAAATCCAGAACCTCAAGCATAGGTGCGTCAGGTCTCATTTCGGTAACATCTGTTTCAAACTCTTCTGACAGAATTCCGTTAACTTTTTCTATTAGTTCCTCTCTGGTCATCTTTCCGATTTTTTCTTCAAAAGTGCTAATTTATAACATTTGCGCAAAATATGCAAAATGACTTTACCGGCTGCTCAACAAGCAAAAATTTTTGGAAACATTGGAAAAAGGGATTAACTTCGGTCTCTGTAAAAACCAAGACGGAAAGTTGTGAAAAAGATTCTGCGGGCTACCCTTCTGACCTTATTGCTGATGACACTGAATGTTTGGACCGGTTCGGCCCACACGTCCGCGTCATGCTCTGTTCCGCGCGATTCCACACGCAACACTCCATCCACACACAGAATAGGAATCAATGCCAGAGGAGCATGGCTGATGCCGACCCACAAGTTCTTCAGAGGAGAAAACGGAACAGGCAAGCCCCTGAACTACAGCACATCTGCACATCTGCAATACGCCTACCAGTTCCCCGCGTCCAGCACATTCGGGACATTGTTCCCTACCGCATACCAGGGAATCGGAGTAGGCTGGAACACCTTTTTCGACAAGAAGGAAATCGGCATGCCGACTGCGGTCTATATATTCCAGGGAGCACAGATATGCAGACTTGCCAGCCGCCTCTCACTTGATTATGAATGGAATTTCGGCGCATCATTCGGCTGGAAGCCATTTCACGACGACGAGGAACTTGACGGCAAATCCAACATCTACAACACAGTGGTAGGCAGCAAGGTCAATGCCTATATCAATGCCAGTCTCATCTTCACCTACCGTCCTGTAAATCAGGCGACTCTGTTCTTCGGGGTCGATATTTCGCATTTTTCTAACGGCAACACGAGATATCCCAACGCCGGAGTAAACACATTGGGCATCAAGGTGGGCGGCACCTACGGTTTCGGAGAATGCAGCATGAGAAAACCTGGCGCAAAACTGAGCCGCAAAGCTGATTACGGATTCAATGACATCTGGTCAGGCACCAGGCCTTATTGCAGCATTCCGGATGAGAGAGATGAAAGCAGATTCATAAACAGGATGTCGCTGAACGTGACACTTTACGGCGCTCTGCGCTCGAAAGGTCTCATGTATGAGGACAATGCCTATATACTCGGAAACAAGTTCGCTGTGGCCGGGATCGACCTGAACCCTATGTACCGCATCGGAAAGTGCTTTGCAGCAGGCCTTTCCGTGGATCTGCAATATGATGAGAGCGCCAACCTCAGAAGCCACATAGCAGGCACAGACTATACTGAAGACGGTATAAAGCTGCTCGTCAGAAGACCTCTGCTGAAAGAATCATTGGCAGCAGGCCTATCACTCAGGGCAGAGCTGATAATGCCGATTTTCACGGTAGGAGTCGGCGTCGGCCACAACATCATCTATAACGGAAGCGATTTCGACGGATTCTACCAGGTGTTCAATCTCAAGGCCAGTCTCACCAAGCGCCTTTTCCTGAACATCGGATACAAGCTTACAGACTTGAAGAGGCCGAACAACTTGATGATCGGCCTCGGATGGAGTTTTCACAGAATCAGAACGAAATGACCGGCAGTTCCAGATAACTCTCTGCAGACCAGATGGTCATGACCGCTTTCTTGTAGTCGGTAGCCTCTGCTTCATACTGATTCTTCAGATAAGTATGAGGGTTCATGGCAATGAGCGGGAACCATGAAGCCTGCACCTGCACCATAAGCGTATGCCCCGGGAGGAAATGATGGTCAATGTCACACATCGTGAAATCCGCATTGACCTTCTTGCCAGACTTGAGCGGCAGCGGTTTCTCGAAGCTTTTTCTGAATCTGAGCGGCATGACATCAGCTCTCACCAGCATCTGGTAGCCGTCAGGTCTGACATCTATCAGTTTCACAATAACATCCGCGTCTGTCAGGCGGGCATTGTCCTCGGGCGTGACGGAGACGCTTACATGAACATTGACCGGTCCTGCGAGATGAAGCTCCTTTTCCAGAACAGGTGACGTGTAGGTGGCGACGTCATTGCGTGCAGAACTGAATCTCTGGTCAGCAACCATATAGGCCCTGTCGCGGCTGTTCGCGTCACTGTCCATGTAAGGAACAGGAGAAGCGGGATCAGATGTGATGGAACGGTTATAAGACATTGGCTCAGAAGACATTGAATAAGCCTCTCCGCCTTGTCCGAAGGTCAATGAATTTTCTCCGGAAAGATAGAGTTTCCTGTAATTCATCTCTACAGGCGGCCATACATCGTAACTTTCCCACAAATCTGTAACGTTCCGGTTTTCCATAACGCCGCGCATGGTCTCGCCTGAAGGACAGATATTTACGCGCGGAAGTCTTTCGCCGCAGTCCTTGCCGTCCAGATAATATGCAAAGAACGGATATTCCACATTGTCCTGATAATAAGCGCCGGTAGCCTCTCCGAACCACGCGTCGGAAAGATTTCTTGCAGAGCGGTTGTTCCAGCCACCGTGATACCATGGACCGGCAGTGAGGTAGAGCGGGCAGTCAGGCGACATTTTCTTCAGCATGTCATAGGTGCGGAATGCGCCATAGCAGTCCTCAGCATCATAGAATCCGCCCGTAACCATCACAGGGACAGTGATATTCTTAAGATGGCGGCTCGGGTCCCTGTCTTTCCAGAAGGTGTCGTAATTCGGATGGACCATCATCTGGCTCCAGAAACGGAGAGAGTCACCGAAGAATGCAGACAATTCAGAAATGGACTTGCCCTTGAAATAGTCATAGATATTTCCGTCAATGCGGACAAGGCTTGAAGGAGCAACTGTAGCAGGCTTCTTCATTTCGCGATAGAAGCCGGAACCGAATCTGTATGAATCTGTCAGGCACAGTGCCCCGTTGTGATGTGCATCGTCGCCCATATACCAGTCAGTAGCAGGCGCCTGCGGCGAAACCGCCTTGATGGCAGGATGACGGGACAACATGGCCAGCGTGGCATAGAATCCCGGATATGAAACTCCTTTCACTCCTACCTTACCGTTGTTCGCTGTATTGGCCAATATCCACTCTATCGAATCATAGACGTCCGTGGCATCATCGGTCTGCACGACTCCTTTCACATAGACAGTATCAGCAGCGCCGTCAATGCCGGACACATAAGGGCGCATCTGCTCGTATTTTCCTTCGCTCAGCATCCTGCCCCTTACATTCTGATACACAATTATATAGCCGTCAGCCACATAATTGGCCATATCTCCCTTGAGAGAGCCGCCGAACCCCGAACCGGCCTTCTTCACGCCAAGTTCTCCGGGAGCGAGCCCATAAGGCTTCAGTGAATAAGGAGTGCGCTGAAGCATCACCGGAGAGGTTTTTCTGCCGAGTTTTGCAAGATACTCCTGATTCGGCTCATAGAGTACAGTATATATATGTATGCCGTCACGGACCTTGACCATGACCTCACGTTTAGTGTAGTTCTGACTCAGCCACTCGTCGGTGACTATCCTTCCGTTCTGCGCGAAAGACAATGCCGACAGCACGAGGGCCATCAGCATTGACACGAAAAATCTCTTCATTCTTATATCTCCTGATACATTTTTATATATTCATCCCCGAAGAATGTCACCGTCTCTCCGTTCTCGAAGCCGAGACGGCCATAGAGGCGCTGAAGATATTCCTTCCTGCTGTCCACAAGAAGAGTCGCCTTCGTAAATCCAAGAGCCTGCGCATCTTCCAATGCATTCTGTATCAATATGCTGCCTATGCTGTGGCCACGGAATTCCGGTGCCACGGCCAAAGAATCGAGATAGTACTCCCCTGCCTCAGTCTCCGTGCCGGGATTCGGCTTGTCCATATCCAATGCTTTGGAAATCAATGAGAAAGTAAGGTCTGCCGTTTCTTTATAGGGGGGCCCGTCATATGCAATCAATGCTCCGGCGACTTTTCCGCCGAAGGTAGCGATACATGTATTCTTCCAGCTGTACAGTGTATCTTCCCGCTTGCATATCTTTTCCAACACGGCCTCAAAGCCCGGCTTGGAAGCAAATTCTGTATGCTCTCTGTCCATTGCCTCAAGCACTACCCACGAAATAAATCGAGCATCTGCAGGAGTTGCTCTGCGCAGTTCCACGCGCGGTTTCACAAAAATCGCATCCATAGTCTAAAAAAAATCATTCATATTTTGTAAATATAAAAAATTGTTCCTACATTTGCAAACGCAAACGGGGATATAGCTCAGTTGGCTAGAGCATCTGCTTTGCAAGCAGAGGGTCGTCGGTTCGACTCCGTCTATCTCCACAAGTTAAAGGGCTGACAAAGAAATTTGTTCAGCCTTTTTTCGTAACTTTCGGAAGTATCCTCATAATCAGCAGAATATGGCATTGGTATCGGACGCCGGGAACGACCTGAAGTGGATTTGGAAGATTTCCCGCAAAACAAGATGGCAGGTAATACTGTGCTGCATCATTGAAGCGGCATATTTTTCCGTGTCAATGTTCTTTATCTGGGTAAGCAAGCATCTGATCGACATTGCGACCGGTGACGCGGAAGGAAGGATTCTGACTTTCGCATTTGTACTCGGAGGGTGCATATTGCTGCAGCAGGCATTGTCCATAGCAAGCGCGAGAATCGAAGCCAAGAGCGAGATAACACTCCGTGGCGATGTCAGAAGCAGGCTTTTCGGAAGGATCATGACCGGGAAATGGGCCGGCAAGGAAAAAATGCACTCGGGCGACCTGCTGAACAGGCTGATGGATGACGTTACTGAAATCACGGAAACAGTCTGCTATACGATTCCCAAACTCACCGGTACTCTTGTCCAGCTGGTTCTCGCCACATATTTCATTGCGAAAATCGACTACAGACTTGCATTGGCAGTATTTTTCATCATGCCTGTCGCATTGATACTGAGCAAAAGCTGTTTCCGGAAACTCCGCAGGCTGACCAGGGATATCAAGGACTCGGACAGCAGCGTGCAGAGCCACATTCAGGAGAACATCCAGCACAGGACACTCATTTCCGCGATGGAACATACTGACTACTCGAGGGAAAGGCTCAACTCGCTGCAGGACGAACTGGAGGAAAAGGTCATAACCAAGACGGATTTCGCCCTGTTTTCCAGGACAATGATAAGACTCGGAGCCGGTGCAGGATATGCTACCGTACTGCTGTGGGGAGTATTCGGTCTGCAAAACGGGACAATGACCTTCGGTATGATGGCGGCATTCCTCCAGCTTATTTCCCAGATTCAGAGGCCTATACTTGACCTCAGCCGTCAGGTACCCGGTTTTATCCGCACGGCAGCATCAGCTGAAAGGCTCAGGGAAATCGACGACATTGAGACGGAAGACACTGACCAGCACATCGTACTGGATGGGACATCCGGAATAAGGATAGAGAACCTGACGTTTTCATATCCTGATGGAAAGAAGCTGATTTTCGAGAATTTTTCATACGATTTCAAGCCGGGCAGCCTCACGGCCATATTCGGCGAGACAGGTATCGGCAAGAGCACGCTGATCCGCCTGATGCTGGCTCTACTGGAGCCTGACAAGGGCAACATCTATATATACAATAAGGACAATGTCCTTAAAGCCTCACCATCCACAAGGGGCAACTTCATCTATGTTCCCCAGGGCAACACCCTTATAAGCGGCACTATCCTGGACAATCTCCTGCTCGGACGTCCTGATGCCACACAGGATGAAATCCGCCAGGCACTCCACTATGCTATGGCAGACTTCGTATGGTCTCTGCCTGACGGTCTGAATACGGTATGCGGGGAATCAGGAGCAGGTCTCAGCGAGGGACAGGCCCAGAGAATCGCCATAGCGAGAGCCCTGCTCAGACAGGGTGGCATTCTGCTTTTGGACGAGCCGACTTCAGCTCTGGACGCGGAAACCGAAAAAGCGCTGATTGCAAATCTGCGTGAGTGTTCACAGAACAAGACTCTTATCATAATCACGCACAGGGAATCGATTTCAGAACTTTGTCCTGAAACTCTGTTCATAAAGAAATAAACAGCGGCGTCCAAAAACATCCCCCCTAAAAAGGCAAAGAGATACGAACTTTCACATCCGTATCTCTTGGGGGTCAGAAGCAATAGATCCAATCTATCTATATCAGCTTCTAAATTCTCAGTTTTTATTAGAAGACGTCCGGTTACCAGTTAATACGTTCGTCCCGGACTCTGGGTGCAAAGTAAAGACTAAAAATTTAGAATGACGTGTAAGATAGTCGGTAAAAATCTACATACGGTGGTAAAATCAATGCGAAAATTCACATAAACGAGTGCAGAAAATCTGTGACAAATTTAGAAACGATTATTGCAACACGCTGATACAGCGAACTTTGACACCATATGTTTTCTGAGCTGGATACAACATCGTAATGAGGCTTCCTTGAGTTTGCCAGCCATATCGGAATGCAGAATTTGAGAAACCTGTACGGCAAGTGCTGTAGTTTGCCCCCTGCCCTGCCAGATACATCAGGATAAACTCGCGCTGGTTTGGAACTCGCCACTTGTAATTCGAGTCATATGTATAATTCTGTGCACAAGTATATGTCCCTTCTACAACTGTCTGCATTGTACCTGAAAGAATCTGGGATGCGACAAGAAAACTTTTTGCAGGTTTGTTGTCATCCTGACGTTCATTATGATTGTTCAGTTCGCCTTGTTCTCCGGAAACATTCAATGCGCTCGCATCGATTCTATCGAGCGACAGTTTCGTATAACCATCCTGTTTGGTGGAAGTATAATACTCGCTCGGAGTCTTGTCATAGCCTTCATCGTATGACTGGAGATTGCGTACGCATCTCAGATAAGAAGCAGACCACTTCCCGGATGTGGCACTATTGGTGGCCATACCTTCTTCCGCAAAATAATCACAGACATTTTTTGTGGAAGTCCAGTATATCATACGGTTACCACCCGCATAATCATTGTACGGTGCGTTTCCCAAGATTGAAGTAGGCTTGTTGAACAGACGGCTGTCCGTACTGATGACATTCTCTCCCAACCAGAGTCCTGCATATTGCTTGAGCGTAGGCGCATACCAGCGTATCTCATTATCATCTATAACTCCGTCACCATTCAAATCCCTGTTTCTGGACATACAGGCACGGTAGAACCTCTTGTTGGAAGCCAGATCTTTCCATGAAATGCGGTAGTTAGACTGCGACAAATCGCTGATCTGATTATTCCTTCCGTTCCAGCTGTCGGTTCCACTGGAAACCGGAGCCGCAGAAAAGCCCTTCCCTGCCTCATCATTCGTAGTCTCGCATCCGTAGGCAATCACAGTTCCGGCATTGGCTCTATCATAGAAAGTCTGGATATTACACTGATTAAGTCCGTAAGCAACTGTTGCATACACACTTCTATTATCCTTACTTTCACTGACCGAGTTGGCTACATAGAATGTTCTCTTAGGGACATCATTAACATACTCGTTCCATGACTTGGACGGATAATAATTCTCGTCGATGAAGCATGTAACATCAATGTATGGATTTGCCTTGGATCCGCCTGACCAGAAAGTTATGACATCCGCATTGTCATAGAGTAGTTTAAGGAAAGAGTTGATGTTGTAGAGCGACGATTTTCCTTTTCCAGGATAAGCTACCGCAGTTCCACGCTCTGTTGCCGAGGATGAATATGTACCGCCTATGGCAAATTCCACCCAGTCAGTAGTGGCGCCATTCAAGTTTCCGGTCACATTGTCTGTCACCATCATAACTTCTGACTGATTGCCGAGATCGGAAATCTGATACACATAGCCTAAGCCCTTATCCTTCAACATCTTGATATCGTTCATATAGAAGCGCATCACCATATATTCGTAATGGCTGTCCAATGAAAGTGTCTTCCCTGCAGTACCATATTCCATCACGATACCCTCCGCTCCAGGTTGTTCCTGCGTCTGGTTTTCCTGCTTTGCCTCGACAATGATATTGTCCACACCTGAAATGGAGACATTGAACGTATATGTGGAATTCCTCTCTACATTATAGTCATTGACATCCGCTGTACAGTCTCCCAAATGAACGTAATACGTAACAGCCGCATTTCTGGTGTAGCTTGTGGTCTGCTCGGTATATGTTCCGTCGATAACCACGTAGGTTCCGAACTCAGGGGCATTGACAAAAGCTTTCGGTATAGACATCCCGTCAGCCTCACGCTCGTGCCACTTAGTCACCTTATTGACCGCATTCTGCTTATTCTCAGGCAGATACACCTCGAAATACTGCCTTCCGGAAGCATCCACATCATTTGGCGCGAAAATTCCGGATATGTTATTGAAATTGGTCTGTACCGGTTCGACAGAATAGATTTTCTCTATGCCGGCGTCGTCGGAAGAGAAAAGAGGGCCGACGCAGGCTACATTGACAATGCGGTATTGCTCAGCCTTGAAGCTTTTCCCCACTTCACCACGGGCAATGCCGATATTGAAACGGACTTTGGAGACGACACGAGTGAGTCGGATCATATCTTCATTGCCGGAAGATGTAGTCTCGACACGACCTGCTTTATTGATATTCACCACATTACCTCCATTAGCCGCCCCTGTCATAAGGAAACTGCTGGAAACCTGAATTGTTTCCGGCTTGCGGTTGAACGGAAGTGCCAAAAACTGCTTGCGAGTGAAGTTCACGTTGCCATCCATTACCGCTTCCCAAGAAAGATTTATCGGAAGGCCATCCGAAGGCGATATTGTTTCCCTGATACCATCCTTCATAGTGGTTTTGAGAGGATAAGTTCCTTCCTGATAGACATTTGCGACAGCATAGATGTATGAGCGCCCAGCTGTGGTCTTGACTTTTACTGTTCCGTATTTGCCTTTTGTATCCGATGTGGACTGGTTAAGTCCGCTGTTGAATGCCGCAAAACCTTTCAATGCTCCACTTTCATTGAAAATATACACATACAGATTTTTCAGCGCCCTTTCCTCTGCATCGGTCGCCTTGGTATCCATCGAATAGGATTCTGAAGAAGGATTCTCCACAGGCAAGGAAACCACTACGACATCATCCTCATAAACGTCAGTTCCCTTTTCCCATATACACGAGGTAGCAGCCCACAGCAGGACTGTTGTCAATATTGCAATATGTAAAAACCTGAACTTCATAATCAGTTGAAATCAATGTTAACGTCCTCTTTGCTCTTCCAGTCGATTACCTGATACTTCAGCGTGGTTTCTACCTCCACCCGCCCGTTCAGGACATAGGCATATATGATGCATTCGTGATTTCTGAGGAACTCGCCAGGGGCAATGTTGAAGGAAACTTTCCTGGATTTGTTGGCAGAGAACTGATAGTTGACAATTCCCCTAAGCGCCTTACCGGACTCCAAAAAATACGAAGAGAAAGATGTCAGACCTGCATTTCTCATTCTTTCAGCATAGGCTTGCGCGTTTTCGTCCAAGCCTCTTCTGAAAACGGTTGGATCCTTGACCGGACTTATGTCCGCTGCCTTGAACAAGACATTTGAACGGCCTGTATATCTGACCGTCTGGGAATAATAGCCCACATTTTCAGGCAGGAACGCAGATGAAGTGTACAAATAATCGAGGCTCTTCACATCAGCAAAATCCACCGACCGCGTAAAGGCCAATGCCGACTGCGGAATAAAACTACCGGAAACGCCGGTAGCAGAAGCCTCGGCTTTTCCAAATTCCACATTGAGGACACTGAGACCGTCGATGTCCGCATTTCCCTCGGCCTTGGCTATATAGAACTGAAACTTGGACACAGCCCTAAGAAGAGGAATCTCTATAGAATTTTTCAGGTCAATGCTTTCAGACACATACTTCTGAAGCGGGACATTGGTCAGCGCCCTCGACATAGGAAGGCCAGCAGAAGGGACCGTCATCACCTCAGGTTTCATATCAGAACTGATGCCGAATCCGCTTACGGTTCCGGTTCTGAGCTGTCCTCTTGTCATCACGCTCCCGTCTCCAGACATCAGTCCGGAACAGCCATCCGCATTGGCAAGAACATATATATCGACACCGTTCATTTTTCCGGTACGGAGTTTTATGCTTACGACTCGATTTTCCGTGCCGGCAAGTCCAGTCTGTTCCGCAAAACCTATCGGCTGCGCTCCGTCTCCGGACTCTCTCGATGCGAAGATCCAGATTCTGTAGGAGTGTATAAGTGATTCAGATTCAATGCCTGACTCCGTATCCGCTTCTGTCAATGAAGTCTTTGTCCTGCCAGGGATCTTGTTGCTGACGTCCCCTGTATTAAGAGTTACAGTCAGGTAAGCCGGCACGTTATCGGGATATTCGATATCGCACGGCTTGCTGTCATATATGCACGAAGTCAGGATGAGCGCGGCAAGTGCTGCCGTGACCATCTTCGCACACCGGGCATTGACTGCAACCAGTTTATTTATACAGGACATCAACATCTGCATTATCCTAAATATCTATGTCGTCAAGTATCACTCTCCAGGAATTGATCAATATGCTCGAACTTACCCAACGGTCCTCCTTATCCAGGAAAAAAGTCAGATTGTATTCATCTTGCCTGTCCAGATATTCTTGATCGGACATCGTCGAATTATAGTGTCCCTTTATCAGCAGGGCGTAATCTATCAGCGGAATGGAAATGACTCTGACTCCGTGCGTATTATAGACATTAAGTATCGGCCTGTGTCCTTTTACAAGACGCCCCACGGTAAGTTCCGCCATAGCCACACCGATTTCCGTCTGGCCGTCACGTGTCAATGCCGTCTTGTCAATGCCTGCGCTGCCGGAGCTTACTGACCAGGCTTTGTAACTCACTGAGTCTGATACCGTCAATGTATTGTTCCAGTCTGTCGTACCATTGTCGTCCGTGATAAAGAACTTGAAATTCTTGTCATCCACAGGCTCTCCGGAAAGATGCTGGAGAATGATTCTCACATTGTTGGTATTCTTGGTAAGGGAAAGCGCAGCGCGGCGAACGCCACCTGTCCTGAAGTCCGTAAGGTCCACATTTTCAGCCATTCCGTGAAAAAGCGGGGTCAAGTCTTTCTCTACCTCACCGGACGGGTTACGTTTAATTATGCGTTTGAGTTCATTGAGATGAGTCTTTCCCGGGATAACAGAAATCGGCATATAGGAATCGGGATTCCTCTGCTCTCCTTCCGCCCAGGCTACCAATGTATAGTTTCCAGACGGCAAGTCGCTGATATTCACCTGATATCCGTTCTCCGACAATTCTGCAGCCGATGATGTTTTCACATAAACCACCGTTCCATCTTTATCAGCAGCATATATGTTCACGGATTTCACTTCTGACGAAGCGGCATCCGCTGACTTGAGGTTTTTGTCATATCGAATCTGAACGTACCGACGTGTAGGACAGCCGTCAATGTCATCGTACACACAGCCCGTCATTGCAGCGATGCTGCAAAGAGCCGTCACTGCGAGGATACGCTTCGACAATTTCATTATATCAGCCTTTCTGTTCATTGTTTTTCTACTTTTGCCGGAACGACTCCGGTCTTTGGCAAGCGGAAAGCCGGTCAAGGCCGTCCGCCCGAAAAATTCACTGTCTGTGCCGACAGCAATTACAGATTACTCAATTACAACATCCTGAGTAATAACTCGCCATTTGAGAACCTTGAGTTCTGCAGATACGTAGTAGTTCTTCTCTTCTCCAGGGATAAGGACGAGTTTCTCCTCCGGATTGAATACCGGATTACCGATTTTTGCTATCTTGGAAAGTGTGAGTTCATAGATATGGTTACGCACAGTACCGTAAGCGACATCCTCGGCAGCCTGGTTATGCTTGATAGGCACCTGATAGTAGCACATACCGTTCTTGAAACATACAAGCTCTTTCTTGGCAATATTGAAACCATTCTCGCCGTTGAGAATGTCCTCAACAGTCTTGGCCCAGTCAGCAGACTCGATTACAGAATTGTCTTCTTTCATGAGTTTTGCACCTTCTGCAGGGGCTGTAAGTGCTTCAACTTCGACTTTGACGGAACCTGAGTTGTCGACAACATTAGCAACAAATTTTGCTTTCACCTGATCCGGAAGCACAGAAGCTTTTTTCAAGCCTTCTGCTGTGGTATATTCCCAATACAGTTTTCCCTTGAGAATCTGCTCGGCAGCATAATTTCTCAATGAAGCATCCGTGTAGAAAAGACCGCCGAACTTGTAGATGTCCTGCCTTTCCCAGGCCGCTCCGGTCTTCGCTGTCTCCACATGTGCCGCAATGAGAATGGTAGGAACATTGGCAAGTTCACCGCCATTTACTCTTGCGGATGCTTTGTCAGTAGTATTTTCATACATGTAGTTGTATGAATCGACCTTGTTCTGAGCGGCATCGTTCCAAGACAGATATTTGACATTCTTGTATGTTCCCGGCTCATCCTCAGGCGTGCGGCCGAAAACATACTCCTCTGAGCCTGAGTAGTTAGGGTCCTGAGCCCAGAATGTCCTTTTGGCAGCTTCGTCATACCAGTTCGCGAAAGGATTTGTAACAAGCCATGAAGTCGGAACATCTTTCACAAGATATGAAGTGGTGTTGAAAGCATTTGCAGCCCAACCGTCAACGACTATACGGGCAGAAACCTTGACACCGTCGAGAACACTTTCTGCATTTGGAGTCTCGAAACATATTTTTCCTTCTGCAGTCTGTTTCAAGCCTTCCTTGGCTTTCATGTTCACCTTGGCGACCTCGCGCTCCACATAAATCTGGACAGGAGTCTTGAGAGCTTCCTCCTTTGTTTCCTTTACGGAAGAAGCTGCAATCGGAGTTGCATTCACGATATTCTTTCCGTCAACATATACGGAATTGGTCATTGTGAACTTGCCCGCTTCAGTTGAAATCGCTCTATTGTCCACCTGTGTGTGAGCATCAGCAAGCGACAGATTTCTGAGAGCGTCGCAATTGTCATAGTTGAGAACCGCAAGCACGAGTGCAGGACGGAGTCTTGTAGGACCGAGCAGGATAACTGCCTTGGACTCTTTCTCTACGTAACCTGATTGATTATTTGTTGTCAATTTGAGGTTTCCGTTCTCATCCACAGAGCCTTCAGTCGCAGAAATGACACCGGAGGTAAGGAAGTTGCCGTATGCATCATAGAAAAGGAAAATGGAGTTTTTCACATTTACAGTGCTTTCAGCCTCTGATCCGTCGCGATAGTCCGAAGGAGCTTTGGTAGAAGAGCCGACTGACATAGCGATATCCACAGCCATGTACTGATTTGCATCAGAACCTCCCTGATTAGAGGTGACGTTCTCTTTAGAGCAAGCCATAGCAAGGCTCAAGAGAGCGATAGAAATAAGTTTACCTGTTTTCATTGATAATATAGGATTTAATTGTTTTTGATTTTCTTATAGTTGTTGCGCGCAGCCTGAAGTGAACTTGCCTGTGAGAACAGTTCCAATGCAGCTTCATTATCTCCGTTCATTGCCGCAAATACGCCTCTGGCATTCTTGGCCTCGGGAGAATCCCCCGCATTGGCCAGAAATCTTGTGGCATCCTTCATATTGCCGTTTTCGAGAGCCACGCAGGCTGCATTGACATTGGCAATTTCACTTTCAGGGAACATCCTGACTGCGACATCGAAGACATTGTTGAAGTCATCGCTTCCTTCTTCATAAGAGTTCGCAACCAGATACATCTCGTTCAGGGACAGTTTCTGTGGACGTTCTCTGATAATTTTCCGGGCCTCTTCAAGGCTGAAATTACGCACGTCGTATGTGACCTTGTAGTCTGTGCGGCGCAGTGACGGGTAAGCGACAGGAAGCACTACATTCTTGTAGAACGTAGTATAGCGCATCATAAGCGTCCAGTCTTTTTCGTCAGGAGTCATATTGCTGTCGATGATATTGAGCACATCCCATCTTCCCGGGAAGCCGCAAGTATCCGCAAATTCTCTGAATCCTTTCCAGTCTTCAGGGGTGGAATTCACCGAGAAAAGGCTACTGTTCAATTCATTATAATAGTTCTCAAGGTATTTTTCCAGTGCGCGCGTACGATTCTTGGCCAGTTCCGCATTATGCGCATAAGGGCCGTCCGGAGAGGCATAACCATGAAGATATATTCCGGTGAGTTTCACGTCTCTGTCATTTCTTACAAGGTCGATAGTCTCTCTTATTTTCCTCAGTTCCGCAGCATTGTTTCCGAAATCCGGTCTTATGTCATATTTGTCCACGTCGAAGTTCAGCCGTGCCGTACCTTCTTCCGCACGCTGTTTCACGGCCTCCGGCTGAGGCATGATGTAAGCGAATTCCCACTCCACTGGCTCTTCTGACGGAGTTTTTTCCACCTCCGGTTCCAGTTCTTCTGACGGGACTGTCAATGTTCCGTTTCCCAACTTCTGGGCACATCTGCAGTCAGCCTGTTCAATAAAAAGTCTTGAACCTTTCATCCACGGCTGATAGGGAATCTTGTAGGCATAGTGCTCCACCTGCGGGTCGCCATTATGACGTCGGGCCACAACAAGAGGGTCCTGTGTTGCCGTAACCCCGTTTCTCTGCCAATATATATGGCGGAGTCTTCCGAGCATTTCGATTGCAGGAAGTCTCAATGTATCTGATATTCCGGCAATTACAGGTGTGAGCACAAGCCCCTTGTTCGCCGGAAGCGAAAGATTGCTCACATCCAGGTCGAAACTCAGCATCACAGTTCCTGAAACTTTCTCGAGACATACATTCTGTGCCTCAACCTGCCCGTCTGCAAATGTCTGGGCAGACATTGTAAAGACAGTTGAGATGACAACTGCTACGATTGCAAATATATTTTTCATGTCAATGTCCTGTTAGAAGAGGTAAACAAGGCTTAGAGCAGCCTTTGTTGGTGCTATCATAAATTTCTGATTTTCATCGACTTTCTTGCCGCACTGCGGGCAATCGTACTTCTCGTATCCGGTGTATATCACACCCATTCCGAGCTCGAATTCAAGGTTGAAATGCCTTGACAGGGCCCAGTCGTAACCATAGCCGATTCCGGCCCCTGCCATCCAGCCCTGGTACCTGTAGTTTTTCAATGAGGAGAAATCCTTGCCGAATGCCTTGAAGTCTGTCGGGAGATTTCCGACATTGTACTGGGCGCCGAGAAGATGAAAGGCGAGAAAACTGCGCATGAACTTGTTGCAGAACCACCAGCGGATTTCCGGCTGCA
>ERZ779851.1239-NODE-1239-length-23267-cov-3.693521_pt1 | contig 23267 bp, 9 predicted proteins | sample MGYA00511094_ERZ779851 | MGnify/ENA primary metagenome ERZ779851 (study PRJEB29588, sample SAMEA2155512) | human gut metagenome | biome: human gut; feature: human-associated habitat; material: faeces | place: Denmark | collected 2008/2010 ...
AACGGACAACCGCGGCTTGATTCGTAGTATATCAGCTTGCCGCTGTTTTTTTCAATATCTTCGTCCGTATACGGAAACGGAATTGACGTAATGTCGTGAATAAGCTCTCTGTCTTTGTTTCGTATTATCTCGCCGTTTTCACGATAGGTAATTCCGTCCGCCATTTCACCGATTTCAAGCCATTCTTTAAAAGTCGCTTCCCCTTCGCCGCGCATAATCGCGTCAATAAAATCGTACTTTTGCATATATTCCGTATCGTCAAAACTGACCTCCGGACCGCCGAAAATAATCTTTGTTTCCGGCGAAACCTTTTTCAGCATATCGGCAACATCAAGACAGACCTCAACATTCCAAATATAGCATGAAAACAAAACCACGTCCGCTTTTTTCAAAAAAATCGAACGCAGTATGTCCTCTACTCTCTCATTAATCGTGTATTCCGCCATCTCAACATTATCCGAATTTGCGTATGCTTTAAGCGTTCGTACACTAAGCGAAGTATGAATATATTTTGCATAGCCAAATCCATAAATTGCATAATATTCATTTTCATCATGCATTGGATTGTAACCAACTGACCATTTCTTGTTTGTGTCCTTATCTTTTATATATATTATTTCTGAAGGAGTATCTGTTACTTGGTCATTTGACCACGCCGTTATTCTATTTAATTTGCTATTTTTATTCCAAGTATATCCACCCATATTTTCTGTTGTTAATGTTCCAAATTTACCGTTTGTTATAATGTGGCTCCAAACTGTTGGTAGAGTGTTATTTGAACTTACTTTTATTTGATATTCTTTTCCGTCTTTTGCAAATCCGCCATATTCATTAAAATATTTTAACTCTTTTTCGTCCAGTATCATTTCTGTGTCTGTTTCGTTTTCAAAACTTATTTCTTTGTTTGAATCATAAGCAACTTCTTTCACATTGTCTAATATCTTGTGTTCTATTTCCTTCATTTGAATTTCCAATGAACTATAACTTGCATTTATTATTAAGTTTGCTCTCATTTCTAATAGTTTTTTATCTTTACTGTCTACATTTTCTAAACAGAATATTCCTCCTGGAATGTTTAGCAAATATGCTAGATTTTTGTTTAATACTGCTGTTTGTATAGCATCTCTTACATAATTTTCGTAGCTTTCTTTTTCTTCATTTAGTATTACTAAATCAATGTTTATATTTTTAACTCTAAAAAATTCATACGCACTTAATACTTCTTTGATTATATCTATATCATTAATATCTTTTATTTTCACTAGCAATATCGGCAGGTCTCCTGATATTCCATATTTCCATAAATTCGATACTGGATATTGAGCGTTGTCATTATACTGATTCTTTTTTATATCTACTTTTGGTGCAAATAATATATATGATAACATTTGTTGATATATTTCTATATCTTTTCCCTTTAATCCCAAATATCTATTTTCCGCTTCACTCTTGGCTTTTAAAAGTTCAAAAGTTCTTTTAGTATTTTCATTGTTCATAAATCTAACAACATTTTTTAATACATTTTCTCGGTCTTCTCCCACAGATATTATCAAATCTATATATGTTGTTTCTTCTGGTCTTATATTTATAGTCTGTTTCATCGCAACAATTGGATCTGTTGTATATCCAATTTTCTTACTAAAAGGTATTGAATTTTCTACTTCCTTTGGAACTTTGTAATTGCATCTTCCAAAAAATCTTTCTTTGTCTATTTCGTATTCAGCTTCTCCTATTGTGTTGTTTTGAACAAATAGATTTACTGCCATATATATGTCTTGTTCCGAGGTTGTATGAGCTTTTCTTTTTATTAAAATCGTGTTTGTACTATCAATATACTCATATGATAAGAATAAGTTATTAAATGCCTTGTGTGCATAATCTTGCATTTTGTCAGATATTATAGGTTCTATAAATCCTGTAATTTCTAATATTTCTTCTATCGCTCCTGTATTTTTTAGTTCTAATCTTCTTACCTCCACCGGTTCATCTGTGTCTACTATTGTTTTTGTTATTGTTTCAATACTTTCGTCTACTCTTATTATCTTATCCATTTCTGGCGCAAATACTAGATTATATTTGTCCGGTTTCTTACCAATTGTTGAATACGTATTAGTCCATATATTTTTGTTTCTAATATTTTTTATATAGAACATTATTCCTTGCTGTGCTTCGTCTGTCTCCTTGTATCTATTTACTTGCAAGTTTTTGTATTTGCTATATCCATTTCCAAATTGATCCATTATTATGGTATATTTATCATTTGCTATTACATTAGATATATTTAGATTTTCATTTATTTTGTTGTATTGCCTTTGTGTATAATTTTCGTAGTCTTGGTATTTAATTTTCTCAACCTTTTCTTTTTCTTCTTTCGTTATTATAATATTTTCTGGCATTTTTTCTTGAAGTAAGATATCAATTGCTTTTAATTCTGGGTTTTCCATAAATCTTTTTTGCATTATATTTTGTTTAAATAAATTGTTTATTGATACTAATATTAATCCTTGGTGATGTGCCATATATGTTTTTACTAAAGCATATTTTTCACCCTTTTTTAACCTTGTTGGTGTATAATCTACTGATTCATAAAACCCATACTTTTCATACATACCATTTTTCTCTAGTTTTTTTAAGTTATTTACCACATCTTTTGGATTTTCATTAATTGTTAAAATACTTGCATAAGAACTCGTTACCATTTCATCAGAAAGTCCTCTTTTTAATCCCAGCCATGGTATTCCAAATGCCTTATATTGATAATTATTTTGTAAGTCTTTTAAATAAAAAGCTGATTCAGATATTCCCCATGGAATGTTTAGTTGTTTTGCATATTCTTTTTGGCTCATTAGCATAAATTTGCAGGATTCGTCTAATAAACTTCCTGGGTATTTTGGTATATTTATATTTGGCATAAAATATTCAAAAGCGGTTCCAGACCATGATATTAAACCTTTATATTTGTTTAATATTGTAAGTGTTCTACTTAAATTGTTCCAGTGCCTTGCAGGTACATCCTTTTTGGCTATTGCAACTAAACTTGTTTGCCTTGCTTCTGATGCTAAAAGGTCATAATACGAATCTGTTAAAGCATTTTCCTCTATATTAAAACCTATAGAAAACAGCCTTGTATCTTCATCATATAATTTTGAAAAATCTGTATTGTGTATTAACGTATTTACCATTTGAATTAGTTGTTCAGTTGCACCTGTACTCTCATGCTCTATTAAAAATTGTTTTACTGTAAAAAGGTAACCTACTAAATTTCCACTGTCTACAGATGATACATACCTTGGAGTTAGCGGTTCTAAAGTGTTTAAATCATACCAATTGTATAAATGTCCATTCCACTTTGGTAAGCTACTAATTGTATTTAACATTTTTTCTAATAAACTTATTGTATCTTTTAAATTTTCATACCCTAAGTCATAGCTTGATATTACTGCTAAAAGTCCTAGCCCAATATTTGTAGGTGAAGTTCTATTTACAATTCTTGGTCTTCTATCTTCTTGATAATTATCTGGGGGTAGAAAGTTGCTTTTTTCATTTATAAGATCTTTAAAATATTGCCATGTTCTTTTCCCTAAGTTTAATAAATATTCTCTTTCTCCCTGATTTAATTCTTCAACTTTTGGTTCATTCTTATATTCTTTGCTTATTTCACACATTATATATGGTTCTATAAGCCAAAGTAGTGCAAATAATAATATAAATATATTGCTAAATTTAAATGGTAAAATAAATAGCAAAATTAATGCCAATATTCCTAAAACAATATTTGATGCCATATTTTTATAATATGAAAATACATCTTTTTTAGCATTTTTCTCAGCGTCTTCTGCAGTCATCCATTCAAGTAGATGTTTTTTTGTAGAAAATACTCTTTTTAGTGTTTTTACACAAGCATTTAAACTAAAATATGCTTTATCTGGCAAATTACCTAATGCTAAAATTCCTCTTTGTATTGCAGCTTTTACACCTGATATTGTTTTAGTAAAAGTTTTTTGAAGTTTTTCTTGATCTTTTTTAAATAAAATGCGATTTACCAACTCCAAAATTGTTGGAATTATTGCTGATATTATTAACAAGCTCATTATTGGCCATATTTTTATACCAAATAATAATTTAAAAACACATACATAAATCATTGAAATTACAATAGTTGTTTCTAATAAACTTCTTATTAAGTTATCTAATATTTTATATCTTGACAATATACTTAATGGGTTTTGCTTTTTTTCTCCCCTTTTGTTTATAATTGTGCTATTTAGCCATTGAACTAATTGCCAATCTCCTCTTATCCACCTGTGAAGTCTTGCTTTAAAGCTATTATAGCCAGATGGGTAACCATCTAATAACATTATATCTGATGCAAGTCCACACCTTAAATAACTTCCCTCTAACAAATCATGACTTAAAACTGTATTTTCAGGAATTTCATTTGCTAAAACCGTTGAAAAAACAGGCAAATCATAGATTCCCTTTCCAGTAAATATTCCTTCTTCAAAATTATCTTGATATATATCTGATATTGCATTTGTATATGCATCTTTTCCTCCAGAACCTGCATATAATTTAGTAAAATAACTCTTTTGTATATCTTCAAGCGAAATTCCTACTCTAGGTTGAATTAACCCATGTCCATCTATTACTAAATCTTGTTTATGATTTAATATAGGTTTATTTAATATATGTGCCATTGCACCAATCATCTCTAATCCTGTATTAAGGCATAGTTCAGTATCAGAATCTAAAGTAATCACATATTTGATGTTTGGTATTTTGCCAAACTTTTCTTTTGAATTTTCAATTGTATTTATTAAAAACTCACTTTTGCTTTTTCCTAAAATATATTCATTAAATTGGTTTAATAAGCCTCTTTTTCTTTCCCAGCCTAAGTAACATTCTTCAGATGTATTCCATATTCTTTTTCTATATAAAAAATTAAATTTAGTAAAGGTTCCGTCTGGATATTTATTATTTAATTTTTGAGTTTCTTCTATTCCTGCATTTATAACTTCTTCATCAAATTTTTCAGTCTCATTTTTGCCTGCTGTACAATCTCCCAATAAAGCAAAATATATGTTGTCACTTTTATTTGCCATATAATATTTTTCTAAATTCTTCATTATCTTTTGTACTTTTTGCTTTGAATTCACAATTGTGGGGATTACAACAAAAGTTGCGTATTCTTTTGGAACTCCTTGTTCAAAATCTAATTTAGGTATTGATTTCGGTTTTATAAATTTGCCTAAAATATATTGGACAATTTGTACTATTATTGTTTGTATTGGTATAATTAATAAAATTCCTAAAATAATAGCAAACCATATAGATGCTTTTGTTTTTATATAAAAATAACTTGAAAGTAATATTGAAATTATTGCTGTACAAACACATAGTATAGTAAGCCATATAGCAATCTTTTTATCATTCGAAAGTTTTTTCGTTGTTTTTCCAATAAGTTCTTGTAGCAACTTCTGCCTTCCATCTGATATTAAATAATACCCTACATGACTTTTTTTACTTTTCTTTTCAGCATTTTGAGCTAAACTCCAAACTTTTTTTGCAATATATATTTCAGATATTTTAGTTTTTTGAGAAATCTCTTTAATTGCGTTTCTATACATTATTTTAGTTTGATAATCCATCTTTTCATACACATCTGCTGGATCTTGCTTTAATATATCTTCTACTCCATTAATATCTTCAAATATTTCTAACATACTAATTCTATTTAAATTTTTAATACTTGTAATACAATTTCCCATTGAAATTTTATTTATTGCAATATCAAAATGCTCTTTTTTTATAGCCTCATCCAAATCCATTCCAGCTCTGTTAACTTGCTCTTCTAAAATTTCTAAATATGGATATGCCTTTTTACCATATTTTTTTAATTTATATGATAAATACTCAATAAATGGATATTTCATTTCAGCATATTTTTCTATTTTGTTTTTATATTCCGATATTTTAGTAAACTGTAATTCTTCTTTATTTTTCTGTTCAACTAGTCTTTCTACTATATTTTCAACCTTGTATTTTTGTATTTGAGAAATATATATTCTTTCACAAATTTGCCTAATATTCTCTATTAAAGCAATTTTCATAAAAATACTTATACTCCATATTTCTTCCATACTAAGTGTTTTTTTTCTTTGATAGCCAGCCAAATAATCCTTCAAACTTTTTCCATCAATTTTATTGTCCGTATAATTTATAATTTCACTTGCCAAAACATACACTCTAGCAAACCCAGCATAATTACCATTAGATATTCCTAAAAACTTAGTATATTTACGTTTAGACAACTCTAATTTAATATTTTTTACAGTTTCATCTATTACATAATAATTATCTAAAATCCACTCTCCTGCTGGATGTATTGGTATTTTTAATTTTGCATGCTCATTTAACAAATTATATACATCAGAAATTATTTCAAAATTCTCCTTCAACCTTGTAATAGGATAAGTATTTTTATCAGAATAATTTTGTAAATTATGGCTTGAAGCCTCCTTTTCCAAATAATCCTCTAATTGACTTTTTCCTAAAATTGCACCCTTTATCATCAAATTTCTATATTGCATTAAAAAATTTCACTCCTTGTATTATATGTTTTACACATATTTTTCTCAAAAGTGGAAATTTTATTCATTTTAATGTCAGCTAAAGAAACGTCCCCGAGCTGACATAATTTTAAATAAATGAAATATATATGTATGGGGTGTGTTTATGATTGTTTTGAGTAAGAAGAGATTTGGTATTATTTCTGCGGTTTTGTTGGTTTCAGTTTTTGTGTTTGTTTTTCAAATTGCTAATTCTGATAAGACTGTTCAGACTGTTTCACTTCCTGTTTCTAATAAGGTGATCGTTCTGGATGCTGGTCATGGAAAGCCTGATGAAGGTGCACAATCTAGTAATGGTACAACTGAAGCTGAGACAAATTTGAAAATCACATTAAAGGTTCAAAGTTTGTTGGAGCAGTCTGGCGCAACTGTTATTTTGACTCGCAGTGATGAGAATGCTATTTATGATTTAGATAAGAATTCTTTGAGGCAAAAGAAAATTTCTGATATTCATAATAGGGTTAAAATTGGTAATGAGAGTTCTGCTGATATTTTCGTTTCTATTCATTTGAATAAAATTCCTCAGCAACAGTATTATGGCTGGCAATGTTTTTATAGGCAGAATGATGAGAAAAGTACACTATTGGCAAAGAGTTTACAGGAAAATTTGAATGATTCTATTCAGAAAGAAAATAAAAGAGTTGCTATGAAACTTGATAATGTTTATATTATTAAACATGTTGAAATTCCTATTTCTATTGTTGAGTGCGGTTTTTTGTCTAACCCAGAGGAAGAAGCACAACTTTTAAATGACGATTATCAAAATAAGTTAGCGTGGGGAATTTATAATGGAATTATGGATTACTTTTATAATAGCTAATGCATTATTTCTTATTTTGTGGTATAATATTTTTACAGTCAAATGACTGAATTAAAATTCTACAAGGAGGAAAGACATCGTGAAAAAGGCAGTAAAAGTAATTGCCCTTGTGGGAGCCACATTGTTGATGGCATTTGGTATTAAAATTGCTATTGACACATACTATGACACCATGAATCCGTTGTTCTTTGATGAGGATGCTGATTTCTAAAATGTCAAAAAATTCTCTCCTTAACGGGAGAGATTATTTTATTCTTCAATTTGTTTTTTAAATATTGATTTAGCTATATTTCCTATTACTGGCAATTCCGGATCTTCTTCTTTATTTGCTTTAACTATACCAAATATTATAGCTAAAATATATACTGCCCATAGAGCTGTACTAAAGAAAGGAATAGTAACAGGAATAAATCCATAGGCTACACTAATAATGGTATATCCTAGTCCTATTACGACTGCTTGTGCTGCATGTATTTTTGTATTTTTTTCATTATCCTTTACAGCAAATAGTACAATTAAACCGCCTAACCAGCCAAATATATACGCTAATATTGCTCTTGTTTTTTGATTCATAATTTTCCCCCCATTCTTTCTATTTTCAAATATATAATAGCATTTATGTCGAAAATTGTAAATATTTTTTATATATTTTTCCTTCTATCAATTACATATGTACTTCCAGGTGTCATTTTTGCCAAGTGCTTTACTTGTGCCGCTGTTTCACCTATTTCCAATACATTTTTAAATCTACCTTTGTCAACAACTACAACTGCTATTGACATACTTGTAAGTGGAAATTGTTCTATTACACATTTTCTGTTTGGTACCTCTAAATATCCCTTTTCTATATCAATTTTATTAAAATATCTAAGTACACCTTGATCAAATTCTAATATAATGTTTTGACAAACTTCTTCACAACTTACATTTGATGTAATTGCTACAAAGTCATCTCCACCAATATGTCCAACAAAATTTCTTTCATCATCAGTTTCATGTAAATGATTTGATACACATCTGGCCGTAAATTTAATTACTTCATCTCCATTTAAAAAACCATATACATCATTATATGCCTTAAAATTATCCAAGTCCACATATAATATTGAAAATTGTTCATTATTAAGTAATCTTTTCTTTATTTCAGCTTGTATTTGTACATTTCCAGGTAATCCTGTTAGTGGGCTTACTCTTCTATTTGTATCCAATAAACGAATTACATTTTTTACTGTATAATATAAATATTGCTCATCAATAGGAACTTTTATATAATGTTCTACACAAGCTTGTAGCACTTGAATTCTATGTTCTTTTTCTGTTTTTGAAGATATAACAATTATTGGTGTAATACTATTATCTTCGTTTTTTCTAATTTTATTACAAATTTCTACAATATCATCTTTTATTCCATCTTCATTTATAATAATTAGTGCTGGAATATTTTTTAGTACATTTTCTATTTCTGACTCTTTTGCTTTTTTAAATTTGTAATCTTTTTCTTTTCTAAATAATTCAGTTAGTTTATTTTTTAATTCATTTTCATCATCAATTAAATAAATTTCTTGTGCCATCTTCTGTCTCCTTTTTATGGATTTTTTATCTCTGTAGTTCCTTCTGATTTTACTCCATATATATTTGTTACTTCTACTGAAATAGTGTTGTTTCCTGTCTTTAATTCTATTGGTTTTGTTTCAACTTCTGTTCTAGCTCCATTTTTACTCAAATCTTTTACTGAATAAGTTTTTCCATTTATATTAAGTACAATTTCACTTACTCCATCTTTATCATATGCTTTTAAGCTTATATATGGTCTATTAACTATTAATTGCATTTTTGGCACTGAATTTGAAACCTCAACTGGTACTTGCTTTTTCTCAACATTGCCATTTGCATCTTCTGCTATTACTTTAATTTCTTTTTTTCCAGCTGTCAATTTTACTTCTGCAACTATTTCTTTATCACCATTTTGCTCAACTCTTTTTGTTACAATGCCATCTTCACCTGCCCATTGATATGAAACATATGACATAGCAGTTTCATCTTTGGCAATAATTTTCATTATATTACTTCCATTTTGTGTTTCTATTGTAATACCTGGCTTAGTTATATCAACTCCAGTTAATTTGTATGGTTTTTGAAAGTTGGTTCTTTTTCCATTTTCATCTTCTACTGTAATATTTAAAACACTGTCATACCCAACAAGCATAATTTCCTCTTCAGCAAATGCTCCATTAATTGGTATAACTGTTGGTTCTCCGTCTCCCCAATAGTACTCAATCTTTGAAATTTCTATACTGTTTTCTACTCGAATAATCGCTCTGTCATTTACTCTACCAATTACAACTGTTGGAATATTTTCTGGTTTGACATCTTCTGCATTTTTATAAATTGCATATGAACCTTGTCCTATAAAAACTGCTCCAAAAATAATTAATGCTATTGAAAAGAATTTTACTATTCCACCTATTTCTGCCACCCTGCCAGTTCTAGCCGTTTTTGGCTTAGTGCTTCTGTTTTGATTTACTGTGGAACCCATTGTTGGCCTAATTGTCGAATTCATTGCCATATTTGAAGCTTCATCTATTATTCTATTATTATCATTATTATCATTTCCTACGGAAAGAATTTGGTTCATGTGTTAGGCTCTCCTTTAATACATTTTGCATATTTATTATATCATAAGCATTTTTTAAAGTAAATGTTGAAACATAAAAATAATGCTAAAATAATTTTTAGCATTATTTTTATGTTTTATTCAATTACATATTTCTTTATTAGGATTATTCCACCTACTATTATACTTGTTGTAGCAAGAGCTAATACAAAGTATTTTGGCATATTACCAGTTGCAGTTGAAATTATAACTGGTGCATCATCTTCGTCGTCTTCGTCTTTTTGGTCATTTCCTGGTGTAGAATCTATATCAGGTGAATCATCATCATTGTCATCTTCATATATTTCAGCCCAGTTTGTTTTTAAGCCCATGTTATTTTTTCCATTTATCCATGTAAGGATTATTTCAACAGTTTGACTTTCTCCTGGTTCTATAAGAACATCTTTAAGTTGATCTGTTAAAACCATTCCGTCATCAGTTAATCTCCATTTTGGATTATCTTCTGCAACAAATTTTAATCCTTCAGGAATATAATCAATTATTTCTTTAGCATATCCTGCAATTTCTCCTTCATTTGTAACTTTTATGCTAAATTTAAATTTAACTGTTGTTTTGTTTATTCTATCTGAACGAATTTCAACTTTTGCTGGTGGTTCTGGATTTTCATCTCCAGTATGACCAGTTTTAGTAACTGTTGTTTTTCCATTGTATGTTACTATTGTTTCAGTAACCCATTTTTTTAGTGCTAAGTCGAAATATTTGACTTTAATTTTTTCTGTGTCTTGATCATCTTCGTCTGGTTCATTGTTGTCTGGTGTAGAATCGCTATCCTCTACTTCATCACCATTTTCATCAGCATCATCTGTAATTTCTGCTGTATTTATTATTATTCTGTCAGAAGTATTTGGTTCTATAACTTTAAATGCAACTTTTAAATCTCTATAATCTGGCATTGTCATTTTTTCTGGATCAAATGCTTTTAATAAGTTTTTATTATCAATATCATTTGCTTTTGACAAATAATCTGTTTTTATATATTTTGCTTCTTTAACGTCTTCTGTTATAGTTCCATCCTCTTTATACATTTTCCATCTAAATGCTGTGTTTACGCTGTTTTCAGGTAAAAACTCAAGTCCGTTTGGAATATCATCTTTTACTTCTTCAGCATATCCTGCCATATTTCCTTCATTGAATATTCTTAATGTATATATAACAGTATTTCCATTTGCAACTTCTACAGGTTCTGCCTTGTCATCTTTATAAACATACTCATTTTTATCTGTAATATTGAAAACTGGCGCTCTGTTTGTTATTTCTTTATCATTAACTCCTGTAATAAATTTCTTTAATGCTAAGTCAAATCTTCTTATAATTAGTTTTTCAAAATCATCATCATCTTCTTGACCAGGAATATATTTATCTCCACGTTCAATTTCGGTATCTTTGTAATTTGGTAATGTATCATCTGTTGGTAAAATTACATTACTTTTTTTAAGGTTATCTCTATCTATAACGTCTTTTCCATTTTTGTCTGTGTAATCTGTAATTTCTGCAATGTTGGTAATTTTTTCATACATATTAACATCATCTTTGACTTTACATCTAACTTGTACATCAATATAATCTAATGCTGTTCCATCAAATGCTTTTAATAAAACTTTATCATCAGAATCTGTTCTATTTGCATATATTGTACTGCTATTAGCTGAGTTGTTTGTGTTAGGAGATGTAATATCTGTTCTTATTTCTCTACCATCTTGTGAAACAATTTGCCATCCATATTTTGCATTTATTTCATCATCAACAATAAATTCAAGTTGAGGTGGTAAATAATCTGTTATAGTTTGAACATATCCATCTAATTCACCTTCGTTATATACACGTAATGTATATGTTACAATGTCTCCATTTGAAACATTTACTGGTGTTTTATCATGATTGTATATTGCAGTAGTATCTGAACCATTTTTTAATGGAGTTACATCTACTTGTGGTTCTCTATTATATTTTTTTGTTTTTGTTCCTGTTTTTACTTCTGTAATGAATTTTCTAAGTGATAAATCAAAATGTTGTCCAATTATAATTAAATCTTCAAAATCATCATCATCTTGTTGATTTTTATCATAATTATCTATTATGACATTGTCTGGTTGTGAATCACGGTCTAAATCTTTTTTATCAATGTTTCCATCTTCATCTTTATGTTCTGTTATTTCTGCTATGTTTTTTAATAATTGGTTATCATTTTTAACTGTTGCAATTACCTCACACTCAATTTCTAAGTCAACATATTCAAGTGTTGTTCCATTAAATTTGTTAATCTTTTTGTCTGCTAAATATGTTGTTTTAATTTTTTTGCCATCATCTGAACTCCAACCGTATTTAGTGTTTATTTCACTGTTTTCTGCAAGCTTTAATCCATCTGGTAAATAATCTGTAACTTCTGTTGCATATCCATCAAGTTCGCCTTCATTATATATACGTATTGTATATCTAACAATATCACCTGTTGAAACAGAAACTGGAGTTTTGCTATGTTTATATATAGCAGTTGTACCTGTTCCATTAACTAATGGACTAATATCTACAACTGGAGCCCTGTCATATTTTTTAACTTCTGTTCCAGATTTTACTTGTGTAATAAATTTTCTTAATGCTAAGTCCATTGATTTTCCTGGTATTATTAGATCTTCAAAATCATCATCATCTTGTTGATTTTTATCATAATTATCTATTATAACATTATCTGGTTCTGAATCTCGGTCTAAATCTTTTTTATCCGTATTACCATCTTCATCTTTATGAGCTGTTATTTCTGCTATGTTTTTTAATGTTTGGTTAGTTCTTTTAATTGATGCTATTACTTCACATTCAATTTCTATATCCGCATAATCTAATGTTGTTCCATCAAAATGGTTTAACATTCTATTTGCTAAATATGTTGTTTGAATTTTTTTACCATCTTTTGAAGTCCAACCATATTTAGTATTTATTTCACTATTCTCTGCTAATTTTAAGCCTTCTGGTAAATAATCTGTAATCTCTGTTGCATATCCATTAATTTTACCTTCATTGTATACACGTATTGTATACCTTACTATATCTCCCTTTGAAACAACTATTGGGTCTTTACTATGTTCATATTTTGCAGTTGTACCTGTTCCACCTTTTAATGGAGTAATATCAACTTTTGGAACTCTATCATATTCTTTTACTTCTGTTCCAGATTTTATTCGTGTAATAAATTTTCTTAGTGCTAAGTCCATTGCTTCGCCAGGTAATACTAAATCTTCATAATCATCATCATCTTGTTGATTTTTATCATAATTATTTATTATAACATTTCCTGGTTGTGAATCACGGTCTAACTTATCTTTGTCTGTATTTCCTTTATCATCTTTATGTTCTGTTATTTCAGCAATATTTTTTAGTGCTTGATTTTTATTTTTTACTTCTGCTATAACTTCACATTCAATTTCTAAGTCTTTATAATCAAGTGTATTTCCATCAAATTTTCTAATAATTTTATCTGCTAAATAATTAGTTACTATTGTTTTGCCATCTCCAGATGGATTCGTCCAGCCATATGCACTGTTCACTGCACTTTCTGAAGCTGGTAAAAATTTTAGTCCAGTTGGTAAATGGTCTGTAACTTCTGTTGCATAACCATCTACTTCTCCTTCATTATATACACGTATTGTATATTTAACAATACTTCCTTTTGTAACAGCTATTGGTGTTTTGTCATGATTATATTTTGCAGTAGTATCTGTTTTATTTTTTAGTGGACTAGTATCTACTTGTGGTTCTCTGTTATAAGTTTTAGTATCATTTCCAGTTGTTACTTGTGTAATAAATTTTCTCAAAGCCAAGTCGAATTTTTCTGGTTTGTTATCACTTATGCTTTCTTCGAAAGTAGGATATTCTTTTTCGATGATTACAACTGGTTGATCTTTTGAGCCTGGATTATCAACTGACCAATATGTCGATTTTGTTAATGTGTATGATCCTTTTATTGTAAGTTTTATTGTCTTTGGTGCTGTGTTTATTGGAATAGAAATATAAAAATCTTCTCCAATTAAATCCTTAATTGTGGTTGATGAATCAACTTGTTGTTTATTTCTGTTTAAAAGTTTTAAATCTGAAATTGTATTTCCATTTTCATCTGTAAAATATGCATCTAATGTATATGGCATATCTTGTACTTGCTCTATTTTATATGGTCCAACAATATATCTATCATTTTGTATTTCAAATGTTCTTGTAGTTTCTGCTATTGCTACTGGATTTACTTCTTTATATTCTCCATCATAGTTAGAACTCATTTGTTTTGCTGTTTTTACTAAATAATCAAATAATACTCCACATGCATCTGCTCTTAATGTGCCATTTTCAAATATTTCACGTGATCCTGATGTTTCGTCCATTGGTAAATAAGCTGCATCTGTATTTTTTACACGGTTCATGGCAAATAAAATATTTTCAACATGATAATCTCCAGTTGGGTTTGTAAAATACCAAATTGCAACTTGTTGTACTGCATCTATATCATCATCTGTTAATAATTCCATTTGTTCGATTGAGTCTATATCAGGACTAGTTGATGCTTTTAATGCTGATTCTAGTAAAGCTGTTCTACTTTCTTTTGCTTTTTGTTTTATATCTGTTGCTGAATTACTTTTTGGTGCTACATAACAATTGTCTAGAATCCAAAGTAAAGCATTATAATCACTACTACTTTGAGGTAAAGCAGTTTTATATATTTCTGGAATATTACTTAAGTCTTTTAAATTAAAATAGTTTGTATATGTAGCTTCACCTATACTGCTAAATACATCATCTGACATATCTCCAGCCCCAAAACCTGGTCCACCTTTTAAACAATATATGGTATCTTCTGCATTTGTGCCTTTTTCATAAATTTTCCATACTTTTTTTCCACTAGCATTTATTTTATAGCCATAGCCAGAGTTTCTAAGCATTTTTATATTAAGTATTTTTGTACCTGTTGCTGCTTTTACATTTGAAAGTATACCTACAACATATGTTGCTATTAATAAAACTACTAGAAATATTACTATTTTTTTGTTTTTCATTATTGCTTTACCTTCCTTTTTATTTATATATATATTTTATAAGTGTAATGAAAATATGTCAATAGCAGTAATTTCCTGTTATTATGTTACTTTGCCAAAGTATTTTTTACATACCTACGGAAAGTACTTTTTTACTTTCATTATCAAATTTTTGCCCTTATATTACAATTATATTACATTTTTGTAATATTTTCAATACTTTTGACCTTTTTAATGGCTGTTTTTTGTGCTTCCCTAGGAGTTTATCATTTTTATTTAACCACCAAAAAAGATAAGAAAATAATTTTTCTTATCTTTTTTTGGTTGTTGGAGGCGCCTATCGGAATCGAACCGATGATCAGAGTTTTGCAGACTCGTGCCTTACCGCTTGGCTAAGGCGCCATAAATATTAAATTTTAGTCACGAATCACTTTACTTACCAGCGACTCGCTAGCGCTCCCTGCATACTGAGGTTGTAACTCACTATTGCTCGAACGACCTCAGCAGCTTGGCTAAGGCGCCAAAAATATTACAATAAAAAAATGGAGCGGGAAACGGGGCTCAAACCCGCGACCTCTGCCTTGGCAAGGCAGCGCTCTATCAACTGAGCTATTCCCGCATATGCTTTTTTCAAAGCATATTTATAATAACAAATTTTTATTCAAAAGTCAAGGCACAAATGATAAAAAGTCTATAAAATAATCAAATATATCTTTTTTATGTATTAATTCCTTATTATATATATTTAAAATAGCTATCGTCTCATCCCCTATTTTAACTTTCACATTTCCTATAATTTGATTTTCATATACTGGAGCTTCTAAATAATATAGGGAGTTTATTTCTATATTAATTTTATCAATATCTTTTTTATTAACTGCCATTTTGCTATATTTTAATTCTTCAATTTGCAAATTTATATTTTGCGTTTTTGCTTTATTAATATATATGCGCTTTTCATTTAATTGTTTCCAATTATTAAATTTTTCTTTTATTTTTTCTTCAATATTTATAACATCATAATTTTTATTTGCATACTCTATTAATTTTACACTATCTAATGTTCTTTCTTTTTTAGTATTTGCAGATAAAACCACTGTTATAATGTCAATATCATCTCTTTTGCATGCTGTTACTAAACATCTTCCAGCTCCATTGGTAAATCCTGTTTTTACTCCATATACACCATATAAATTTCCTAAAAGTTCATTTGTATTTCCTATCAAACTACTTCTTGCATTTATTGTAATATTATATTTCTTTGACCCAACAATTTCTCTAAATTTTGGAATATTTAGTGCATAATCAGCCATACATGCCAATTCATATGCAGTTGTATAATGCTTTTCTTGATCAAGACCATGTGGCGTCACAAAATGACTATTTACTAATCCCATCTCACTTGCTTTTTTATTCATAAGTTCTGCAAATCCATCAATTTCTCCTCCAACATGTTCTGCTAAAGCAACCGCAGCATCATTTCCAGATTTGAGCATTAGTCCATATAAAAGGTCATGTACTGTAATTTTATCATTTGTTTTCAAACCCAATCTTGATCCACCCGTTCCAGCCGCTTTTTTACTTATTGTTACAATATCATCTAAATTTGCATTTTCTAATACAACTATTGCAGTCATTATTTTGGTTGTGCTCGCCATTGGTACTTGTTTAAGTTCATTTTTCTCGTATAATATTGTTTTTGAATTTCTGTCAAATATCAAACCTATTTTCGAATTTAGCTTTAATTCCTCTGTATTTTTTGATACTGCCTCAATTGTCTCCTTTTTTATTTCATTTATATCTATAACTTCATCATCATCTATATTTGCAAAGCATATGTTGTTAGCCAATATTACAATAAAAATTATTAATGAAACACTAATTTTTAACCTTTTTGTCGTTATCATATACAAAAATCACCTTTTACATTATATTTGTAAAGGTGATTTTTATGAATAATTTAATTATCTTCTTGCATCTCTTGCCTCAGCATCTCCCCAAGGAGTTCTTCCCTCGTCTTCATTTTCATCTCTGCTTTTTTCATCTTTTTCTTTATTATTTTTTCTTTCTTCTATTTTTCTTGCATCTCCCACGGGTATTTCTTCATCTCCATCTCCCACGGGTATTTCTTCATCTCCATCACCTTCTATGCTTTTTTTATCCATTTCTTTTATTTCTTTATCTACTCTTCCTTTTGCTTCTTCTTGTGTTAATGTTTCTTCTCCAATCATATAATTAAAAATTTGTATTGCTTCTTTTCTCTTGTACCCTTCTTTTATAAAACCTTCAATAACATCTTCAGCATGTTGCATTAAATACATCTCATCATATTGAACTCCATCTTTTACTAATCCTGTTTTTTCTACGGAACTATATGTTTCAGTTTCTTTATCAGGATCAGCAACCCCCGTTCTTATTGAAGTTGCCTCATTTACTTCTGAACTATTGTAGTTTCTTCCTCTTACCTCAATATCGTGTGCAGACCATTCTCCGTTTCTTCCTTGTCTTGCTTCTTCAATATCCATATATCCGTATGTGTCAAATTTTATATTAAATCTAATATCTCTTACATCTCCATCCCTTCTTGATAAGTTCTGTGTTCTCATTACTTGGTTTGGCACTTCTCTAGTTACAGGCTCTCCATCACTTCCTATTGACACAGTTTCTTGTCTCATACCTGTCGTTGATGGCATTATATATTTTGATGGTTGTAATTCTCCATTTTCATCTATATACTCAGCTTTTACCATTCCATCATTATCACGACTAAAAATTAAGTTTCTTTCTATTTCTGGATGGTCTTTATATAAGTTACTGTTATCTCTAACCCTTAAAACATTATTTGTAGGTATTCCTTTTTTTACTGCAATTTCTTCAACTTGTTGTTTTTCATCATCTACTTTTTCTATTTTCTTTTCTTCTTTTTGTTTATCTTTTGTTTTTTCAACCTCAGCATCTAGTTCTTCGTGTGTTAATTGAACATCTTGTTCTTTTAGTTTTTCTGGTAATTCTAGTGTTGCCTCTTCTAATTCTAATGTTTCAAAATGTTCTTTATAGTCTTGCCTTAGTTTTTCTATATATTCAGGTGTAAGTTGTAGTTTTCCTTGTTCATCTGTTGTTGCAATTAATTCACCATCTTCATTATATATTTCATAAAGCTCTATTCCTTCTTTTCCTTCTGCATTATCTTTCAATTTAACAACAAATGCGCCATTTTCAAAAAAGCCTGCTGAGCCAAAGGCAAGTTCTTTATAATAAGTTATATCAGATATTTCTGTTGTCTTTTCTTCTCTTTCTGCTATTTGAGTATAAATATTTGCCATTTTTTCTTTTACTTTATTTGAATCTTTTGGTTCCATAAAAAACTCCTTAAATTTTTTTCTATTATATCATAGTGTTAAATTAATTACTAGTTCTTAACGCAAAAACGTGAACTAACGTCCACGTTTTTATTTTTTAAATACTAAATGACATTACAAAATCTGTTCCCTCTTTTAATTGCATTACAAATGTCTTTTTAAATGTTTTACTATTTTCTCCTGTTTTGTCTGAAACTGTTACATCATATGTGTATATATTTCCTTGTTTTTTACCATTACTTGCTTTAGCTTTATTACTTGTATAAAAATTTGCTTTCATATACTTTTCGAAGATTTCTTTGCTACTAAAGCTATTAGCTTTAAATGTTGGATCTAATTTTTTATATACATAATCATAATCTTGATTATTAATTGCTTCAAAACATTTTTGCAAATTTAATGTTATTTTTTCTTCATCTGTTGCCTTTTCATATTTTTGTGTAAATTCTGGCAAATCAATTGTATATGAATCTAACATTATACTATATTGCATTGGTGCTGTTTCTCTAAATATATAGTACTTTTCATTTTCATCAATACATACATATTGTGTATACTGGTCATAGTTATCTTTTTTATATGATTTTAATGTTAATGGATTAAGTGTAGCTTCATATATCATATATTCCTCATAACTATTAAAATCTCCTGGTGCTTTATTGTTAGTTGAATCATATGATAAATATTTTTCTCTATTTTCATTTACAAATTTTCTATAACTTTCAACATTTTCAAAGCGTTTTTCTCTATACTCTTTGTCTAAATTTTGATATGAAAGGTTAATATTTTTTGTTGCTCTTGTTGTAAAATTCATGAATAGTTTTTTTACATATTGTTCATCACTAATATTGGCATATGTATATGTATTGTTTTCTTTTTTCTCAATGCTAGTTATATTATCTAAGTTAGTTGTTGTTCCATCTGTAATATCTAAATAATTATTTTTTTCTAAATATTCACTTGGCATAATTGAAAATGTATTATGTATTGTATCCATATTTACCGCAATTGATAATTTTATAACTTTTTCATCATCATATATATATCCAAAAGCAAAATATGTTGTTACAGCTTCACTAGTCTGCACAGTGTACATATTATTTATGTCTATTTTAACTTTTTTGAAATCCCCATATCTATTTTTTAAATTGCTATTTGTTATTTCGAATTCCTTTACATAGTTATCATCTAATAAGTTATATAGCTTTTCTACTTCTCCATCAAACTTATTATAATATATATATGTGCTGTAAAAGTTATCTATTATATCTTCTACCTCGCAGAAGTCATTTCTATTGTCGGTAATTTTCGCTTTATTAAGTTCTAGTGTATATTCTATTGGTGGTACTTCTATTCCAATTTCATCATAATGTTTTTCACGGTTTATAAATAAAATTGCAATTATTAATAATATACATATAACTACTAATATTATCACATATTTTAGTTTTTGCATTATGTACTCCTTTCCTTTACTTTGGTTCATCTAAGTAGATATATCCATTTACTTTCATACTCCATAAAGTTCCGTCTAAAGGTATTTTTTGTATACCTCTCCATGATACACCACTTCCTGCATGACTTATATATATTCCATCTGATGTCACTCCTTCAACATAGGCTACGTGACCATATGTTCCGCCTTTCCATGAGACAATTGAATTTGGTTTTGGTGTACTTCCATAATTAAACCAGCCATATGATTTGTTTAAATCAAACCAGTCTCCTCCGTTACCAACAGTTCCAGCAGGTGTTGTAGGATATTTGGTATATTTTGTTCCATTTTGTTCTAAATACATTGATGCTCTTCCAAATGCCCACCATGTACATTGGAATGCTTGCAAATGGTTGTAAGCTTTTGCCCACCATTTTGCAAATGGACCGTTTTGATATTCTCCATTATTATGCACTTTAGTATGAAGTAGTTCATTTTCAAAATATGCCTGAAGTTGTGCTGCCTCTTGATCATTTGTAACTCCTCCTGAAATTATAGCTCCTCCTCCAGAACTAGTGTTAAGGCATTCACTTCCAAATATAGTTTTTGCAATTCCTATTCTTTTTTTAACTGAATATTGTGCATAATCACCTTTTTCTGTTAAAGTACATTCATCTGATCCACTTGGGTGTCCACATTTTTGCTTATATTGTTTTGAATATAAGCCTCCAGTTTCATACATATAGAAAAGATATATACGTCCACCTGAAGACCAATTGCTTCCATGACTCCAATAGTAGTCATGACCTGCTGGATTTTCAAAATCTGGTTCATCTGAAATATGTGTATCTCCTAAATACATATACACACAAAATAAAGCGTAAATATTAGATGAAGGAGTTCCTTCAAATACTGAATTTACAGTTGCAAACTCTTTAGCCCTTGAATATGATTTATTATATAGCTCTGAGCCTGATGTAGTAGCTTTTACCATCCAATCACAAAAGTCCTCAATAGATTCTGCATAAGTAGCATAACTTTTTCCAGTTGTCTGACCATTGTATACAGCATATCCAAACAAGTTATTATTTGGAATTGATTCACCATAACCTGTTTCCATACAAGACCATGCAAATGCTAAGCAAGGATTTACGTTATATTTTTCTGATGTGCAAATATCATAAAAGTCTCCAGCGGCATTAGTTAGCACACTATAGTATTGACCGCCATTATATGCTTTAGCTTTTGCTATAAATTCTTCTCTACTCAAATCACAGCCAAATCCTACTCCTTCTCCTGTTATTCCATCACCGCTTGAAATTCCATCACTTATATCTATAAAATCTGGTATTTCAAATATGCTCCAGTCTAAATCATCAGCGCCATAATCTTTTCCTGTATATTTTTGCATAACAAGTCTCATTATTTGTTCAAGGGTTTGGAGTTTATAGTCTTTTTGTAATAAACCAAATAGCCATGTTGCTCCACTTTTTAAGTTATTTACTCCTGCTGCCTCATAACGTTTTGAATTTGGTATTCTAAATTTATTATCTATAAGTCCTAAAAATCTACTATTTTCATCAAGTTTAAAATCGTCTTTAACTTCTTTTTTATTATTTTTAAATGAATCAGTTGTTACTCCTTGATCACCTTTTTCTCCTGTTCTATCTGTTACATCACTTCTATAGGTTTCTTTATAAATTATTTTTGTTGCCTTTTTTGTTTTAGTTGTTTTTTGATTTGTTTTCCAAGTTACTTTTCCATGTGCAGGTGCAGGTGGTTCTGGTTCATCTTCTTTTTCTACTACTTCTGTTTCATCAACGTCAGTTACTGTTTCAGAACTACATTTAATTTCTTGTTCACAAAACCATGTTTTTACACATGTTATTTGTGCAGAAGGTGTATCTGTAACAGTTTTAGTTGTGATTCCTGGATAAGTTAAATCTTTTGATGTTTTTACTGTTGCCCTATCAACTTTGATTTCATTTAGTGTATAAGATTCTTCTGTTGATTCAGTTTCTGTTGTTATAGTATCAATTATAGTCAAATTTATTTTACTATCTTTTACAAGCTCTGTAACTGCTGATACAAATTCTGGATTTTGTGACACCATTGCTAAATATATAAAAAATGTTGTAGGTGTTGTATATTGTGATATTGCACTTCTATAATCAACATGTTTTAAAGTTACTTCTGTTGAACCATTTCCTGAAGTTGTAGATGTCTCTGGATTGTACATTGTTGTAGTTTTCCATGCAGGTATAACAAGTTTTCCTTCTGAATCTATTGAATAATATTTTTTTATGCTATCAATTTTTCCCTTTGATGCCTTTTCTTCCATTTCTTTATATTTCATATATGTTAATAATGTTGCATTTTCTGTATCTTGTCCATCTAAAGTTCTATACACATAAACTGTACCATATGTTTTGCCTGCAACCTTTGTTTTATTTGCATATAATGTAGATGTTGTAAGTTCTGCTTCAAAAAATTTCTTTATATATTTTTTTTCAGCTTCCTTTTTCTTTTCTTCAATTTCTTCTTCTGTTAATCCTGTAGTATCTAAGTCCCCCAGAAGCTTCAGGTCATCAAGGTTTATTCTTAGTGACTCTATGCTATCTATAATTGCTTGTACATCTTCGTCACTTACTTCTATTGTTCCATCCCATTCTTCTTCTGGATTAAAGAAGTTAATTATTGCATCTATAGCTCCTTGAATTACATCTCCAACTTTATCAAAAATTGTAAAAACTGAAGAGGCTATCACTACAACAACAATTATTGGAATAAGCAAAGATACAAGGATTATTTTTCTTACTTTTTTATTTTTAGCAAGCTTAACTCCATCTAGTGCTGCACCAATATAATTACCAGATGCAACATTTTTAGCTAAATTTGCTCCATCTTTTACTGCGTTCTTTGCTTCTTGCATATCTTGTTGTGGTTGCTGATCTCCTTGTTCTTTTTGCTCCGTATCCATTGTATCACCTCTTTTAGTACTCTATTTTTATATTAATTTTCTACTGCTTTCAACTTATCCAAAGTAGTCTTTAAAACATCAACAGTCTTTAATCTCAAACCCTCAATTGCATTATCAACATAAGGAGTAGCCTTAACAACTGCCATATTCTTTAAATCATCAAGTTTTTTCATAATTTCTTTAGCTTTCCTCTTCGCCCCAAGAACCGACTCTTCTAAATCAAACTCTTCCAAAGAAACTTTTAACTCCGTTAATTTCTTTATCAAAAGATTTCTTACATCTTCTTTATCTAAGTCTTTAACATAATTAACTAAATCATTAATCTTAACTTTTAACTCTCTACGAGTATCCTCTC
>ERZ779851.1241-NODE-1241-length-23263-cov-9.628361_pt1 | contig 23263 bp, 18 predicted proteins | sample MGYA00511094_ERZ779851 | MGnify/ENA primary metagenome ERZ779851 (study PRJEB29588, sample SAMEA2155512) | human gut metagenome | biome: human gut; feature: human-associated habitat; material: faeces | place: Denmark | collected 2008/2010 ...
CTACAAGCGAGCATTTTTCATAAAAGCGTTGAAATATCGGCGTTTTGGCAACGTTTGTATTATTATCTGTTGGCATGCCAACAGATAATAATACGAACTTAGGTTTTCGGTTTGCTTTCCTTTTCGTTTTTTCCGCGCGGGAAGAATCTGACGTTTTTCATCATGACGTCTGCGTACGTCAACGTCAGTATTTTCGTATGGGCGTCTTCGGTTTTCACGGTGAATACATTTGGGTACAGGTCTTCGATCACGCCGTCGACGCGGATAAACCTGTTTCTTCCACGATTGATAAGGAGTTTCAGGTCGATTCCTTTCAGGTTTTTCACACGCTCCACGGCGACTGATATATTGTTTGTCGCTTCTCTCATAAGAAAAGTATTGCCGTTTTTTGATAAAATAAGCCCGCCGCGTTTTGCTTTCGCGATGCGCGTCGGGCATAATATGTTTTATTTTGTTTTATTTCAGATTAAAAGTCATCTTCCTCGTCTTCTTCTTCGTCTTCTTCTTCGTCTTCTTCTTCGTCTTCTTCTTCGTCTTCTTCTTCGTCGTCGTCTTCCTCGTCGTCGAAATCGTCGTCGGGGATATCGTCGCCTTCGCCGTAATCGTACTTGGTTTCGTCGTCGTCGAAACTGTCTTCGTCTTCGAGGTCGTCGTCTTTCCTCCTCTCGTCGTGTTCAAGCTCGGACAGCATGATTTCGTCGGTCTCGTCCATTTGTTCGACCGCGTCGTCTTCGACGTACTCGCGCCAGCTTTCGTCGTTGTCGTCGTTGTCGTCGTCTTCCTTTTCTTCGGCATCGGCTGCCTTTGACTTCATTTCTTCGCGGCAGGTCGCGCACATATCTTCGCCGTCGTCGATGGGGTTGATTTTGCAGATGGGGCAAATTCTTTCTTCGGTATCGAGAATGTCCTCGTCGTCTTCGATAAGGCTCATACCGCCGATTTTAAGTTCCGCCTTGCAAACGTCGCACAAATCTTCGTCGTCTTTTATCCAGTTAAGTTCACACCTTGGGCATTTTTTGTAAGCCATAAAGCACCTCACTTAATATTGCTTGTTTTTTTCGTTGCTATTATAATCATAATACGATTATTTGTAAACTGTTTTATGTTACAATTTTGCGACTTATGTAAAATAATATAAAAGTATTTTTATTTATTACATTATTATACGCGCGCGACAAAAACCGTTACCGGAATATTTCTTATTTTCGGCGGTTTTTAAGGAAAAATAAAAACAACCGCAGAAAGCGGTTGCTGAAACCATATGTCATTGCGAGCACACACAATACTCGTTTTCTTCCGTACGAAGTACTATGTCATTGCGAGCGGAAAACGGGGACCCCAAAAGATACTTTCGTACTTTTGGGGAAAAGGAGTATGCGAGCGTAAGACAGGCGATTGTCGCGTGCGGCGATTGACTGGTCAAAAACGAAGCATACGACGCGGAGAAAAAGGCGCAAACAAGTAAAAGACAAACAAACAAATGCAATACGTTTGTTTGGTCAAAAGCGCAGTTTGCGACTAGGCGCCTTCCAATATCATCTTGTCCGCCACAAGCGCGATAAATTCCCCGTTCGTGGGCTTATCGTTTGCTGTGTAAACCTTTATGCCGAAAATGCTGTTGATATTTTCGATTTTGCCGCGATTCCAGGCGACTTCGATTGCGTGTCGTATCGCGCGCTCGACCTTGCTGCTGCTCGTGTCGAATTTATCGGCAATCGACGGATACAGTTTTTTGGTGATGTTGTTGATGATATCGGGCGTATCGACCGCCATTTTGATTGCTTCCCTTAAAAACTGATAGCCTTTGATATGGGCGGGAATGCCGACCGAAATAAATATGTTTGCGATTCTTTCGTCCAACGACCTGTTCACGCGAGAAGACACTTTGTGCGTTTCTTCACGCGGCGCGGCGACGGTTGCGGCGGGCGCAAGCATTTCGCGCATATATTCGGCAAGTTTATCGTAATTTACGGGCTTTGCCATAAAGTAACTTGCTCCGAGGCGCAACGATTTCGTAACGAAGCCGTCGGTTGCAAGCCCCGATACCATTATTGTTTTCGGTTTTTCGTCAAAAGCGGAAAGCGCGCTCAACACGCCGAATCCGTCCAGTTCGGGCATAACGATATCGAGAAGTAAAAAGTCGGGCTTGTGTTTTTCGACAAGTTTTATCGCTTCAACCCCGTCGGGCGCGATGCCAACCACCTTGAAATCGGTATTGTTCGTGAAATAATTTCGCATTTCTTCTGCGAAAGAGATGTTATCGTCCGCTATAACGATTGTGTGCATTTAAGTTACCCCCTGAAATGTAATTATTCGACGGAAACCAAAATAATACTTCGTTTTCCGTGTTGCAATGCGATTATAACAAATAAAACAAGTAAAAACTCAATGATTTTCACTTGTTTTTGTCGATTTTTGTCTAATTTTGTCGAATTAAAAATTAAAAAGAAACCGCCCCTTACGGGACGGCTTGGTTTTTTATTCATTTTCCGACTCGAAAACCGCCTTGTAGTCGTCCGCGGTCATTTTGCCGACAACCATATTTTTGGTTTCGGGCTTTACGATATCGCCGGTTTGCAATTTAACGCGATACGTATATTCTTTCGTGCCGTCAAGGAAGTACATGTAATCGCCTAAGATTACGGGCGCGAACCAGGACGAAGAAAGGTTGAATTCCGCAACGAGTTCTTCCGTGGCAAGTTCGGTGGACGCGTAATTATAGCGATAAAGCGCTTTTGCACTCGACGCGTCGGTATAGAAGACGTAGCCGTTCCTGACGTCGCGGATCGTGATCTGACGTTTGAGTTGGCTGTCGGATTCGGTCGCGGTTGCGGGGACGTTCTGAGGTTCTTTGCCCTGTTCCACGTATTTAAGATAAGGGGCGGAAGATACGGTGACGAACGCCGACTTTTCGTCGATGCCCTTTACTGCCGCAACGTTGGACGAAGACGCGTCTTTCATCAGAAGCTCTTCGTTTTTGCTGTCGAACGAGAAGTCCGTGCCGAACGTATATGCACAAAGCTGAACCTTGGAATCCTTATCGGTTTTGGTGTAATAGACGGTGATTTTGTCGCCTTTCACGACGTAGTCTTTCACGGACACGGTCGCGTTGTAAAGATAGCTGTCCGCATCGCCGCCGAAAGAGTTGTCGGTGATGACGTCCTTAATCGTGCCGTCCGCATAAATGACCGAAAGGGTGTTGAATTTCTTCCAGCTGTCGCTATCGGCAGCATTCGATACCATAAGCGCCATGCCGGAGAACGCGCCGTTTGCGACGATGGGTTGCAACGACGAAACGTTGCTGCGTACTTCGACGTAGTTTTTCTTGTTGTTGATTTTGCCCAGCGACTTTTTGTTGAGGTCGATTTTCTTCAACGCGCCGCCGTCAAGGACGAGAAGCGAGTTGTCCGTAACGAAGAAGTCGGCGGAACGATTTGCGATAGTGTATAACAGTTCCGTCTTTTTGCCGTCAAGACTCACGCGGAAAAAGTCAAGGTATGTCGTATTGACTTCGCCGCTCTTGGTTTTGTCGGTGTTGGGGGACGCAAAGTAAATCCAGTTGCCCCTGACGTAAATGCCGGATTTCGTGCTGGTCGAATAAATGTTTTTGTTGACAAGCGCAACGCGGCTGCCATCGATGATGTTGCCGTTTTCGTCAAGTTCCGCACGGTACAGACAGGACTTTTCCTGTTTGCCGAATTTGTTTTCGGCGTCCGCCCCGACGTATGCGTTGACGAAATAAACGTAGCCCCCCTGTTTCACGACGAAACTGCCGTTGTTTTCAACGGGACTCGAAGCGTATTTGTTGCCGTCGGCAACGCCGCTTGCCTTATAAGTTTTGCCGTTGCACGCCACAAGACCGATTGTAAGGACGAGAACAAGTGCTATAACGGCGATTATTTTTTTGTTCATGACAATCTCCTTGAATATAAATTCATAGATAAAAATATTATATAGTAAACAATAAATTATGGCAAACGAAAATAAACAATTTTTGACGATATGAGGTTTCAATGTATAAAAAATTTGGCGAATTTTACAAGATTGACAACGGCGGAGTACCGAAAAAACCGCAAAACGCGAAAATCGCCGCGACGACGCCAAGCGAAGTCGACACCGTGAAAAGCCCCTTTTCGGCGGCGGCGTATCGTGAATTTATGGAAAAACACAAAGCCTTATCCGCAAAAATCGATTCCATAAAAAACTCCGAAAAACATTGACTTTTGCCATGCGATGTGCTACATTAACCTTGTTCAAGGGGAGTAGTAACTCTTTGAGTGGCAATGCCGACATGCTGACCAGACGGTCCGGTTTGCCTTAATTCACGAGACTTTGGACGGCAATTCGCCGTGACAAGGTCTTTTTTATTTATGAAAAACAACGGAGGGAACAATGGTTGAAATTCTTGCAATAACGCGCACGGGCGATATCTGCCTTACCGTGTTCTTGTTTCTCGTGGGGCTTGTCCTTATCATCAAAGGCGGCGACTGGTTTGTGGATTCCGCAAGCAAGATTGCCGAAATGTCGGGCGTGCCGCAATTCATCATCGGCGCGACGGTCGTGAGCATCGGCACGACTTTGCCCGAACTTATCACGTCGTCCATTGCCGCAGGCGAAGGCAACGCGGCAATCGCAATCGGCAACGCCGTCGGCAGCGTGAATGCGAACATCGGGCTTATTATGGCGGTGTCGCTTTTGTTTTTACCGCACGCTTTTGATAAGAAAGCATATCTCTTTAAGGGCATAACAATGATTTTATCCATCGTTATTTTGTTCTTAATGTGCCTGAAAGGTTATTTGAACGCATATTTGTCAATTATTCTTCTGGTTGTTTTTCTCGTCTTTATGGCGGAAAATATCATCGTCGGAAAAAAAGAAGCGACAAAGAATAAACTTGTCGACAACGGCACGAATCCCGCTTCCCTTGGCGCGAACGGCAACCCCGCCGAGTCCGGAAACGCAACCGACGAAAGCACAAACACGGATGCCTTGGCCGCCAAAAAACAAAAGACGAAAGACATCGCAAAAAGCATTATCTTCTTTATTCTCGGCACGGCGTTTATCGTCGGCGGCGCGCAACATCTCGTAACTTTCGGCAGCAAACTCGCGGGATATATGGGCGTCCCCGAAAGAATCGTCGCAATCACCCTTGTCGCAATCGGCACGTCGCTGCCCGAACTTGTCACGACGGTTACGTCGATTATCAAGAAAAAACACGACTTGTCCATCGGCAATATTATCGGCGCGAACGTCATCGACATTTGTTTAATCCTGCCGGTTTGTGCAATGATTTCGGGCGGCAGACTTCCCATCGAATTCAACTCGCTTTACATAGATATGCCCTTCTGCATAGGCTTCACTCTGCTTGCGATTCTGCCCGCGGTTATCACCAAAAAGTTCTCACGCGTGCAAGGCGGCGTTATCCTTGCAACCTACGTCGCCTATATGACGGTATCGATCGTCCTGTAACAACTTTTCATCCCAAAAACAAAGCACCGATTTTTTTCGGCGCTTTTGTTTTTCATTCGGTATATTTTGTTTATTCGGTGTATTTTGCGCGGATTTCGTCCACGTCGAGTTGAGTTAATCCGTATTCTTTCAAAAGGTAGTTTTCAAAACTTCCGTATCTTTTGAAAATCGCGTCGCGCGCGGCGTCAAGGTAACTTTTGTCGACGATGAAAAGCGGCTCGTAACTGTTTTTTATGAACGGATGCACGATTTTCGGGATTTTGTCGAACATTACTTTTCTGATGTTGTCCCGGATTTTCAGACTTTTAAGGTAATCTTTCACGATTTCGTCGTAGGACACGCCCAAAACCGCAAGAAGGAGCGCGCTGCCGCACCCCGCGCGGTCTTTTCCCGCCGTGCAGTGTTGTAAAAACGGCACTTCGCCGCGCTTTACCGCAAGCAGCATATTTTTGTATCCGTCGTTTCCGAAAGGAAGGTACGAATAAAACTCGCACACGTCCGCGGGCTTGATTTTTATGAACATTCTTTCCATTCCGCCCGTCTGCAACTTGAAAACTTTGCCCTTTGTGATGTCGTTGGGATAATGAAAATGCTTTGCGCCGATGCGCTCGTAAATATATTCTTTGTTTTTGTCCACCTCGTCGCGGTCGCGGTAATCGAAAACTTCCAAAAGGCCGAGGGTTTTCAAAAACGCGATATCGTTGTCGTTTGCAAAATCCAAAAGACCGCTTCTGAAAAACAGTCCGCTTTTGACTTTTCTGCCGTCCGCCGCGGGGATTCCGCCAAGATCTCTGAAATTAAATACGTTGTCCATAAAATACTCCGTATTCAAGTATATCAAACGACGGGCGGAAAATCAATTACAATCGTATTTTTTTACGACGTTTATGAGGTCGCGCGCGGAATAACTTCCTTCGCGGTTGATACGCCTCATATAAATCACGCTGTCGGGATCGCCGAATCTTGCGCTCGTTACGCCCTCGTTGCAAGTCAAAGTGATTTTATATCCGAGCTTTTTCAAGGTATCTTTTGCAAGGGCGGAATATTTTCCGAAAGGATATGCGTAAACCGCCGTGTCGTAGCCCGCGTATTCCTTGATTTTGTCGTGCAGTTTCATCGTGTCGGCGGTGAATATTTTCACGTATTCGTCGTCCGATTCGTACGGTTTTTGCGCGATTCCGTAACGCGGCTTGAACTTGTGCATTCCGAAACTGTGATTGCCGAAATATATCACGCCGTCTTTTGCCGCGTCCGCCATTTCGTCCCAGGTAATGTGCGAATAGTTGGGGTTTTTGGAGTCGCCCGATGTCGTCGTATATTCCGAATATGCCCCGACCACGTTGATGACCGCCGTGAATCCGTGCTTTTTCAGAATCGGCACGGCGTAATATAAATTGTTGTAATGCCCGTCGTCGAAAGTAATAAGCACGGGTTTTTCCGGAAGCATACCGCGACCTTCCGAAAACGCGATGATTTCATTCGGAGTTACCGAAACGAACCCTTCGTTTTTAAACGCGACAAGGTCGTTTTCAAGTTGTTTTTCGCTGACGATATATCTTCCTTTGCTTCCGTTTAACACACTGTGATACATTATCGTTACGATTTTCGTCTCGAGAACTTCCGCGCGCGCGACGCGCGCGTAACAATTTATTATTACCGTCGCCGACAACGAAAAAACCGCAAAAATCGCCGCGGAAATTATGACTTTTATGAACTTCTTCATACGCCTATTATGCGTAACGACGCGATATTTATTTTGGGTGTGAAAAGGATAAAAATTTCGCGGTAAAAGCAAGGTGGCTCGGAAGAATCCGAGCCACCTCACTAATTATATGATAAGGGGGAAAATTATGAGCGATTTAATATCAAATGTAATTTCACTTGATTTATGGCATCATAATACAATGATATTTTTGACTTGTCAAGTGGTTTTATACAACTTTTTACAAAATTTTTTTATTTTTTTCCTTTTGTCGGTTAAACGACCGAAATTGATACGTTTTTTTGTGATTTTTATCAATTCATTATACAAATATTGATATATGTCTATATAAAATTTTACATGTTTTGACGATTGTCAAAATTTTCCAGCGCATACTCCGCAGCAAACTGCCCCGCGATCGCGCCGTCCGACGACGCCGTGACAATCTGGCGCAGGTTTTTTTCGCGCACGTCGCCCGCGGCAAAAATACCCTTGACGCTCGTTTGCATTTTATCGTCGGTAACTATATAACCTTTGTCGTCTTTTTTGATTTCCGACGGTATAAAGCCCGTTTCGGGTTCTGCGCCGAGCGCGACGAATACGCCGTCGGTTTCAAGCGTTTTCACGCCTCCGTCCTTAAATTTCACGTCGACGGATTCAAGTTTTTCGTTGCCGTGAAACGCGCCTATTACGCCGTTTAACACAAAATCGATTTTTTCGTTGTTTTTTGCCCGTTCAACCAGGATTTTTTCGGCGCGGAAACCTTCGCGCCTGTGCACGATATAAACCTTGTTCGCAATCGTCGCAAGGTACAGCGCGTCCTTGAAAGCGGTGTTGCCGCCGCCCGCGACGACGACGGTTTTCCCCTTAAAGAAATTCCCGTCGCAAACCGCGCAGTACGACACGCCGCGCCCGATAAAATCTTTTTCGTTTTCGACGCCGGTTTTTCTGTCGTAAGTGCCGACCGCTAGAATCAGACTTTTGTATTTTACGTCGCCGCCTTTAAGCACCGCTTTGCTTTCGTCGGGGAAAACGCCCGTAACTTCGTCAAAGATAAACTCCGCGCCGTACTTTTCGGCTTGCGAAAACGATTTAATCATAAGGTCGCTGCCCGAAATCCCGTCGGTGCCCATATAGTTTTCAAGGTCGTTTGCAAGATTTGCCTTGCCTCCCGGCGCAGACTTTTCGACAATGCCGACTTTTGCGCCCGCGCGCGCCGCATATATACCCGCCGTCAGCCCCGCAGGACCCGCGCCTATTATCAATACGTCGTATTCTTTCATACTGCCTCCGTTTTTATTATATCACAACCCGCCGCCGCCGTTCAAGTATAGAAACGCAAATACGGGCAAGAATTATGTCGGACAAGAACAATACGAGGTGAACAATGAAAAAAATCGTTATCGTAACTCTTCTTCTGATGATTTCCCTTTCGGGCTGCGTCGATACGAAAAATCGCAAACAGGACTGCGTACGGATACATATTCGCGCGAACAGCAATTCCGAAATCGACCAAAGCGTAAAGCTTGATGTGCGCGACGCCGTCGTAAATTACCTTACGCCGCTGCTTTCGAATTGCAAGTCGTCGGACGACGCAAAAAAAGTGATAAGAAACAATCTTGGCGCCCTGAAAAAGACGTCGGACGACGTCCTTCTTGACAAAGGTTTTTCTTACCGCGCGACCGTGCGGCTTTCTTCGGAAAAGTTTCCTTATAGGAAATACGACGACGTATCTTTCCCCGCGGGCGTTTACGACGCGCTTATCGTGGAACTTGGCGAAGGGACGGGAAATAATTGGTGGTGCGTGTGTTTTCCGCCGTTGTGTTTCGTCCCCGACGACGGCAGCGAAAACTTTCGATACAAATCGAAAATCGTTGAAATAATCAAAAAATTCAGAGGTGAAGATGAATAAAAACTCGCAAAAAATCTTGTGCGCTTTCGTACTATTTGTGACAATGCTCACGGCGGTTCTGGCGTTTTCGGGCGTAATGACGAAAGACGACGCCGTGACCGAAGCGGTCGTGCTGAAACAAGGCTCGACGGGCAATCAGGTGAAAACCGTACAAACGAAACTCAAACGCTGGGGCTATTATACGGGCGCGGTCGACGGCATATATGGCGCGGCGACAACGAAAGCGGTAAAGTATTTCCAAAGCAAAAACGGGTTGACCGCAGACGGTATCGTCGGCAAAAAAACCGCCGCCGCAATGGGAATCAGTCTGTCTACCGGCAACGCGACGGGCTCGTCCAGCGGATACTCGTCGTCGGACGAATACCTTCTTGCAAAATGCGTGTACGCCGAAGCGCGCGGCGAACCTTACGTCGGACAAGTCGCGGTCGCGGCAGTCGTGTTGAACCGCGTGAAAAGCGCGTCTTTCCCCAACACTATCGCCGGCGTGATTTATCAGCCGTGGGCGTTTACCGCAGTCAACGACGGACAAATCAATCTTTCGCCCAACGCCACCGCAATCAAAGCCGCAAAGGACGCCCTGAACGGCTGGGATCCCACAAACGGCTGTCTGTATTATTACAATCCGTCAACCGCCACGTCAAAGTGGATATGGTCCAGAACGGTGATGCTTTCCATCGGCAAGCACAACTTTGCCAAATGAGGTGCGTATGAATAAAAAAGCAATAATAGCGGTAAGCGTGATTATGGTCGCAATGGCGGCGGGGGTGATAACTCTCGGCGTGCTTTTCGGAAGAGAAAAGAAAGCGCGCGCCGAAACCGAAAACGTGTTGGAAGCGCATTACCAGCAATCTTATTATACCCTGCTGGACGAAACGAACGACCTGGAAATAAAATTCGCAAAACTGACCGTCGCACGAGGGAAAACCACAAGACTTTCTCTTTTGTCGGACGCCGTGAAGTCCGGGGAACTTGCCGTTTGCGCGTTATCCGCCCTTTCGGGCTCGGACGTGAGCATTGAAAACACAATGCGATTTCTGAACCAGACGGGCGACTTTTCGGCGTATCTCAAAGACAAACTCGAATCGGGCGGAGAGATTACGGCGGAAGAAAACGCGGCAATCGGGAAAATTCACGAAATGCTGAAAACGCTGTCGCAGGAACTTAACAAAGTCAAGGATAAAATATCCGAAGGATACCTTTTTGTAAACGGCGCAAATGACAAATCGGACGTTTTATCCGACGTTTTCGCCGCATTAAACGACCCGTCTGTCGAATACCCGCAACTTATCTATGACGGACCTTTCAGCGACGGCAGAAACGATAAGGCAATAAAAGGTCTTCCCGAAAACGAAGTAACACAAGAGCAAGCAACCGCCGTCGTCACGGATATTTTCGGCGACAAAATACAAAATCTGAACTTTCTCGGTCAGTGGGGCGGCGACATCGAAACGTACAATTTCGACTGCACACTTTTGGGCGTGAGAACGACTTTGCAGGTCAGTAAGCGCGGCGGAATGTTATTGAACGTGAGCGGTAGCCGCGACGTTACAAACCCCGTTTTGTCGGTTGAAGATTGCGTCGAAAAGGCAAAAGTTTTCCTTGAAAAATGCGGTTTTCACGACATGCGGGACGTGTGGAGCGCAAACGACGACAGCACGGTTTATATCAATTTTGCGCCCGTGTTGTCGGACGGCACGATACTTTATCCCGACCTTGTGAAGGTGAAAATTGCCGCGGATAACGGCGACGTTCTTGGAATGGACGCGGTAAATTATGCCTTCAACCACGTTGAAAGAAAAACGCAGACGCCCGCGGTTTCCCGCGAGTCCGCAAAGGCGAAAGTCGGCTTTGAAAACGCGTCGGACGGCAGACTTTGCGTCATTCCGTACAAGACAAGTTCCGAAAAGCTCTGTTACGAATTCATCGTGGAATCGGGCGGAATATATTATATTTATATCGACGCTCTGACAGGCGAAGAAATCAATATTCTGTACGTTATCTCGACCACGGGCGGCGACAAACTAATATAAAAAGCATAAAAAAACGTACGGCAGCCCGTACGTTTTTTTTGTTTTGTTGTCATCAGCGACGTCTTGCCATAATCTTGATAAGCCTTGACAAAGATATTACGCCCGCCATAAACGGTATGAGCATTGTTGACGCAACGTCGATGATAATTTTCACGTAGTTTGAGAAATCCGGCGTGTTCACGAAGAAATACGGGTTTACCAGAGTGTAAAGGAAATACGCGACGGCTGCAAGCGTCAGAGTTTCCAGAACGGCAATTGTCGGGACGTAGTCCTTGCGGATATTGTATTTTACGCCGTATTCGCTGCGTTTGTACTTTGTGATTTTTTTGCGGTTCGCGCTTAAAATCAGCATAAGGAATACGTTGGGGAGATTCAGTATCGTGCAAGCCGAGGCGATAAGTTCCGCCCCCGTGTCGATTTTTCTGCGGCGCACGCATCCGAGCGACATAAACGAACTCGACGCGCATACCCAAGCCAGAAATACCAGCAGGTCAAAATAAATCCAGACGTATCCGACGATTGTTTTAAGCAGTTCATCGTTTGCGACGCTCGGCAACGCGTTGACGAACGACAACGACATTTTGTGCAGCGGATAAAACCACGCAAACATAAACGCCGTGAAAAATACGTACGTGAAAATCGCAAACGCCATACCCGATTTTACGGTGTGATTGACCTTCCCGATTTGTGCCGCTTCCGCCTTTTCTTCGGGTTTCGGGACGGGTTTTTCAAGAGGTTTGGGTGCAGGCGCAATGGGCGGCGCGATGTTGATTTTGTGCTCGGGCTCGGGCATTTTTACCTGCACGGGCGCAACGGGCTGCATCGGCATCGGCGGCTCGGGACGCACTGTTTCGTTCACGTTTTCCGCGCTGATTCGATCGATTTCAAGTTGTCTTGCTTTTTCCGCCTGTTTCTTTTCAACAAGTTTTTTCAATAATATTTTTGCCTGCGACTTCGTGATAACGACGCCCTTAATGCAATAAAGACGGGTGCCGCAATCGACGCAGGAAAACACGACTTGTCCGTCCTGCAAAGTCATCTGTGCCCCGCACTCGGGACAAACGACAATTTTATCCATAAAACCTCCTTTAAGGTGTTTTTTTATAACTTAAACTATCTTTTTTATTCAACGCAAGCACAAATGCGGTTCCCTTCCGGGAGATGCGTCGCACAACTTCGCTTTTGAAATCACGTTATCGCAAGCGATAACGCTCACTCTTTTGCTTGTGTGCGCCTTTTTCTCCACGCAAGTACAAAAGTATCTTGCGTGGGTTTTGTTATATGGTGCCCTTCCGGGAGATTGCCACGCTACGCTCGCAATGACATAAGTACTTCGTACGCAAAATAATATTTTCTCTAATTACTCCCCTAAAAAGTCAGAATTAACTCTCTAAAACGGCGAGAATTTGATGGATTTTCGGGGTTCTTTGTAGGTTCCGAAAACCCTAGTGTACACAGACGTACACGGGTTTTGGGGTTCTGCAAAAACGCCGAAAAGGCGCGAATTGTCGCCGTTTTAACGGATTTCGCCGCCGCCGAGACATATGGGAGAATCAACCTCATACATCACCGCATACTGTCCTGCCGCCACGGCGCGTTGCGGACGGTCGAAGTATAAATGCACGTCGTCGCCGTCGATTACCGCAGTTGCGTTTTCAAGGGGCTGACGATGACGGATACGGGCAAGCACCCGAAACTCCTTCTCGTCGGGTTTTTTTGTGATAAAGTTGAAGCCGCGCGTCGTGAGTTCCTTTGTGAACAGCAGATCGCACTCTCCCTGATTGACGTAAAGGATATTGTTTTCCACGTCTTTTTTGACGACGTACCACGGCTCACCGTTGCCCGCGCCGCCAAGACCGAATCCTTTTCTTTGTCCGACGGTGTAATAAAACACGCCGCTGTGCGTGCCGACGGTTTTGCCGTCAAGGGTTTTGATGTCCCCTTCCTGCATGGGGATATATTTTTTTAAGAATTCGCGGAAGTTGCGCTCCCCGATGAAGCAAACGCCCGTGCTGTCCTTCTTTTCGGCAGTGGAAAGTCCGTTTTCTTCGGCGATTTTCCTGACTTCGGGTTTCAAAAGGTTTCCGACAGGGAAAATGACGTTTTCGATTTGTTTTTCCGAAACCTGATTCAAAAAGTACGTCTGGCACTTATTCTCGTCCTTTGCGCGGGCAAGGTAGGTGCGGCCGTCCTTTTTCAGCACGTTGCAGTAATGCCCTGTCGCGATAAAGTCGGCGTCAAGGTCTTTGGCGTACTTTGCAAACGGGCCGAATTTGATTTCCCTGTTGCACAGGACGTCGGGGTTCGGCGTGAGCCCGCGTTTATAGTAATCGACAAACTGCCTGAAAACGTTATCCCAGTATTCCTTGGACAAATCGACGGTGTAATAAGGTATGTCGAGTTTCCCCGCGACGGCGCGCACGTCGTCGTAGTCGTCAAGAGCGGTACAGCAACCGCTTTCGTCTTCTTCAACCCAGTTTCTCATGAACAGCCCGATGACGTCGTAGCCCTGCTGTTTCAGAAGAAGCGCGGCAACGCTGCTGTCGACGCCACCGCTCATACCAAGCACAACTCTTTTCTTACTCACCGCACAACTCCGTCGAAAGATATTTCATACCGCCGTCGGGAAGGATAACGACGATGTTGCCCTTTTCCCCGTGCGACGCAAGGTTTTTTGCGGCCTGAATCGCCGCGCCCGACGAAATACCGACGAAAATGCCTTCTTCTTTCGCAAGGTTTCTGGCGCATTCCATGGCGTCTTCGTCCGACACGTCCTCGACTGCGTCCAGAACGTCGGGATCAAGGATTTTCGGCACGAAGTTTGCGCCGATGCCCTGAATTTTATGAGGTCCCGCTTTCCCGCGCGTGAGCAAGGGGCTTCCTTTCGGCTCAACCCCGCAAATAAGCGTGGAAGTTTTATAGGTGTCGATATATTTTTTAATGCCCATTATCGTGCCGCCGGAGCCTATGCCCGCGACAATCCAGCTGACGTTGTTAAGGTCGGCAAAGATTTCCTTTGCGGTGTGCATAAAGTGCGCCGCGGGGTTTGCGGGATTTGTGAACTGCGACGGGATAAAAGCGTGGCCGTAACGGGCTTTAAGCCTTTCCGCCATTTCGATACTGCCACGCATGCCTTCCGACTTTGGCGTAAGGACGATTTCCGCGCCGTACGCTTTCAGAACTTTTATTCTTTCGACGCTCATATTTTCGGGCATTGTGAGAATAAGTTTCATTTTAAGAGCGGCGCATACCATGGCAAGTCCTATGCCGGTATTGCCGGAAGTCGGCTCGATAATAACGGTGTCTTTGTCGATTGCGCCCGACGACGTCGCTTCCAGAATCATGTTATAAGCGGCGCGGTCTTTCACGCTGCCCGACGGATTGAAATATTCCAGCTTCCCAAAGACGTTCACGTCGTCGTAACTTATGCTGTTGAGTTTCACAAGCGGGGTTTTCCCGATTGTTTCCAGAATATTGTCGTATAACATACAATTCACCTCGTAAAATATTGTAAACCGCGGCGGAAAAATAGTCAAGCGGCGAAAGTGCGCACGCTTCATTTTTCAAAAATAAAACCCCGCATAAGCGGGGTTAAAATTCGTTTTACGAAAGATTACGCTTCGGGAGTTACGGGAATATCGAGATCCGCCGTAATATCCGCAGCCGCCTTTCTTTCGGCGATTTCTTTCACCATTTCGCGCTGACGCTTTTCGGTAAGGTTGTAGAAGAAGATGGGGATAATGCAGGCGATGAAGCTCACGACGCCCGACAAGACAAGCATCATCCACAACTTGTTAAGTCCCGCGACGTCCATATTGCCGACAGGGTCTGTCGGGGAAATGTTGCTCATTCCGTATGCGAGAACGCCGATGAACGCGCCGATTGCCATACCGATTTTATTCATAAGGGTTTGCATTGCAAAGCAGATACCTTCGCCGCGCTCGCCCGTCTTCCATTCAAGGTAGTCAACCGTATCGCCGATCATCGCGTAGGTCATAATGTTGGAAATACCCTGCGGGATACCGATAAGGATAAGGCAGATTGCCGCGACGTAAATGCCGCCCGCACGAAGTGCGCCTGCACTGAAATCCCACATGAAGAACATAATTATCATTGCGACCGCGCCGATTATGTGCGAGCCGATGAACGTCCATTTTTTGCCGAATTTGTTGGTAAGCCACGGGCAAAGCACCGAAGCCACAAGACCGCCCGGCACGACCAACATCGTCAAAAGGCTGTATGCGCTTTCGTTTTGCAAGGCGTATTTACAGAAGTACAAGCCGCCCGTATATGTATAAACCATTCTCGCGCCGCCAAGGATACCCGAAAGAACAAGGAGCAACAAAGGTTTGTTTTTGAACAGCAACCCGAGGTTGTGTCCGAGCGTCGGGGGATTGTCGTCTTCCGACGCACCGAATCTTTCTTTGGTGTTTTTGAAACCATAGAAGAACATCGGCATCGCAAGCACGACAAGCACTATCGCCGCGATGAAGTAAGTATAACGCAAGGCTTTCTGGTTTGCGTCCGCACATTCCGTCCTTAAAAGACCGCTTGCGGAGCGGAAATTCTGCTTATAATATTCTTCCTTGACTTCGACGCTCTTGATATCGCCGTTTTTCTTGAATTTGATATTAAGATATTTCGGGCTGTCCTTATCGTCGTAGATAACCGTTCTGCCGTATTTGAAGCCTGCCGCTTTCGCCGCTTCGGTAAGGTTGCCTTCCTTGATATCGCCGTCGTTGAAGTATGCTTTTTGCATTTCCGTATCAAAGACGTAAACGTTTTTCGTGCTGTCGTTGACGTCGTTGATCTGGTAAACGATGACGGGGGTTTGCACCGCAAGTTCGTTATACTTGTATTCCGCAGTGACGCCCGAGGTAATAATAGGCACGAAAACGGTAACGATACCTGCGCCGAGCGTGCACGCAAGACGCGCAACTGTCAGCATTTTTCCGCGGGAGTCGGTGTTGTTTGTCATTGCGGAAGAAAGTCCCCAGTAAGGAACGTCCGCAACCGTATACACGACCGACCAGATAACGTAAATCACCGAAAGAGCCGCAAAGCCGCCGCCCGTTTTCGGATACCAGGGCAGGAAGCACAAAATGGTAACGACGCCGATGGGAATCGCCATCCATTTGAGATAAGGACGGCACTTGCCCCACTTCGTACGGGTTCTGTCGACAACACTGCCCATAATGGGATCGTTGAAAGCGTCGAAGATACGCGTGCCGAGCATAAGCCAGGCAACCGCCATAACGCCCGACATAACGCCGATTTTCGTGTTAAGGTCAAAGCCCAGTGCGTCCGTCATGAAGACGGTAAGATAACTGCCGATAATCGTACAAATGAAGTTTTGTCCGAAACCGGCAACGGAATAAGCAATCGCTTCTTTCGGCTGCATTCCCTCGCCCGGCGTGGTGCCGAAAAGCTTATGAAGGAAAGCGTCGACTTTTGGATTTTTACTCATAATCTCTCCTTATGGATTTTCAAAAGATAATAGGTATTATATCATTCGCCGCCCTGTTTTTCAAGCGTTTAAGGGAAAGACAACCCGCGTTTTGTCTTTTTTTTGTAAATGATGATAAAACTTTTCCTGTTTTTTAAAAAATACTCTTAACAATTTTGCAATTTTAATTTATTTTTAATATTAAGATCTATTATTTTAAAATCAAAAAATATGGAAGGCGCTTTTTATGTTGAGACTTGAAGAAATTAAAAAAGATTTTAAGACGGACAACAACGTCGTAAACGTCTTGAAAGGCATCACGATCCAATTCCGCAAACAAGAATTCGTGGCAATACTCGGCCATTCCGGCTGTGGCAAAACAACCCTTCTGAACATAATCGGCGGGCTGGACAAATGCACGTCGGGCAACGTCATCATCGACGGCCGCTCCACGAAAGAATACAACGACCTTGACTGGAACGATTATCGCAACAAGCGTATCGGCTTCGTCTTCCAAAGTTACAATCTGATTCCGCACCTGACGGTTCAGAAAAACGTGGAACTTTCGATGACGCTTGCGGGCGTATCGAAAGAAGAACGCCATGCCCGCGCGCTTGAAGCGCTTGACAAAGTCGGGCTGAAAGCCCATGCCAGAAAACATCCGTCGCAACTTTCGGGCGGACAAATGCAGCGCGTCGCGATTGCCCGCGCCATTGTCAACAATCCCGAAATCATTCTTGCGGACGAACCGACGGGCGCGCTCGACAGCGAAAGCGGCGTCGAGGTTATGGAACTGCTGAAAGAAATTTCAAAAGATCACCTTATCGTCATGGTCACGCACAACTCGCAACTTGCCGACGAATACGCAACCCGTATTCTCAATATGTCGGACGGCGTCATCGTCGGTGACACGAACGAGTACACCCTTGACGAGTGTCTTAGCGACGAGGCGGCAGACCTTGCCGCAAAAACCGCCGCCGAAGAAAAAGCGCTTTCCGACATCGAACAGTCGGGTGCGAAAAACGCCAAGCGCGCGCTGAAACGCATTGAAAAGAAAAAGCGCAAAAAGGCGTCGATGTCGCCGCTCACCGCATTTTCGCTGTCTTTCACAAACCTGATAAGCAAAAAAGGCCGCACGTTTCTGACGTCGTTTGCGGGGAGCATCGGTATCATCGGCATAATGCTTGTTCTCGCGCTTTCGACGGGCGCAAGGTCGTTCATTTCAAAAATGGAAGAAAACGCGCTGTCGCAATACCCCATCGAAATCAGTGAAAGCAACACGGACTTGTCGGCGATTCTGTCCCTTCTGACAACTGACACGGCAAAGCGCGAAAAATATCCGTCGGGCGACACGATTTATACGCAACAAGTCATCGGCAACGTCCTTGATAATATCCCTTTGCTGACTTCAAAGAACGATTTGACACGATTAAAGTCGTATATTGACGACAACTTTGACGAAACGATCGGTTACGTCAAGTACAACTACGGCACGGATTTCGACGTTTACTGCGACTACACTCACTCGAAAGGTGACGAAGACAAGTATATGAAAGTGCAGCCTTTCGTCGACGCGATTGCGGATATTCCCTTGCTCTCCGGCTTCAAGGATCAGCTTGAAATGTTCTCGTCCTATCTCACCGTATGGGACGAAATGACCGACAACACAACGCTTCTGAACCAGCAGTACGAACTTCTGGGCAATTCCAAATGGCCGACGAATTACGACGAAGTCGTGCTTGTCGTCGACCGCAAAAACCAAATTAACGACTATACGCTCTTCGCGCTCGGGCTTAAATCGAAAGAAGATATCGGCAGCGCGTTGGGCGGCTCGACCGGCGGCGAAAACAGTTTCAGCAATTCGACGTTTTCGATAAGCGATATTATCGGTGAAAACGGCAAAGAGCCCCTGCAATACCAAATCGCCACGGGTTGCGACTATTATCACAAAAACACCGAAACGGGAAAATGGGAAAAAATTTCCGCAAGGGACGATCAACGCGCAAAAACATTTATCGACGGCGAAACCGACGGCAGAAAAAACACCGTGAACGTGAAAGTCGTGGGCGTCGTACGTCCCCGCGAAGACGCAAACGTTACGTCGATAAACGGCAACATCGGCTACACCGCCGCCCTGTCCAGATACCTTTCGGAGCGCGCGTCGGAACATCCGCTTGTCAAGGCGTTGAACAACGACGAGGTCGGTATCAGCGAAATCGATCCGAGCACTGACTTCGATTCTCTCATGCTGAAACTCGGCGTGTCCGACGTCGACAAGCCCAAGAAAATCAAAATCTATGCAAGTTCGTTCGACTCCAAAGAGAAAATCCTTGCGTTCCTTAACAACTACAACGCGACTCTTCAAGCAAACGGCGAAACTCCCGTGAAATACAGCGACAACCTGTCGATGATAATGGCATACGTGGAGTCGATGACCGCAACCATAACGGGCGTACTCATAGGTTTTGCCGCGATATCCCTGATTGTTTCGTCGATAATGATTGCAATCATAATATATACGTCGGTCATTGAAAGGAAGAAAGAAATCGGCGTATTAAGAAGTATCGGCGCAAGGAAACTCGACGTGTCGAGCGTATTCATTGCGGAATCGGGCATTATCGGTTGTCTGTCGGGCGTGCTGGGCATTGCGATATCGTATATACTGATTTTGCCGATAAACGCGGTCATTGCAAAGCTGTTCAGCGTACAGCACCTTGCGACGCTTTCCTGGTGGCAGCCGCTTATGATGTTCGGTATCAGCGTCGTTTTGGCGGTGCTTGCGGGATTTGTACCGGCGCATATGGCGGCAAACAAGGATCCTGTCGAGTGCCTGCGCTCCGAATAACCGACGATTCCACAAGGACGGAAATTTTCCGTCCTTTTTTTTGGCAATTTTTCCGATAAGTTTTAATAAAGTTGCCCTATCCGCCCGTTTTGTGCTATAATCCGTCATAGACGTATCCGTAGCTCAGTTGGATAGAGCACCGGCCTCCGACGCCGGGTGTCGAGGGTTCGACTCCCCCCGGGTACACCAAAAAACAACCGCAACCGCGGTTGTTTTTGTATACGGAGGGGGAGGAGTCTGTGCGTTTAAACAAAAACGCACACTGCTTCGCAGTCGAACCCTCCCGGCTGACGCTACGCTTTCGATGCAAGCATCTTCGCTTCGCTATTGCGTCACGACGTTCCTTTCGACTCCCCCCCCGGGTACACCAAAAAACAACCGCAACCGCGGTTGTTTTTGTATACGGGGGGGGCGAACCCTTAGGCTGACCGCAAGTGAAGAGAGAAGCAAGCGCTTGCATTTGCGGAAATCGAACGCAGCGGACATAGCCAACAACCGGATACGCAGTGTCAAATGCAAGGCATTAGCGCGAATGCGCGGTTGTTGAGCGTAGACGCTACGCTTTCGAACCCTCCCGGCTATCCGCAACGTGCCGAAGGCACACATCGCGCCGCAGGCTCATCGCTTTTGCCAAAGGCAAAAACATCGCATCATCGCTTCTGTGCTTACTCCAAGGAAAAACCGTCCGAAATACGGACGGTTTTTTGTTGTTTGGATTTATTGTTTTTTGTTGAACAATGCTTTGTTGATATTATTGCTTTTTGTTGAACAGTGCTTTGATTGCGGAAATTAACTCGGCAAACGTTTTCTTCTTCACAACAAACCAGAATATTGCAAACCCGACAATTCCGACGCCTGCAAGGCTTCCGATCACGATGCCCGCAATCTGTCCGCCGGACAGCCCTTTTTTGTCGGGAGCGGGTGCGATTTCGCCGTCAATCGTGCCGCCGCCCGGTGCTTTGTCCTGATATACGGCGGTAAGGACCATTTCGTCTTTTACCTCAAAGGTATATTCCTTTTTGGTGCTGACGATTTTTCCGCTTTCGTCCTTCCAGCCAACGAACTCTTTACCTTCTTTATCTTCTGCCGTTACGGTTACGCTTTCGCCGTGTGCATAGAATTTGCTTTCGCCGTTTACTATTACGTTATGCGTGCCGATTTTGGCAATTTTAAGTTCGGTGATTTCGTTGCCGTCTTTATCAAAGTGCTTTCCGCAAACCTTACAATCTTTGTGTTCTTTCACGCCAAAGTCTTCCGTTGTTGCAGGCACTTCGGGTATCAGCTCACCGTAGTCATGCGGTGCAGTATCGCCATACGTTGTCCTGCAAACGTTACAAACTGCTTTTGTTGTGCAAGTTGCCGTTCCGCCCGAGCAAGTGCCGTTTTCTTTATGACCGCTATCTCTCTTACAAGTGCGGGTATGCGTTCCGTCACCGTTGCTTACCCAAGCGTTCCAGTCGTGATTGTCGTTTGTAGGAATAGTAAGGTCGGTGATTTCATTTCCGCTCTCGTCGTAATGCCTGTTGCACCTATTACAATCTTTATGCGCCTTTACGCCGGTATCTTTGCAAGTTGCAGGAACTTCCTCTATCCACGCCCCAAAATCGTGAGCGTTAGGATTTACAGGAATAGTCAATTCCGTTTCGGTCTTTTCGGTTTTGCTTTCGTCAAAATACTTATTGCAAACCGAACATTTGTAATGCGCTTGCATACCCGTTTGTTTGCAGGTAGGCTCTTGCTTTGGCACTAAATCACCGTATTCGTGTCCCGCAGGGATTTTTACTTGTCCTTCGGTAAGTTGATTAACTGCCCCTGCGTCTGCAAACAAATCTCCGCAAACGTTACATTTGTAATGTTCTTTATTCCCGTCCGTCGTGCAGGTTTTAGGTGTTGCAGGGACAAGCGTTGTTGTGTGCGTATGGTTTATTATAGTTACTGGTATTTCTTTAAGTATATTAGTGTCGCCTTTGCTTCTTGCTTCAACCCTTATTGTTGTTGCCGTTTCATCAATTCCGACAGTCAAGACGCCGTCTTGAGATATTGTTGTACCTGCAGAATAGTCATATATATCCCATGTAACCGACTTGTCAAAATCGCCGTATCCAATTACGGTTGCGGTAAATTGTCTTTGCCCACCCTTTGGAACGGAAGTGTTTTCAGGGGAAATAGTAACCCCAGTTATTTGTCCGTTTTCATAAACGGGAACATAACAATTGCCAGTGCCGAAACCAGTTTCTTCGTAGTCGCCATTTAAATTTTTGGTTTTTACACCTACATTAAAGGATATATCCTCAGTGCTATAGGGCGTGCCATATACTTTTCCTTCTTTTGTTAAGAATAGTCCGTTTCCTAATTCATACTCGTCTTGCGCATTAGGTGTTGATTCTTCGAATTGGTTCAAATACGTAAAGAACAAAAACGGATTATCCGCCGCATTCGTTCCGGTTGCCTCAAATTGAAATTCAAAATATTTCCCTTTTATCGCAGGTTTATTAGTTATGTCATCTTGGTTTATAATTTTAGGTCTTTGATATCCTTTTTGGATTGTTATGGTATATGTCTCTTCGTCAAATCCTGCGGCGTTTTGCAGACGCACGGTAAAAGTAAAAGTTCCCTCCTCGGTAGGTTTTCCCTCTATGTAGATACCAAAACCTGCTTGTCGAAGTATTAATCCTTTAGGTAAATTACCGTTTGTAATGCTTGCCTTGGAAGGTTCGCCTATACCACTATTATAAACTATACGTTGCGAATATGAAGAATCTACATAACCTACCGCAATATCTGCTTGCGTTGTCGTGATTTTCGGTTTGGAGGTTTCGCCATAAACGTACATCCCCACAGAGATGTTATCACTACCGTATTTATTTGTAACGGTAACGCTGATATTGTATTTACCTGCATCTCCCGTAGGCGTACCTACGATTTCGCCTGTCGTCGGGTTTAACGAAAGTCCTTCGGGCAATGGGGCATAGCCTTCTCCCGATTTATTCGCACGAAAAGTGAACGGTTCTGTTCCAGTAGCCTCAATTTTGTAGTTGCTACCGTCTTTCGCCTTGTATTCTACGCCCTTTAATGCATTAGGGAGAGTGCCCATATGGTTTTTTCTATCAACGTCAATACCGCCTGTTTTGACGATTGTCGGCGCTGTTCCGTCTTCTCCTTCCGCATAGACCATACTCGTCGGGCTTGCAAACACTATGCCGAGCATAAGCGCAAGGCACATCGTAAGACCGAGTACAAGCATAAGTATCTTTGATTTGTTTGCCTTTGTGTGTGTCATAATATTCTCTCCTTGTTTGGATTTTTGGGGGATATTTTGCATAAAACGCGACTTTACATCGCAAATATGCTGCATTAAGTCGTTTAGTATACGATAAACAAGTCTATGTCCGAAACAGTGCCGAAATCGAAACTCTTTGCCCCGATTGCTTTCATGGAATAGGCAAAACCGATGGCGTCTTTCGTGCCGATAAGTGCGTTTACCGCCGTCGTGCCGATCTGCATGTTCAGGTTTTCGGCAGTACCTATTTTCAGCACGGCGTTCAGGGTGTTGAACAAATCCGCCGTATCATCAGCCGAAAGATTGTTAAGCGTAAGCGATTTGTGCGTTACGGTATAGGCAAAGCCGTCTTCTTCCGTCTTATCTACGCGAACGGTGGACGAAACGTAAAGGTTATCGGGGATATATTTTTTGAAGTATTTATACGGGAAACCGCCCATATCCGCTTTGAACGGCGTAAGGTCGAGTTTTGCAACGACGTTAAAGTCCGCGCTGCCGTTTGCGGCGATTTCCGAAAAGTCAATCTGCACGACGGTTACGGACACTTCCTTATCGCCCAACTTGATTTTGCCGCCCGTT
>ERZ779851.1250-NODE-1250-length-23142-cov-12.837441_pt1 | contig 23142 bp, 27 predicted proteins | sample MGYA00511094_ERZ779851 | MGnify/ENA primary metagenome ERZ779851 (study PRJEB29588, sample SAMEA2155512) | human gut metagenome | biome: human gut; feature: human-associated habitat; material: faeces | place: Denmark | collected 2008/2010 ...
GGTTCAAGCCGAACTATCATGCCCATATCGTTTTCGACTGGATGAACCACGAAACAGGAAAGAGCCGAAAGCTCAATGACGATGACATGATGCAGATGCAGACCCTTGCATCCGACATCCTGCTGATGGAACGCGGGCAGTCAAAGGCTGTCACTGGTAAGGAGCATCTGGAACGGAACGACTTTATCATTGAGAAGCAGAAAGCTGAACTGCAACGCATGGATGCAGCCAAACGGCACAAAGAAGAACAGATAAATCTTGCCGAGCAGGAACTGAAACAGGTGAAATCAGAAATACGCACTGACAAGTTAAAGAAGACAGCCACCACGGCAGCGACAGCCATAACTAGTGGAGTTGCTTCTCTTTTCGGGAGTGGAAAACTGAAAGAACTGGAACGTGCCAACGAAAAACTGCAAGACGAGGTTTCAAAACGGAACACCAATATTGAAAAATTGCAGAGCCAAGTACAGCAGATGCAGAAACAGCATGATACGCAAATCCACAATCTCAGAGAAATGCACAGGCAGGAACTTGACATGAAAGAAAAAGAACTGTCACGGCTCGCCAGAATCATAGACAAGGCTTTCAGGTGGTTTCCGATGTTCAGGGAAATGCTGCGCATGGAAAAGTTTTGTGCCATGCTGGGATTCTCTAAAGAAATGACTGAAAGTCTTATAGTCAAAAAAGAAGCCCTGAAATGTAGCGGTAAAATCTATTCCGAGCAACACAGGCGGAACTTTGATATAAAGGATGATATTTTAAGGGTGGAAAATGACCCTGACGATGAAAGCAGGCTGAACCTGACAATAAACAGGAAGCCGATTGCCGACTGGTTCAGGGAGCAATGGCACAGGCTTAGATATGGAGCAAGAGTGCCGCAACAGGAAGAAAGAAAAAGTAGAGGATTCAAATTATAATAGAAGCAATTTGATTAGTAATCTAAAAGCACTCCGATAACGATTAGAGTGCTTTTAGATTGTTTATCATTAATTATCAAAGCAAGTGCAGTTTAAGATTTTACTGAAGTTTGCATTAATAAAGAATATACTACAGCTGATATATGCGCAACATATTGTGACGCTTGTGATTCATTTCCCTTGAAATCCTTAACAAATACCGCTAAGGTATAACTGATATTATTAGGCAGACATATATAGGCAACATCATTGTGAGCTGCAAGAACACCATTTTCATTAACATAACCTGAACCTGTCTTATGCGCTATAACAACCCCTTCTTTATCAAGAAGTGGAGCTGCTATCCTATCTACACCTGTTTTGCATTCTTTTAACGTATTCTTAATGAAACTTTGTTTCTCATCATCGATAAGACCTTCAGTAAACAAACGATTCATCAACATTGCAGCACCAAGAGGAGATGTATAGTTAGAGTAAGCCTTGTTATGGTCAGCCGACATTTCCTCTTCCGTATAAGCTATCTGAAAACTTGAACGAGGAATGAATGTGGCTATAAAACTATCTGTTTGAGCGACATTAACCATATCCTTAAACATAAGGTTGCTTGCATTGTTGTCACTCTGAGTAAGAGTATAACGCAGCAAATCTCTCACTGTCAATGATATGACTGGCCCTGAATAATCTTTCAGCATAGGACTCCAAGTCTTTGGGTCAAGTTTATCCCTATTTATATTTACTAAGGTATCAAGTGAAATTCCTTTATTGTCAAAGTCATTACAAAGAGCTAATGCCTGATGAACCTTAAACACACTCATCATAGGATAAACACTCTTATTATTGACCTTAACCGTATCTCTGTTATTAACAATAACCGCCACACCAATTTCGCCAGGACAAGCTGAGACAATTTGAGAAATGCTATCAGTCAAAACATTTGTTAAAGGAGGATTTGCGCTATCTTTTGTCGCTGATTTATGGAACAATGAAAATACCAAGATGAAAATGCAAACTAAAGCTATACTCAAAACTACGATTTGTTTTTTTCTGTTTTTTTCCATGTTTATATTATTTATATTTGTTTGACGAGAATATCTTTATTTGCCGACAAAGGTACATAACTAAAGTTTCCCACCCAAATAAATAGATAGAAAAATAACAGTTTGTCGAATTTTCTTTGTAAATTAGTAATCGCTAAAGAACTGATTTTAAAGACAAGACAACAAAACTGTTATGGAAGCAAAAATAGAGAAAATAAGTGAGTTATCCAAACTTTTGAGTGTTAAAACCCGAATGAGTGATGATTTATTTCATCTTTTTGGCAAGTTTGGCATCGGTCACCTATTATCTCGCCTTTCATTGGAGAAACAGGACGGAGTTTCGGCTTCGGAGTTGCTCCTCTCTCTTTGCCTCTTCCGCATTGTGGGCGAGAGCATCCATAGTATATGCAAACATAAGATATATGAGCTTTCAAATCATGGTAAGAACTGTTTCTATCGCATGATGATTCGCCCACAGATGGATTGGAGACGATTGATGAACCACTTTGCACTGCGTTATATGTGCCTATTGCGTAAGTATGGCGAAGTTCCTCAATCAGATACCACTACATGTTTCATTATAGATGACACCGTACTTGAGAAGAGTGGTGTGAGGATGGAGGGTATCAGTCGTGTTTTCGACCATATGAAAGGCAGATGCGTATTGGGCTACAAGCTGTTACTTTGTGCCTTCTTTGACGGCAAGACAACTATACCCTTTGATTTTTCACTACATCAAGAAAAGGGGAAGCAAGGCAACTACGGGCTGACAAGACAGCAACTCAAAAAGGCATATCACACCAAGAGGAACACCGGCAATCCTGATTATAAGCGCTTTCAAGAGTGTAAGATGTCTAAGCTGGAAGTTGCCATGGATATGCTTCGCCGTGGATGGAAGATGGGGTTACATGCGAAGTATGTGATTACCGATAGTTGGTTCACCTGCGAGCAACTTATGACATGTGTTAGAAGCATAGGTAAAGGGGCAATGCACTTTGTTGGACTTGCAAAAATGGGAAAGACAAAATACACTATATCGGGCAAAAAGAAAAATGCTGCAGAACTCATTGCCACCTATGAACGTGAACGAGGAAAGAACTGTCGTAAATACAAATGTCGATATATTCAGCTCAACGGCAACTTAGGAGATATACCTATCAGAATCTTCCTCATCAAGTATGGTAGAAACTCCGCATGGAACGTTCTGCTCACCACGGATACAACGATGTCTTTCGTAAAAGCCTTTGAAGTGTATCAGATTAGATGGAACATAGAGGTGATGAACAAGGAGACTAAGCAATATCTCGGATTAGGAGGTTATCAAGGTTGTGACTTTAATGGTCAGATAGCCGACGCAACGCTGTGTTACCTTACATATACCGTCATGGCTTTGGAAAAGAGATTCACAGAATATCAAACCATGGGCGAACTCTTTTCGGATATGGAGGGTGATCTCATGGCACTCACGTTATGGAAGCGAGTTCTTACCTGCATCGAACGCATTCTTCGCATTTTAGGAGAAATACTTGGAATGACGCCCCAATACCTTATGGCTACAATCAGCGGAAACGACAAAGAGATGAGCAAAATCCTTGTAATGGCTGAAGCGTTGGAAAAATGGGACGAAGTATGTGGATAGTCTGCATAACTTCTGTTAGGCATGTGTTAACAGTCAATGGATATGGGGGAAGACAGACAAAGGAAAATGAGAAAAGTTGGTGTTTTAAGGGGTGGGAAACTTTAGTACATAACTTTACGGAAAAATATGTTTCTAAAATATATAAATCAGGGCAACCGCATCAAAATGTCAATAACCTGATAATCAATACTTGTCGATTTTGTATTAATAGGGATAAGTGGGGTGGATACAAGGATGAGAAGTTTCAACAATTTACAATATCCCCCCTTAAAAATGCATAATTTTGTATTTGTCTGAATAATAGCCTGTTGTCAAAAATCATGTTTCTTAAAAAATATTACCCGCAAGGGAAATTTGAATTATATGGGGCAAAAAATCAATTTTTATGGGGTAGTAGTTTCGATTTGGACCAATGGTTTTTTTAGGAAAATGGACAATAAGGGAGAGGAGGAGGTTGAAAACTACGTTTGTTTCCTAAGCTAACGTTATTTTGATGCGGTTGCCCTGTATATAAATAGACAGCTGTGGGGAAAATGTGGGGAAAAATTAGATAATTAAAAAGGCTAAATGACTGAAAATAATCACTTAGCCTTTTAATCCGTACCCAGACCCGTACTTCGTAATTGCTGCGCCCATCATTCAAGACTGTCAAATCGGGTCTTTCCTGTCAAGCCAATGATGCCTATGCGTATGCCAAACACATGGATTACGGATTTCTCGTTCCGTGAACAAACACTTTATCCGCAACTCTGCTATGTGGTGTATTGGCTTAACTCCATTTCTATGGGCAACACTTTTGTTGCAGATTTCAAGCAGCTTTTATCGAAATACCCATCAGTAAGAACTCGTTTATTAGGCTTTCCTCATAATTGGGAACAAGAGCCTTTGTGGAGATAAAATAATTGCCCTGTTTCTTAAAAAGCACTGGGGCAAACCAGCTCCGTCTTTAATTGTTTCCAATAAATGGATTGTTTCAAGCCCCTATAGAAAGAGAACAAAAATTCCTGTGTGAAAATTAATCTACGACAAGGAGCAAGCAAGGAGCAATATCAAACAAAAATCAATACCTTTGCAGTACATATGAGATAGACCAAAACAAAAGTGGAATATCGGAAACGAATAGCAAGGAAAAGAGAAGAAACGACCCAAGTTGATGTCCTTTTTGAGTTAATAATCAATAAAAGCGTTAAATCTTCACCTTTTAGAATGTGCAATTAAAAATAACAACCATATTTCTGACTTATTATCTATAAAATATTGAGTAATAATCGGTTGTAAATACAGTGACTGCACTAGTCTTCAATCTATAGTGATTCCCGATAGTGTAACTGAGATTGGAAATGAGGAATTTAGTGGCTGCACGGGCCTTCAATCAATAATAATCTCTAATAGTAACACATTTTTTTACGAAGACCGTTTCTTTTCATGTGGAACATTTCGCAACTGCACAAGCCTTAAATCAATAATTATTCCCAATAGCGCATCAAATATTCAGCGTGAGATGTTTAGTGGTTGCACTAGTCTTCAATCTATAGTGATTCCTAATGGTGTAACAAGGATTGGAGCTAACGCCTTTAGTGACTGCACTAGTCTTCAATCTATAGTGATTCCCGATAGTGTAACTGAGATTAATTTTATAGTGCATTTCTAGGCTGTACTAGTTTACAAACCATAGAGTTTCCCAATAGTGTAACCCGGATTGAGGCTGAGACATTTAGTGACTGCACTAGTCTTCAATCTATAGTAATTCCCGATAGTGTAACAGAGATTGGAGAAAAGGCATTTCTTGGTTGCATTAGTCTTCAATCTATAGTGATTCCTAATAGCGTAACAACAATTGGAAAGGCTGCATTTAGTGGTTGCACCAATCTCCAATCAATCGTGATTCCTAATAGTATGACACAAATTAGGAAGGGGGTATTCAGCGGCTGCACGAATCTAAAATCAATTGTAATCCCTGATAGTGTAACAACAATAGGAGAAGAGGCATTTAAAGGCTGCTCAGGTCTACAATCAATAGCGCTTCCTGATAGTGTAACAACAATAGGAGAAGAGGCATTTGACGGCTGCACTAACCTCAAATCGATAGTAATTCCTAGCAGGGTAAAATTAACTAAGACATTCAACTACTACATTTCATCGAAATCAAGAGTGATTCCTAGTGGGGCGACATTGACTAAAGCATTCCGCAACTGCACTCGGCTAAATTCAATAGAGCTTTCTGACGGTGGGGCAAGGATTACCCGTGTTATATTTGGCGACTTTACTAGCCTTCATTCAATAATAATTCCAGATAGTATATCCTTCATCGAGCACGGAGCACTTAGTGATTGTAAAAACCTCCAATTAATAACTATCAAGACGGAAAAGAAAGATCCAGACATGTCTCGTGAAAAGATAGAATACTTGTTGCAAGCATTATCTGAATACTCAAAAGAGCTTTTTCTTAGAGTTCCTATCGGTTGCGGGTATGCCTATAGACATCATCCTGCGTTTGAGGGCAAGTTCCAGAAAATCATCGCTGACATTGATGCCTGAAGAGCACCATAAAAGAGTATGGGCGGCTTGAGTCATATTCAAGTCGCCCGTACTCTTTAATTCCATGCCGGATCAGTCGACGGTCGTAATGCACGAACTGGCCGAAACGGTCTCACCTGACTCAGTGTATGATGCAGTGATAATCGTCCATCCGCTGTACTGGCAGGCAGTAACCACGCCGTCGCTTCCGTAAATGACGTGCTGCACCCCGTCGTCCTCGACTGACCATCTGCAAAGCGAAGGGGCTATCTCCTTCCGGCCTCCGTCCGGATAGACGGCAAAGACCTTGAGGTGCACGGACTCGCCCCTTTCAAGCGTCACCTCCGAAGGTGACACCTCCAGCGACATCAGCTGCTTGTCCTCCGCCTTGACGGTGAACGTGACAGGCTTCTCGAACACGGTCGGCGGAGCGGACAGGTTGCCGTTCGTATAGAGCCTTACCTGTGCTTTGATGGTGGCTGTTCCCGGGGCGATGCCGAGGACGCCGAGTCCTCCGTCCGCCTTGACGACCTCCGGATTTTCGGAAGTGCAGAACGCCTCAAGCGTAACTGTCTGGCCGTCGTCGTAGAGAAGAGTGCCTTCGACCTTTGCAGTCTCGCCGACACGGATGGTGTAGCTTTCATCGGACGGCGTCCAGGATACGGCTGTATTCTCCTTGAACCCGGTATTCTGCTCCTCCTTGTTGCAGGATGTGCCTGCGATTGCCGCGACAAAAGCGGCGGTGGCAATCGCCACGATTCCAAATTTCGATCTCATTGAATGGTTGTTTTAAATGTTGATATTGTCTTCACCGTCTTCCTCAGTCCGGCATCTGCCCGATGATGAATCCCGCAAGAATCAGGAATACGGTCAGGGTGAACTTCACCGTACCGAAAACGAACTTGAACAGTCCGGAAAGTACATTTCTCATCACGAATCCCTCCTATAGTGTTATTTGTTGTTTTTCTGGCCAAGACTTCTGTAACCGTCAACAAGGCCCTTCAGGCATTCCGCTGCGTCCGCGGCCTCGTCCATTCCGCATCTGAGCGTGCCTGCTGTACAGTTGTCGAACATCCCGGCATCAATGGCTCTGGAATATTCCCTGACGAACTCCAAGCATGAGGAGATGCTTCCGTCGATGGAGCCTTCTACTCCCTTGACTTCCTCAAGACAAAAAAGGGCCTCCTCCAGACTCGTCCTGGCCCTGGAAAGTTCATTGAGCACGGCAGGCGCCGTCTCTTCCGAAGCCCTCCTGTGTGCAGTGCCGATAATCCTGCTGGCCTTGTATCCTGCCGCCAGAGCCCTGCCAATGGCGTCCTTGTCCTTTTCTTCTTTTCTATCCATAACAAGCGTCAATGTGTCCTTGTGGACGGCGGAAAGCTGAAAAAGTGTCCGCTTCTGTCCGCTCGCGTCCATAAGATTATAAAAACAATACAAATATACTATTATTCATTCATTATGCAAAATTATAACGATACCTTATGTTAATTTTATGCCAACAATAGGTTAAGCAGGACGATACAATTAAGGCGACCGCATCTGCGGCCGCCGTCTTTGGGGTTGAAGGTACGACCATCAGTCTTCAGTTGACGAGCATCGGTACCCCGATACCAGGAATCCGAGGTGCTCCTGCGCGGTCTCTGCATAGGACTCGGCATCCCTGAGCGTACCAAGCTCAATCCGGTCAAGTTCTTCCATGTCTCTCATTGCCTGCCGCAGGCTCTCCAGATAGGCCGTGCAACTGTGCCTGCAGTCCTCGATGGAGGCTGCTGCACGCAGCACGTCCTCGACCTCGGCAACGGAGGTCTCCAAGCAGCGGATGGTCTCGTCCAGTTCATTGATTACATTTGGTTGTGTGTACGCCGACAGCAGCCTTCTGGCACGGCAGATAGATTGATGGCAGGCGGCTCCCCGTACGGCAGCCGCTTCAAGTAATACATTTTTTCTCATATGTATTATTCGATTGATTGGTTATCGGGATGGACACCGCGTCCTTCCCTTCACTGGCGCAGTCGCCGCCGGAGAAACGTTCTCCATGAACCTGCAGCAATCTGTACAGTCATCTCTTGAATATTGTCCGGTGCTCCCGTAATGGGACGCACTTGGGATTGATACGGCAGTTCCGCCCCAGCAGACTGCCGTGGGCTGCGGCCATCGGGACTCCGGAATGGACGGAGCCGCATGAAAAGTGAAAGCTGGTTCTCTAGCGGTGTTTTCGGATTGGCGCGGGATCCGTGTCCGGATATGGGCACGCGCGTCTGAAGAAGGCCCGAAGGTTTATCTGTACGGACAGGTAATGACCGGTTTCCTCCAAAGGCCTTGGGGTATGAAAACTGCGGACAGAATCACGACGTCACGGATTCTGCCCACGATAGTAATCTTGTCTCCTATGGATGATTCCTTGTCTGTATATCTTCATCACGACTCAATTCTGACACTATACCTGCTGAAAAGCGAAAAGGTTGCAAAGATAGTTCACCCCAGCCGTTGTTCGTAATTATTCGAAACAAATACGTATTTTTCAGGACAAGAGGTATCCTGACGCGTATTTACGGTAGTTCATTATCCAAAGTAGTTCATTATCCAAAAGAGAAAGGCGCCGCCGCGATTCACATCGTGACGACGCCGCCCGTACGTACAGGCTTGCCGTTAGAACTTAAAAACTGATATAAATAAGCATCCTTCTGCTATCCCTCCGGCATGTCCTCCTCCCGGCTCCTCTTCACGAGTGGCTTCAGGTTGCCGATTATCGGAGTGTACTGCTTGACGCTGTCCTGTGTCAGCCCCATCTCCTCACGCTTCTTCCTGCCGACCGAGAGCTTGACGAAGTGCGTGTTGCCGTATCTGTTGTCGGGCACCTCCCGCACCTCGATGTCCATGTATATATGTCCGCCCTTCTCCTTCGAGCCTACGAATATTGAAGGATTCCCCGACACGGGAATGACGACGGTCTGGTTCCCGCCCGCCGTCGTCTCAAGACGCGCCCCGTTGAGCGCCGAGAGGTCGATATTGCCGACCAGTGACTGGTTGTTTGCCATTTTCTTGTGGTTTTATGTTGGTATTGTATCTTGCCCGACCTGTCGGAGCGGTTAGTCCGTCAGGTTACGGCAAATATAAGAATAAATACTTTGAGATTATTATTCAGATACTATTTAATGAGGAATTTTCTACTTCCGCTCACTTTTGAAGAGAATCTGGCGTATATCTCAGGCTCATCCTTCTCCAGGGATTTCCTGTCGAGGGTGACCGTCGTCTCAGGCTTGCCGTACTTCATCCACTTCTCGGGGAACTCCTTCTGGAAGGCCTTCTCGTCGAACACCTCCTTGAGGCTGCTCTTCCATGTGGCCAGGGTCCTTACCTCTCCGGTGTCGGTGTCAGTGTAGGAGAGAGTCTCGGCCTCTCCCGTAGCCATCTTCAGTTCATCAGTAAGATTGGTCTCGCGCTCCTCAAGTTCTTTGAGTTCTGCCCTACAGTCCTTGAGTGACTTCCACAGGTCGAATGTGGCCTTGTCAGCATCCGCCGTGAGTCCTTTCCTCGACTTGGGATAGCGCCTCAGTGTATCCGCGGCATTGGTGTCTGCCGGCGGGATATCCTTCCCTATATTCTCGTTCCAGAAGCGGTCGATCCTTTCTATAAGCGCATCGAAGAACGGCCGGTTGAACGGGACTTCCGCATAGTCGAAATGCAGCGTCGGTGAGCCCGTGATCCAGCAGAGCGTGCCGGCGTCGGCTCCCAGGATGCCCATCTGGTACTGTATCTGGCAGTACCAGTAGTCGGGCAGGTCATCCTTGTCGACAGTCTTTGACGTGGACTTTATCTCAAGCACCCTCGCGTTCCTCATCGTCTGCTCCGCCGCCGGAGTCCCTTTCGGCCAGTAGAGTCGGTCGGGGCTCACGCGGAGATAGTCCCTTTCAGTATCAACCGCCATCCAGTCTCCCTCGGACGTGATGTCGACGATCGAGCCGGTCTTTCCGGAGAACCATTCCGCCACGGCCAGCTCAAGTATATGGCCGTTGAACATGGCGTCGCTCTCCTTGACGGGTTCGTCCCGTCCCGTCTTCAGCAGGTACAGCCCGTACGGTGTCTGGAACGGGCTCGCGCCCATTATTGTTCCGGCGTCGGACGACCCGATGCCCTTCTTTCTCTCTTCGAGCCACTCCTCGTGGGTGGCCGGTCTTATGACTCTGTAACTCATTTCTTTGTCTGTTTTCAGTTTAACTTGTCCTTGATCTCCTTGTAGTCCGCGAACCTGACACGCTCGCTGAACCGCTTTCCGTTGTGCCAGAAGTCCTGCCACAGGTCGTCCGAATCCTCTCCGTCCCCATTGACGCGGACCGTGATTTCCGGATACGCCCTCGACAGCCGCTCCATGTCCTCCTCGTAGTCATACCATTTTGCGTAGACGGACTCGTACAGCGACAGGTCGTCGCATGAGAGAATCCCGTCAATCTCCCTTGTCATGCTCCGGTACTGTTCTTCCGGACCCTCCTCGAGGGTGAATACGTATTGCGTATAATATCCCATGTCATCTGTAGTTTTAGAACCACTCTATCCTTATGAAGCCGTTTGACTTGTCCGAGGAATCCAGCCATTCCCTGAATACGGAAATGAGGTCCTCCCTTGTGTATCCGGCATCGAGGACGGCGTCCGTTTCTTCCGGTGCCTCTCCGTTCTCCAGCGAGGCCACCAGCGACCCAAGCCCTTCGCGGCTCAGCTCCATCACGGTCGCCTCGGCGTCGCAGTATTCCACGAGGCTTTTCCTGCCGCCGTCTCCGTCCTGATATTCATAATTCTCAAGCAGACGGTTGACCGCATCGCAGGCGCCGGCCGAAAAACATCCTGTACCGTACTGTACCCGGTATGTAGTGCATACATGTGCCCTGTAACCCATTTGTGATTTGATTTGCGGGCCGCCGCGGGAGCGGCCCAGTTGATAATCTAACAGTCCCTGAACACTGCGAAGCCGATGCGGTTGTCGTCATCATCAAGGCTGTCGTTGTACATGTCAACCAAGTCGCGGAACTCCTGCGATCGGAAGAACGCCGCGTCGGCACCGGGCGGCAGGTCAATGTATTCTCCGGCGTGTTCCCGCATCTGTGAGATCTCGTCCTCGGAGTAAAGGCACCCGTCAAGGACGAATGCCGGCAGGTCGGTGAACCCTTCCGGATTGCATGTGTCGTGGAAGTTGCCGAACTCGTCGGTGGATGACCAGGCGAATTCTATTGACGGGAACTTGTCCCTGATGAACTCCTCAATGTCGTCCGACTTGCCCCACGCAGAGACGGTTGAGAACCTCAGCCTACCGTCAGCATCGACGGAGAACTCTTCCTTCTCGTCAACGTCCGGCCCGCAGAAGCAGGCTACGGCGTGGAAGTTCGGGTCGAATGTCCCTCGGCAGTAGATAGGGCTTTCGTCAATCTCATCCCTCGTCATTCCGAAGGCGGCCAGAAGGTTTCCCATCCAGTAGCGTCCGAAGCCGAAGGGGCTTCCCTTCAGGAGGTCGGGCATCGTGTTGAGTGTGCGGGCGAACTCCTGGAGTTCGTCCATGTCGCCGGTGGCGATGTAGTTTGTGCAGGCCCAGTTTGGCATAATCTGTATTGTTTAGTTGTTTGACGTCTGTCTTCCGGAGAGCCTCATCAGCTCGTTGAAATTCGCATCCGTTATGTTCCACTGCTTGCGGATGGCGCTCTTGAGTGTCCACGACGGCTTGTCCTTCGGTTTCTTGGCCGCCCAGCTTATGAAGGCGTTCCACCTCGGATGCTGAGGACTTAATTCAGGCAATCCCTTCGGCTGCTCCGGCAGTGTAGGAGAACAGGCAGGTGCAGTCGTCTCCTTCTCGGACGGGATTACCTCTGTTGACGTCTGACTCGCGTACTTACTATCGTTGCGCCCGCGATAGATATCCGCTCCAAAGCCGAGCGACTTGCAGGCCACTCCCAAAGCATCCGTATAAGCCTTCTTGTAGGCCTCGTCATCAACGAAGAGCCCTTCGGCCGTCATCAGTACCAGACGGTTGCCACCGGTTCCACGTATCGGCTTGCTCCATTTGCCGGTCTTCGAGTCCTTGAGATAGAGATTGAGGTCAGTGAACACGCAGATCTCCCCGTTCTGGAGGGAGACTTTCTCCTGACGTGTGACTTCCGTGTACCAGCCTTCTCCCGCCGGCCCGAAGAGCCTGGTGAGCTGCTCTATTCTCCACATGGGGTCAATCTCGGTAAGGCGCTTTCCCCAAGGCGACTCGAACGGCTTCTGCGCGTCTTCCGGGACGCTCTGCACCTGCTTGAAGATATGCAGGTTGTCCGCATTTTTCAGTTCCATATTGCAGTTGATTTTAAGTTGTACTTTCTCTGCCTCAGGCATTGTTTTTCCTTTCCCTTGACGGGCTGCCTGTGATGCTTTGGAAGGACACGGACGGAAGAGAAAGGCAAGGGCGGCTCAGGGAAACCGATGCCTGCAGGGTGTCTGTTTCCCGGAACGAAGGAACTGTCCCTTGACGCCGGACGGACGCGTCCAAACTTTGCAGAACAGGTGGACTGACAAGGGAACAAGGACAAAAAAAATCCTCTTAATCGACAAAATTACCCTAAATAAGGCCTCTTAATCGACAAAATTGCTTATTTTTGTTATCAACAACATTGTTATTGGAAAAATTTACGGAACATGATCAATATTCACGAGATAATCATGGCGACTTCCGATAAAACGGAGACAGCAAAGAAGACCAATTTGATAAAGAATGGCAAACTTAGAAAAATAGCGCCTAAGGTTTATACTACAAATATGGATGAAGATCCTAAAATATTAGTGAAAAGGAATCTATTCTATATACTTGGTCAATTGTATCCAAATGCGGTGATAAGCCATAGATCAGCATTCGAGTTCAAGCCCACAGAAAATGGAGATATATATTTGACATATAAATACTCTAAGATTGTTTCTTTGCCTGGGATTAAGGTTCATCTGATTGAAGGACCTGCCGGAACTGAATATGACAGACCTTTCATTGGAAATCTGTTTGTGGCAAGCAATGAAAGACGCATTCTTGAGAATCTCCAAAAAGGTCGTGCCAGAAATGGCAGTGATTCAAAGTGCCTACCTCGTGAGATCATTGAAAACAGCCTTGAAAAGATGCTTCAAGTAAATGGCGAAGCCGGAATCAATGAGTTCAGAGACAAGGCGCGATCTACATCGATACTGCTGGGAATGACGGAAGAGTTCGAAACATTGAATGGAATAATCGGCGCCTTGCTGTCCACTAAGCCATCTGCTATTCTCACGTCAGACAACGCAGTAGCCCGTGCGGCTGGGCTTCCTTACGATGGTGACAGGGTGAAGTTGTTCGAAGTCCTGTTTGAAGCTTTACACAATGAGATATTCCCGATTATTGATGAACCGAATCAGACAAATTCTGAATTCAGAAACTTCGCTTTCTTCGAAAGTTATTTCTCCAACTATATTGAGGGCACTGAATTCGAAATCGAGGAAGCCAGAGCAATAATTGATACAGGTCAGCCAATGCCGGCAAGAAATGCAGATTCTCATGACGTGTTGGGCACATTTCAGATTGTATCTAGCCGACGTGAAATGCGACGTACGCCACGCTCTGCAGAGGAATTGATAGAGATACTGCAGGAAAGACATCGAATCATGATGGCCGCTAGGCCTGATCGTGATCCAGGAATGTTCAAGATGAAGAACAATCATGCTGGAGATACGCATTTCGTGGACTATGGGCTTGTGCGTGGCACCCTAACGAAAGGATATGAATATTACCGGACTCTTGAATCTCCTTTCTCAAGAGCTCTTTTCATGCTCTTTATGGTAAGTGAGGTTCATCCTTTCAATGACGGTAACGGACGCATATCGCGTATCATGATGAATGCTGAGATGGTCAGTGCTGATCAGTCTAAGATTATCATACCTACCGTATTCCGCGAAGACTATCTTAACTCTTTAAGACGGCTGACAAGACGCTGTGACCCGTCCGTGTTTATCAGAGCCATGTCCAGAGCACGCGAGTTCAGCGCTAATCTTATAGGTGATGATTTCATCGCAACAAAGACTTATCTTGAAAAATGCAACGCATTTAAGGAAAGTGAAGACTATATACTTCGCTTTTAGTCTTAATCGACAAAATTACCCTGAAAAAGGCCTCTTATCCGACAAAATTGCTTATTTCTGTTATCAACAACATCGTTATAAAATAATCAAGGAGTACATAATTAAATTTGATTTTCGGAGGATTAGTTATACCTTTCTGGAAATCTCTAATCATTACATGTTATGAACAAACTGATTACATTCGTCACGTTCTTCATTCTGGCTTTCGCAACAGCTGGAGCACAATCTTATGACACTCCTACGAATAGTGACTTGCGCAAATACGTAGTAAGCCAGAATCCCAACGTCCCATTCAGATTATTTCCAACACAGAACTCCTGGAATTTCATGAAACTGGATACAAGGACGGGACAGATATGGATGGTCCAGTACTCTGTAGAGAAAAGTACAAGTGCCTTCACATGGACTATCGATGATACTCCTCTTGAAGATGCGACCACAGAAAACATTGGCCGATTCACTCTGTATCCGACCGCCAACAGGTTCAACTACATCCTTTTAGACCAATTTACCGGAAAGACTTGGCAGGTACAATACTCGTTTGATAAACAGGAGAATAATTTCCGGATTCGCATTTTCTAGTCTACACCACATAGTCCCTGTCCAGCCCGACAAGGGTATCAACCCTGAAGCAGCGCCAGTCCCGGCGCTCAAGGTCGAAATACGAGAAGGTCCCGTTGAACGCAGGCTTGCGCTTTGACGGGGCTTTCTCTTTATTCTCATGACGTTCAATAATGTCCGATGCTCTCGTGCCGTATGCGTCACGATGTTCTCCATTCACTTTAGTGAATACAAAGTGGCACATTCCATCTATCATTATGTTTTTCATTTCTTCAATGTCGGAATAGATTTCAGCTGCCGCATGGAGAGGCTTGCTGTCAGCGAGGTATTTAGCAATCTTATTCAGTTCTTCATCGTTATCCTTTGTATATCTATAGCTTAATCTTTTCATTTCCATTGTCTTTTTGAATTGTCCATAATTGCTTTCTTGATCATCTTCCCCAGTTCCGGAGCCAGTCTCGACATGTCAGTCATACTGACGTGGTGGTCATACATAGCCGAAGGGTCGTACTCGAAGTCAATGCCGATGCTCACGAAGGAGAATCCGTCTCCGGAGAGTTCCTTCACCGCCTTCCTGACGTTCTCGGCAGGCTCGCATGGGGCGCCGTCTGAGACCACGAAGAAGAGGCACTTTTCCTTTGTCCGTGCCCTCACCCTTGACGCGGCCTCACGGATGGCCTTTGAGTCAATGTTGCTCCAGTCCGCATCAATGCTGCCGAGGACATGCTTGTCTTTCGGTGCCTTGCCTTCCCTGTAGGCGTTAAGCTTGACGAACTGGCCGTTTTCCGTCGTGCGGCCGTAGATATACAGGTCCACGTTCCTTATGCCGGATATGGCCTCGTTCAGGAGCACTGCCGTATCCCTTGCAGCCTCGATTTTCTCTCCCTCCATCGAGCCGCTCTCGTCCACGAGGACGCAAATGGCCATCCGGTCAGCCCTGACCGTCCGCTCCTGACGGTAGATGTTCTCGACGCCCTGGACCGCCTCGGCCAGCTTGCAGGTATCAAGACGCCCGCTACTCAGCCCGCGCAGGTCAAGACTCCGGTCAGTGCCGTTGCCTCTCAATGCGGTGGCCATCGCAGGGACGAACCGTCTGACTCTTGACAATGACTCTTCATAACGGGACCTGTCCGCATCCGGACGGTGTATGTTCACCCTGTCCGTCGAGCCCATTTCAAGTTCTCCTTCAAGGGCACGGCCGAGTCGGTTCCCGTCCTTCATGATTTCTGCCGACATGCGGCTGTCGTCCAGCCGTGAAGGAGTCTTTCCGTCTGAAGGAACCTGTATGACATCCTCCTCAAGCGATTCAAGGACCTTCTCCAATGCCTTCTCCAATTCAGAATCCAAAGAACCGCCGGCCTTTCCTCCCTGCTGCGGATTGTGCCCAGACTTGTTCTCCTTCTCGAAGAAAGCCTTTATCAGTTCGTATATGCGTTCGGCTGCATCCAGCACGTCCCGGCAGGACTTCGGGAATGGAAGGGCAGCCTCGCGGACGTCGTAAAGGGTGTCGGCGAACTCACGTGCGTCATCCATGTCAAGCGCCTCGGGATAGCGCACCATAGCCAGTATGGAGTTCATGAGCCTGACCGGACGGCTCAGTCCGATGCTTCCGGAACGGCTCCGCATCCTGGCAGAATGCCTGTCAAAGTAGTAGTACTTGGCGCATCCTAGGAAGCCCGCCAGTCCGGGACGTTCTTCTCCTGTTAGCATCTCTATTCGCTCGTCCTCGATGATGTTGAAGAGGTCAGCCACCACACGGTTTCCGGACCGGGACATCATGTTGAAGTCCGTATAAAGCAGATGACTGCCTTCATGGACTGCAAGTCCCGTGAAGATGTCTATCTTCTGCGCGGCTGACAAGTCCGGGTTGTCGAACATGTCGGTAGCGACGCTCACGACGCGGCCGTCAGTGCATGAGACATTGGGAGTAAGCGCGATCCTGACCCTGAACGGAGTGTTCATCGCAACGATCATGTCCCTTGCGTGACCGTATGCCATCCTGTGAAGGTCTGCGCTGTCCTTAGGTGAAAGCATCGCGGCGGAGTATACCGCACCTGACACAGATGCGTCCTCCTGTCCGAGCCTTCCGTTTGTCCTGACGCTGGTGTAATTCCGGCCGGTCCTCTGGAGGATGTCCTTCTCCAGGATTTCGATTTTCTGTTCGGTTGTCATACCTGCTCCTCCTCATCTGTCTCTTTGCGGTTCACGTCGTGGAAATCCTTCGCAAGTTCAATGGTGTCCCTGATGATCTGGGCACCAAGAATCAGTATGCAGCCTCCGAAGAAGAAGGCATAGAGTGCCCAGTAGACGATGTCTGATAAAAGTTCCATAATAGATAAAAGATTATTGGGCTTCCCTTGTCGGGGAATCCTGACGCTGCCGCATGGACGGGACAGAGGCAAGGGTGTCGTCGGAACTGATGCGCCTGTGTCCGTTCCGACGTATGAAAGGCGAAGCCGGCCCTTGCGGACAGGGACCGGCCATAACTTTGCGGAAAGGATTCAACGAAGCGGGAATAGAAATAAGTACAAGCAAAAATCAAGTCCACCTATAGGATGACTCGGGAAACATGCAACATACCTATCAGATAATTCATGAATTTTAATTCTATCATAGAACCCATTGATAAAACCGCAAAAAGACAAAGAGAGCGACTATTTAGTCACCCTCTAATTATAATATAGTATAATGTTATACTCTTCAATCCTTTTGATGTTTAAACATGCCCGTAAACTCGGACATATTCGATGAAATCTCTTCCAAACACCTCTGTTGAGACAAAATAGCATCTCTCATATCTTCCGCATAATCACTCATATTTACGTTATGAAGCATGGATCTAATCACCGCGATAGATTTCTTTATCGTTTGATACTCATTCCATTTTCTCCGCCTCGCCTCCACCAAATCCGCACGATCATTCAGTTTGAGAATATCTATTGTCGCTTTACCTTTTGAACTCTCCGCTCCGTCAATTACCCGTGCTTTAACGATATGCTCTTCAAAGCAAACAAACCGTCCTGGGTCTTCAGATGTGGGATTGATCAGCAAAGATACCTCTTGCGTTACATTTCTATGTGGAACGTCTCTTTTATGTTCATCCTCCAATGGAAAAAGATTCTTCTTGAAAGAACGATTGCATTCAGAGCAGCTCAGAAGTAAGTTATCCCAATTGTATGCTAGCCAATAATAACCAGGCCGATTCATTGCAGAACCGAAAGACTGCTGATAGGCTTTTTTCGGTCTGAAGTGCTCAACGTCTCCAAAATCCCCATTCAGGTAACGCTCGCAATACGAACATTTGTTATGTTGGTCAGACTTCAGTCTATCTTTTACTGTCGAATCGGCATAAACCTCACTGCTGAATGAGAAATTCGTCTCGCCGTTATCCGCTTGTTCTATCAGTTTCGCCTTCAGTTCTTCTCCTCTAGTGAGAAGTATATCTGGAACTGGAGTACTTTTCGATATCTTATTCATATGTCTCTACTCTATGTTGAGACTTTTCGCTATCTTATAAAGCAGGTCTCTTGATTTCAGTTGCTCAATGGAATCGCCAAAAGACAGCCGTGAAAGTTCTTTGTCAAGTTCCTTGAGACGCAAGTCTTCATCTGAAGTTCGGTTATTCTTCTCAAGTAATGATTTTTGCTCAGACAATATATTATCCCATTGAGGAGAACGGGAACTTTGGAGTCCAAATAATTCACTCAACAGAAGTTGGCTTATATCATAAGTTTCGTATCCTTTTGCATCTGCATCAACGATTCCATCCTCACCCAACACTATGACTTGCGCAGTGTCCATGGCGCCAGAAAGTATTACCGGGCTGTGTGTGGAAACAATGAACTGTATATTTGGGAATGTCTTAGACAGACTGCCTATAATTGTGCGCTGCCACTTCGGATGAAGATGAAGATCAATCTCATCTATCAAGACTATACCGTTAGACATTAGAGGATTCTCCATGTCAGGATTAGCCTCAGCCATACGTGAGGCGATATCCGCCACCATTGCCGTCACGATTTTGTAGCCGTCACTCATTTGTTCTATTCGTAGTTGTCTGTATTTGCCGTCACCCACTCTTTCATCCATAACAAACCGCAGCGGATGAATCATCATTCTTGGATTTGAGAATTTTTCTCCAACAAAAATAGACAATGCTTTTCTTACAGTTTCAAGAGGTTTGCTTTTGTAATCCCAGTCACGATGGTCTTCTCTCTCTCTTCGTTCCTCGTCCTCCATCAAATCGAACCATTCAATGAACTGCCTAAAATTAGCGCTGGCCTCAAGCGCACCAGTATAGGAATCCCATCGAGTAAACGCTTTCTTGAAATCCCTTTTTCTTTCAGGTGCCTTTATTTGACCTCGTCCAGTTCCATAATATGCAACAACAGGAAGATTACACTCTTCCTTATTATTGATTTTTGACATCAATAAATCAGCATAGGAATTAACATTTTTGAGGATCCCTTCTGGAGACTTGGACTTTCCCTGCCTGTATCTTAAGATATCAATGTCTCCATTGTAATACGTATCAAATAGGGATTCAACCTGCAGGTAATCTCCATATTCCTCGTTTTCAGTAATATGAATATCCGAATCAGTGTATTGCTTAATGGCCTGTCCAGGAAAGTTTGATGTAAACGTGCTGATTGAAATCGCAATAGCATCCAGAATAGACGATTTTCCACTGCCATTATTCCCGACAAGAATAGTTACATTTTTGTCGGAGCTAAATTTCAATATTTGTTCATCCTCGCCAAATAGACGAAAATTTCTCAAAGACAACTGCTTTAGACTTTTCATTCAAACCAATTATTTATATCGCAAAAATACAAAATATTCACAAAAGGCAATCTATTAAACCGTCACTTTCTCCATTGCATCGCCATAAATACCAAACCTATAACAATTGTCAAGTGGATAAATTCATGTATTTGTCCACTTTAGGTATTACTGAAAGTCCGCCCCATGTCCCGTGGATCTGTCCAAGGGAGTCGATGGACTCAACGACTCCCGTCTTTCCGTCATATCTTTTCGCCTGGAGGTCCTTGCCTCCGTCGTCATCCATCCTGACGATGAGGATGGTGTCACCTATATTTATCTTATCCATAACAAGTTCATTTGCAGGTTGTCGCATCAATTGCATTTCAATGCCTCCGCTATTGAAATGAGCGTAGGCAGCTGAAGCCCGTAGAACCCTTCGTCAATGACGAACCAGCCGGGAATGTATGATTCCTTTGCCATGTATTCCATGGCCTCGTCCCTTGAATAGTCGTTAATGTCGCCGTCGCAGGTCATGAACACGTACAGGTCGCCGTCAATGACCTCAAGCCGTCTGACCTCCATCTCCTGTATCGAGTCGCTGTATGGATTGAACACATATCCGAAGACCTTGTCGGACAGGTCGAGAGTCCATCCGCCCATGGTGAGGCGGATAATCTCATTCCTCAGAAGGACGGTGTCCTTCCTGATTGAATCGAGCGCTATCATAACACTTCAAGAGTATTTACCACAATCTCGTTTCCAGTTCTTTCAGCATTATTGATGTCGATAAACCTGTAACATCTGATACGTCCTGTCAGGTGGACTGCAGTTCCTTTCATAATCTTGTCAATGCCGATGACATGTTTGCCTTCAAGAGCAAGACAGTTGTGCCAAGTTGTCTCTATAACCGGTAAACCGTCAGATGATTTGTAAATGTAATTCGTTGCTAGAGAGAAACGAACAATCCGTCCGCTTCCCGTTTCACTCAATCGTGCCGTGCCGACGACTCCCCGGAGCTCGACAAGGTTGATGTTTTGTCTGTTTTCCATATCTGTATTGAATTTGTCCGTTACTATCTCGCGCAGAACATCTTGTTGACGATTCCCATCTCTCCCTCCGAAGGAGTGCCTTCGAAGTACGGCAGGAATATCTGCGTGAGTGCCTCGAGTGCACTGTACCCGCAGCTGACCAGCTTGGCCGCCATGAGCGTCTGTCTTACTGTCACTGCCGTGGAAAGCTCGCCTTTGGCGTAGCTGTCTCGTATGTCTTTAGCCACCTTGCAGATGTTTATGGCATCCGTCTTCTGAATCCCATATCTTGAAACGAGAACTGCCGTTTCATCGTCCACTGTCGGATACTCCATCTGAAGACGGAAGAAACGGGAACTCAATGCTGGGTCGAGCATATTTGTTCCCACGAACTCCGCCCCGATATTGGCAGTGGCCACAAAGACGCATTCTGGATGAACCTTCACCATCTGGACCGGAGAAACGTAGTCGTTGCGCATCTCTCTCGTGCCGTCAAGGCATGACATAAGATAATTGAGGGCGTTCAGCGGAGCGCGGTTTATCTCGTCGAGAAGGACGACCCCAGGTCTTTGTATGTCCTCAAGAAACTGGGCCGGCTCAAATACCGACTTGCCGTCCTTGATGCGGTGAACGCCCAACAAGGCCGACATCGGGTCCGACATCGTACCCATGTTGTACTTGCGGCATTCCAGGCCGAGCCGCTTGCATGCGAGCAATACCAGCTCCGTCTTTCCTGTTCCGGACGGGCCCGTGAGAAGCAGGTTGTCATGGTTGTGGATGAATGTCATCGCCATCTCCCACCGGCGGCTATCTATTGAAAAGCCATCAGTAGAGATAGACGGCTTCGACCACGCCTTCTCCGTGCGTATCCTCTCAAGAAGGGTTTTGCTCCTGGATGGAGCGTTAGTTTCCACAGGCTGCGCGAAAAGGCCCTCCAATACGGAGACATTACTCTTTTTGTATTCCTCCCAATCCGAAATCATCTCCTCCGATGGCGGCAACGGATCTTCAGGACAATCCATAGGAAAGATTCCTCCGATGGCGGCCATGAACGGGGCAAGGCCATCTCCGTTTGAACGTGAGCGCGACTGACGCAGCTCCAACGCCGGCGTGCAGAAAACAGTCCCAATAGGACACCTTGCCCTTATCTTTGAGTCCGCCTGTATGTTCAGGTTCTCCGGAATCTCGATGCCGTCCTGGAATCTCTGGCCGGGAAGCGCCCTGAGCCTGTTCGTCCCGCCTTCGGGATATGTCTTCAGAAATATGTATCTCATACTGTGCAGTCTTTTGCCGGACTTGCCGCACGCCAGTCTGTCCGGCGTCCCGGCTTCCGGAATCACACAGCATGCATTGGCCCGGAAGGGGGCGGACAGGCACAAAAGGACAGCTGCGGAAATGACGCGACGCCGCGGCGTGTCCCTTTCCGCAGCGTTTTGTGGATTCCGTACCGGGGCCATCTTCGCGGCGTGATTCGGATGCCGGATGCCGTCACATACCATCAATTTGTATTTAAATAATTATCATTTTATTTAACAAAGTATTGTTTTAATTATCTTTTACCTATCTTTGCGTATTGAAACAATTATCTCAAAGCAAGAAAACAATGGCAACTTTTTTTGTCGCCTGTCTGTTGGGGGTATGCCTGACAGCGGCAGTGGTCGTAGGAGTGACACTCCTCTTTTCGGAGCGGTTCAGGAGAACTGGCGGAACGACAGTGGCGGTCGACAAGGGCGGCCCCGTCTGCCGAATGGTGGAGATCAGCGGCTCCGACGTCAAGATCTATTACAACCCCGCGCCGGAGGAGCTGGAGGATGCCGTCCCGTTCATCGAGTCTCCAGGCAGCCGTCCGCTTGACGACGGAGTGTCCGACATAGAGACGGCCGTCGGAAACGGATGCAGTGACGGGATCCTGCGAGACGCGCTGGTTTCGCTGATGAAGTCGGGAATGACCGTGGTGGGCCAGGACGGCATGCCCCTGTCGATTGAGGACATCATGGATTCCAGGGGATGCAGCGAGAGGGTCATCGCGGACGGCGAGAAGACTCCGGCGACCGATCCCGAGCCGGCACAGCAGAAAAAGAGGACAGGACGCAGGTCAGGCAAGTTCAAGGGAGCGATGGGCAAGCTCGACAGCGAATTCAAAATAAAGGAGGAAGAATCATGAAGAACCTTACAAGAAGAATATGCGCAGCGGCAGCGGCGCTGACTGCCGGCATCCTGCCCGCGGCAGCCAGAATCGGGTCGACAGACTCGTTCCTGAAAGCGGCACAGGACAAGATTTCAGGTCTTGGCGCCAATGGATTCGACATCATAGCCATGATCATCGGCCTCGCAGCCGCCGTGTACCTGATAATGATATTCATCGAGTCGCAAAAGACACAGTCCCAGAGCAAGGATTCTCTGGTGAGATGGTTCTGCATCCTCATCATGTGCCTGATAGCACTGGAGCTGTTGAACACATTCATCTTCAAGTAGCAGCCATGGAACTTACGGTCTATAGGTCGAGGCTGACCCAAAAGGTCAGCTTCTTTGTTTATAAGGATAGTATCTGAATGTGA
>ERZ779851.1253-NODE-1253-length-23098-cov-13.204878_pt1 | contig 23098 bp, 21 predicted proteins | sample MGYA00511094_ERZ779851 | MGnify/ENA primary metagenome ERZ779851 (study PRJEB29588, sample SAMEA2155512) | human gut metagenome | biome: human gut; feature: human-associated habitat; material: faeces | place: Denmark | collected 2008/2010 ...
TGCACTAAGTTGGCCGGAGCTTCGGCGGATTTACCGGCTTCGGCTGCTTTGGCAGCTCCGCTTTCTGCAGCATCTGTAGCGGCTTTAGCTGCAGAATTGGCAGCTTCCGCTCCGGTATTCCCTGCAGATGAAGCATAATCAGATACGGCGGATGGATTGCCTGCGCCCGCATTTTTTATATCAGATGCATATTTGCCGGGATTTTGACCATCATACCCGCCCATAGCCTGTTTAGAATTTTTGGCATCAGACAACCGTTTGGAAAAATCCTGTATATTTCTTGCAGTGTCATAGGCAGAAGATGCCTTATCAATTAGTCCGGATTTCGGTTGTTGTTCTTCATCCCTTACATCTTCATCCATTAGTTGCCTCCCTTCTTATGCTTTCTTCCATTTTGATTTTTAGAACCCTGGTCTGCAGGGCGGTTGGATAAATCTGCAGTAGGTGTGGGTTTATAGTTATGTTCGATATGGCAGATTAGTCCTCTGCCGTCTGATGTGGTCATGCTTTTATAATCAGGGCGTCCTGTGTAGCGTATCATTTCCGGATGTGACGTTATATCATAAGTGGTGACGCGGATAAGTTCATCCTGATTAGCAGCATTTTCAATGCTGGGGGCGGTCTTCCTTAAAAGCGCCTTTTCCACACCGATTTCATCGCCAGAACGGTAAGCGCTTCCTGTGTCGGCATTTCCATAGAATGATACATTTTGCAATTTTGCACCGTCACCCACTAAAGCTTCATAATCGACAAGACCGGACGTAGGCTGGGTAGGATTGATGTCATTGGTGGTATATTTGCTACGCACGGTGTCATACGGATTTTCTCCGAGCTGCTGCGCTTCCTCGCTTCCTGCGGATATGACGCTTTGGATGCGGCTTCTTTCTTCCTTTTCCTGACCGGATGTAGGATTGGTTAAAATATCATAATTTTTACTTAGAGCCAAATTATTGCCATCGGCATCCTTAAACATGTACTGGTTCTTACCTACACATTCCACCTGGCTAACCTGTGACAGGTCGATGCCTTTTTGTGCCAGACCATTCAACTGGGTTGCAGGAATACCGCGCTCTTTTGCAACCCCTGACAGCCACTCTGCATTAGGTTTTGAACCATTATTCATGATTAAATCGCCGGTATTCATGGCATTTCCCCTGTGCAGATGGGTCACCATATCATTGAAGTGCGCATCGGAGGATAAACTTCCGCCTGCAGCAGCATATGAACGGGTAGATGCTCCAATAAAGCCTCCAGCATTGAATACTCCTCTGTTATTGGAATTGGCACCTGCAACCTGAATAGCACGACCGATATTTTCACGGGTTCTTCCAACACCAGATACAGTACGGGCTAACATGCCTATTCGCATTAAATTAGCATAGGCACCGCCTATGGAATTGGCGACACCTACACCGGTTTGCGCCACATTTAATCCCATTGCCATCATATAGGCATCTATTCGCTGACATACCCGTAAAAATGCGAGAGCAGCAATGTAATTTAAGGGACCTGCAGTCCAGCCACCCGACAACAGTACATACAAGAAGAATTTCATAAATGCCATATTGCAGAGCATTACAAAGCCCTGACAAAAAAACATTCGCAAATAGGAGAGAAATATATTCCGGGTCCCGTTACCGACACAGGTTGCAACCGCAGTAGGGAAAAATGCGCCTAATACGATTAAGACGAAATATCTTTCTGCAATTTCCAAATACAGCCTTATCAGTTGCTTTATAAGCTTCCAGATTAAAAATAACTGGATGAGAGGGAGAATACATTTCCAGTAAAAATTCAGTGTTGTAGGTGAATAGACGCCCAAAACACGGACCCGTCCTTCTTCGGTATAAACGATGTTTCCGACAGTGGACTCGTAGGTATAGGTAAGGGCATCATAATGGGAGTTTATTATAAATTCGGACCAGAGCCGGTAAATCATATTTGTCATTTCAAATACAATATCTGCACTCAGGTATATGGCAATCATCGACAGGATATATTTTACAACCAGCCATATAGGGTTATCCCGTATCTGGGCGCTTTGTCCGCATAAACACAGTATTAGATAGCCTACCAGTAACGCCGTTGCCAGACAGGATCCTACAATTATTCCAAGACCCATGACGTTCTTAAAAAATACAGTGTTCATGACTTCTGATTTTGTATAAGCCCTTCCTTCAACGGCATCACCCAAATACATGGAACGGCCTTCCTCGAGGTCCAGGAGGGTTAAAAAGTTAGGAGAGAAGCTATTACATAGAAAACTTAACAGAAAGTCAGTAACTATTTCCGTTGCATTGCCAACATACTGTGAAGACGACTCCACGATGCTGTCTATTGGGGTTCCAGGTGCTGAGTAAGTGGTATCCGGATTGTCTGGATCGGATGGAGTTGCAGCGTAGCTGTATATAAACGACGACAATATGCCCATCACTAAAAATAGGACAGTGCATATCGTCAGGGATAGGCGGATATTTTTTTTGTAAAACTGTTTCATATCATTCCTTCTTTCTTTTTTTGAATAAAAAAGGCAAGGTGTCATTGGCATATTCCTTAAATCCGGAAGTATACCACAGTGAACCCTGCCTCTTGAATCAGTTAGACGCTAAATTTGTTTGCGATGTCCTCAATAATCTTAAGAAAAGTACCATTATTAACAAGAATAATACCAAACGCGGCAAGACACGCTATACCGCACACCCATAAGATGGATGTGATTTTTTTGGGGTCATGTGTGACAAACAGGCAAATCAAACTGATAATTACGGAAATGGCGAATACAGCCATTGCAATTTTTACAAGACTTTCCTGTATGTCGCCTAATGCTGAAACTCCCGTATTTACAAGGTCAGAAGTAGTTCCGCCTTCGGTGGGGGTAGGTTCTGCATATGCTATTGCGGGAGCCATACTTCCCACCATCAAACCTACTAACAACGCGCAACAAAATGCCAATATTAATTTTTTTGCTTTTTTCATAATAAGCCTCCTTGTAATAATTTATAAAGAACGCGTAACTATACTAAGAGTATACTATACATATAAATAAAAGTAAATAAAAAACTACATATGAAAAGAAATGAGATATAATAAAGAGAACATTGAAATGTGACAAATAGCAACAATGTATACTCAGTATACATTGTTTGATAGTGGATCTGTATGCGTATAAAAACGGTTCCAGGCTTTTGGTGTCTGAAACCGCTTTCATGGTAGAGAAGGAATTATGAAAAATCTAATGGTTAAACATCTTAAGTATATTCTGCATGGACTGAACTGCTCCATCGGCAAGTCTGTTTTCCTCGTTGGAAGTTATGTCTTCTGCAGAAGAGACAACTTCCTCCTCAGGTGCAGAAGGTATTTCTTTATCATTCAGCCTATATGTGCGATGTTCAGTGCCTCCATCCGTAGCAGGAGTTGACAAAAATGGGTACATCTTCATAAATGTGTTAATTTCATCTTTCGTCCTTAAAGCCCTAATAAAAGGATATTTTTTTATAAGAACAGAGATATCCTCATCACTCGCGGATTTGATAAATTGGTACACTTTTACGAAAGATTTGATTTCTTCCGGACTTTTGTCTGAAAGTCCGTACTTGTCTATAAATTCCTGAACTGCATATGTAACCAGAGAACTTCGATGTCTGTCGGTCTTATCCAAAAATTGGTTTAGGGCATCCGGGAATGTAAACTGCCGGCGTGGACCCTTATTCGTAGCCATATACATCACCTCTTACTGTCACTTGCAAACATGGCATAGTACTTTGCATTGATATTTACATCTTCCACAATTTCCGTTTTTACAAATAAGGAATTGTTTTCCAGAGCATCCCGCATCATCAATACACCGCCGCCGACAAATACGCACGGATAGTCAGAAAGGCGCAATCCAATATGCACGAAATCATCCACCAGCTTGTCAACAAATTCCTTTTTTAATTCTTTCACACGCTGCTTTCTTTTCTCTTCCACAATGGACGGTCCATTAGTAAGAATGGTTTCAATAGCGGTATAATCCATGGTCTTTCCGGTTTCATGCTGGATAGCAGTGGAAATGTATTCATACATTATCGTTGTACCCTTTTCAATGCTTCTGCATTTTTCAACCTTCGGGCTGCCGTCCTCAACCGGAATTACATCTGCGGTACCACCGCCGATTCCAATAATATAGTAGTCCTTAAAGTTTCGTACAATCTCAATATCGGGGTTATAGGCAACGCCAGTAAAATCCTGCGGATATACGTTACAGGCAGTGAGCCGTAAATGAAATTCCAAGTCCTTATAGGTAAAAGCAAAACCATCCTTAAGGTTGTCCATATAGCAGTCAACGGTTTTTTGTGCCAGCGAGGAAAAATGACCTGCCGGAAGACCAACGCCGATGACGATTTCCTTTACCTGGTCAATCTGTTTTTGCAACTCAGCTCCGGATAACACCGCATTTTTTCCATTCTTTTCTTTATAGTCGTTCTCAATTCGCCATATGATTTCTTTGGCGATGGCGAACAAGGAAATAATTACACAGTAGTTGTTCTGGGTCTTATCAAGCTGCTGGTTATTCCGTTCTGTGGTAGTGACATAATAGGTGCCATCATAAAAAAGACTTTCTGCATTCAGCTTATTTTCGGTATGGGAACTCCTGAAGCTGGATGGTGTTGTAGTGTGTTGCGTTTTTGTGTCATAGTTTCCTACATCAATTCCGATTGTCATTTTCATTCTTATAATTTCTCCTTTCAAAATATACTTTCCGTATACTATACATATAGTAGCATTGCACTCATTACAAGTCAAATTTTCATCATAATAAAAACGGAATGAGTAGTTACTATACATATAGGCTTGCACATCCATAAAAACTTGCGCAAAAGTGAGATAATGGGTATAATCGAAACAGAAGGGTTGGTATGCTACATGATTAAGATTTCTTTTTTGAACCAAAAGGGCGGTGTTGGAAAAACAACTTCTGCCGTAAATATAGCAGCGACAATGGACAAACACTTTAATAAAAAAGTACTGGTCATTGACTGCGACTCACAAAGAAATGCTACGCAGTATCTTTTGGGTGATGAATACAACGGATATGCTATCAGTGATTATTTCAATCATCAGATACCGGTGGAGGATATTGTCCAGAACGTAAAGATGGAAAAAAGGGGCAAAATGATAGATACCAACATGGATATCTTGCCATCCTCCATGGAGATTTCTTCTATTTTAACGGAAAATGTTCATGATATCTTAAACATGTTGAAGCCGTTGGAAAAGAAGTATGATTACTGCATCATAGATATGCCACCGCAGTTCAGCGGAATATCATCCCTTGCTGAAAATGAAGAAACAAAGGGGTATGGAATTGCTTTGGGCGCATTGGTGGCAAGTGACTATGTTATAGTACCATCTATGTCCACACGATTTTCCATATCCGGTTATGATGATTTAATCAACTCCATTAACGCGATTAGGAAAAGGGGTTGGAACCTTAATCTGGTGTTACTGGGCGTTTTGTTCACCAATGTAAATTTTCAGCGCGGAGTTGAGAAATATATAACCACTGCCGGAAAAGAGAACATGGCTGAGTCATTTAGCAATACAATAAAATCAGCGGCTGTTATCGGACAGGCGGAATATCTCGGAAAACCTCTGCCGTATTATCAGGAAAATAATACAACAGCACTGGAGTACATATTTCTGGCACAGGAAATATTCAAACGGGTAAAGCAAAAAGAGAAGGAGAAGAAGAATGGCTAAGATTGATTACAGTAAACAGGGATTTGCAAAATCCTTAAACAAAACCATGGAAAAAAGCGGCATGACGGGTAACGCAGTTACCGCTGTGGATTTACGACTCGATAAAATAGATGAAAACCCGGACAACAGACAGATATTTAATATGGAAGAGGTAGAGCGGCTGGCGCATACTATTGATGAGGATGGTTTTTCCGGAGCAATCGAAGTATACCAGAAGGACGACGGACGCTATGAAATATCTGCAGGACACAGAAGATACAATGCGATGAAGCTTCTGGGTAAAGATACCATTCCTGCCATTATTAAGCCTATGCCGGATGTTGTCACAAAGCGAAAGAAACTGGTTAAAAGTAATATACATAACAGAAATATGTATCCCATGGACTGGGCACGCTCCATCGACTACGCCCGGGAAACCTATTACATGCAGGATGCGCAGGAAAGAGGTATAGCATACCCGCCGACAGACGGAAAGCGTTATTACCCCAAGTTAAATGTAATGGAACTTTTGGAAGAAGATTTCGGAATGAAACGTGCCCAGCTTAGTAAGTACCTGTCACTGTTAAGTTTAATTCCGGAAATGATACAGATGATTGAGGATGGCAAGGTTGTATGGTCTGCCCTGGTAGGAATGTCAAATGAAACCGTCGAAGTGCAGAAAAAGATATATGAAGGTCTTACAGAATTGTATGATAATGGACCGGACGATGAAGACGGGAAAAAAGTTCCGTTATCCAAAAATCAGGTAGAACTTGTTACGAAGAAATACAGAAAACGGGTAGAACAGCCGGTTCCCCCTTCACCGAAGACAGTCGAGGAAAAGATTGATACGGTAATTCCGACGTATGAAAGCGAAAATGTGGTGGGTTCGGAAGAGCCGGAAATCGAAGAAAAGGCGAAAGAAGAACCTTTAATGTTTGAAGCGGATGCTCCGGCAGCAAATGTATCCTACATTCAGCCGCAGCCTGAAGTAGCTCCGCACGTAGATGCTCCAAGAACAAAAGCTCCGGTTGTTTATATGGATACAGCCATTCAGAATATATCTTCACAGTTTGATGCACTGCTTAATGCAGATTATCCGGTAAAAGATAAAAAATCTGTTAAGAATACAGTAGATAAATTAAGGAAAATTCTTGATAAGATTGAAGCAGATATGTAAAAAAAGAGCCTGGCATAAAGCCAGGCTTTTCTTTTATTCCCACTGAAACGGAAGGTCATAATCTGCCATGTTTGAAAATACAACACGGGATATTCCCTCTTCCAGTGCAAGCTTTCTTGCGTTTGTTGCATCAGAGCCAGAAAGATATTTTTCGAGCATATCGTATAACGCCCAGTATATATCTATCTGATAACATCTTGTGCCGTACAGATTTTCCAAAGTAGGAGCATATTCACAACAGATGCCTTTGGGAAGACCAACCTGCTTTGCTGCTCTAAGAAAACAACCGGCTACATTTCGCACTTTAGCAGTTTCCATTTTCTCCAGCTTTTCTTCTGCATCCTTAAACATAGACATCACCTTTGCAGCATTGTCACGGAAATCGTCTACCGAATGCCTGTCTTTGTGGGTCAGGGATAACGGCTGTCCAATCAAAAAGGTCCTTCCATCTGCAATGATATATGGATACAGATTTGCGCCGGAAAGTCCCACATCCGAGGACGTCATTCTGACTGCCGTTCTGATTTTGTTCAGTTTCTTGGCAAAAATGTGCTCCACGGCATTGTAAACCTGCTCGTCCTGAAATGAATAAACGGTGGTAAAACTTGAATGGGATGCATACGCCTCTTCAAAGGAAACCCCTTTAAACTGTTTAGCCAGCTCGTCCTTAAATACTGTGACCAGCTCATTGTAACGGAGTATGGAGTAATCAGTTTCATCTCCGGACAAAACGGCTCTTACCTTCTCATCGCGGATTAAAACAAGCGCACGGTTTTTGAAACACTTAAATCCTGTGTTCAGTACAGAAGCTTTGTCGCAGGGAGCCATTACTTTCTGCGAATTTTTTTCATTAAGACCCGTAAGAACAGGACTATTTTGATATCCTGCGCGCTGGATCAATGTGGAGAACGCAGTATCACCGATAGGGTAGCACACAAGTCCATTGTCAAAGGGGACATTAAGCCCCAGATTGTATGACTCCATACATTCCTGAATAGATGTGGTTGATACATCAGGTGCTATCCCTAAAGTAGTGATAATCTGCTCCATAAGAATAGGAGCGTTATCAATCGGCATAGCTTCCAGTTCATTTGTATAGCACCGTTTCCAGATATCTGTGTTGCAGACATTTGCATAAAAATCCAGCGCTTCTTTTTCAGATAAAAAGCATCTTTCATCAACTTCGTTAAGATTTTTCATTAAAAACCCCTTTCTGCCGTTTTTGGCATAAAAAAATAGACCTATCGACAGATAGGTCTGATGTAAGCTTCATTATTTTGTTATATATTATAAATGTATTGTATACTATACATAGATTTTTTGCAACTAAATTTTGACGATTTTAACAAGCATTGGATTGTTGACGGTGTAGGAATTTTCTGTTTTTTCATATACATTTCCGTTAAGCACGTAGACACGGACAGTATTGCCTACTTTGCCTGAAAAATTGTATGGAACTGGAATGACAAATTTACAATCCTTAATGAGAATAGTAACAGTACTGTTTCCATAAATAGATGCCACATTCCTTTTTACTATATTCAAATCTGTTCTTTTCAGCGATACCGACTCACATACACCTTCAAATATATACATGCGTTCTGTAACTGTCATGTAATACATGTATCCGATGTATGCACCATATCCCAGGCAGATGGTCATAAGAAACAAGCCGGGAGCATATAACCTGGACCATATCGTAAATATAATGGCTGCTACGACGGCAGATATTATAATCATCAGTTTACAAAAAAAGAAATTTTTTAATTCCAACGGAAGGTCGTTCCATTTCATCCTTTTCATAGAGTGCCTTTCCTTTCAAATTATGTAAGAAAAATCAGCCACGCCATTACGATGAATAATGCAGCCACAATACCAATTCCCTTTAATATTACATCCTTGGGGGTTTTATTGATTTCGTTATCAATTTCCGGCAAAACATCATCCCAATATGGGTCATTGACAGGATCCATTAAGGATGAAGAGGGATGAAATCCTCTTCCCTGTGTTTCGTCTGTACTGTTGGCCATATTTGATTTGGGAGGGGCAGTTGATAATGAAGAAAGTATGTCCTCTTCCCCGTCGTCATCCTCATCCTCATCCTCTTCATCTTCATCCTCTTCATCCTCTTCATATTCATCTGGTTCAGCCGGAGCCGGTGTAGGAATGCCTGGTTCTTCGTCCTCGTCATCTTCCTCTTCAAGATTTTCTTTAGCAGCGGCAGCATTGGAGGATACACCTGCCGGTTCCTCATTCTGGCAAATATCGTCTTCGTCATCCTCTGCATCAAACAACATTTTAGAGTTCTTTTCATCCGTGTTGCTGGAAATTTTTTCTCCGCATTTATAGCAAAATTTTGCTGTATCGGGGAGCTTTTCGCCACAATTCATACAAAACATATTGTTCTCCTTTCAGTTACGCAAAAATCGTTTCAAGTCCCTTTTAAGTGTATGTATAGTATACTATAAGTAAATATTCTATGTCAAATAATCCACAACAAAAACCCCTTAGACAGTCGAAATACTGTTTAAGGGGTTTTCGTACCATGTGTCTTGATTAAATTATGGCCTCTGCGAATATGCAGTATAGGAGATGCCTAAACCTTCATACTTTAAAACCAAGCTGTTTGCATCATTAACAAGGGCTGAATGATTGGTATTATGGTGATACCAGCCATTATACTGTCCCTGGATGAACGGATCCTGCGAAATCATCTCCACCCAAATATTATCGGCATTCGCAATATTGGTTCGGTTTAAAATATGCTGTTTAATACTCTGATTAAACAGGTATTCTCTGGGGGGGTATGACATGACCTTAATATTTGATGCAAATGTGTATGCCTTATCCGCCATAATAAAACGTCTGGAAGAATAAGACACAATAGCCCAGCCCGGAGATATAGAGTCATCTACAGACGCTATATAAACAGGCTGTTTGTCATACCTTTTAAGTTCATTCAATTTAATCTCTTTGTATGGTTTCAGTTCTTCCTCATTACTATCTGTGGAAGCTTCAGCCATGGTTGCTGGATTGTCTGAAAGACCACATAACCAATCCAGCGAAACGTCGAAAACGCGGCAAAGATACACTAATGTAGTCACGGGCGGTGTTCTTTTCCCATTTTCGTAGGAAGAGATGCATAACGAGGATATATGACAGGCATCATTTGAGATCTCTGCCAGTATCCTTGCTACATCCTCCTGTCTCATGTTGTTTTCAATTCTTAACTTCGCTAACTTCTGTCCTATAACATTATTCATAATCCACTGCCTATACTGGAATTTATAAAATTCCTCTTCTTTGATAATTGTTTACGTTTACATATCTACTATACCATAATATATACTATACATAGCAAAAAAAAAAGTATCAATATTAAACTTTAAAAATTTACAAAAAAAAATCAAATAAATTTCATATTTTTCCTCTAAAATCACTGAAAATGTAAATTTGACATCAAACCTTACTCACAGTATACTATACATATAGAGAAAGGAGTTATATATGAAATTTAAGAAATTCATTGTTGTGGCTATAATGTCCGTGACAATTTCATCACTTATAAAAACAGACGTAATTGCAGAAGAGAAAAAAGAGCTTTCTGTTTCCATTGAAAAAGATGCTGGCGAGGCGGTATTCTATTTCGATTTTGACGAAAACCAGGAGTATGAAATTGAAATCACAGAACCGGATGGAAGTGTAATCAACAAAACAGTAGATGATCTTTCGGGGAAAGTGGTGATATCGGATGTTCAAAAAGGTGATTATTCAATCAGGATTTATGCTGAAAACCCCATTTCAGTGAAGTCCAGAGTGGAATTAAAGAGTACCCCTTCATCAACCGTCAGCGAAAGTGGTGTTACGGTATCTTCCTCTCTTACAAACCTGAAACTTTTTTTTGAGGATGGGCAGCTTGTTGTAACCTGGGATGATACGGATGTTGGAAAGGTGAACATTTCTGTAACAAATCCTAAAACGATGCAGAAAATAGCAAATGACTCTGTATCCGGTACCAGGTATACCCTTCCTATCAGTGAAGAAATAGACAATATTGAAGTATACATTGTTCCAGCAAATAGTTCCCGAATTGATGGGGCTGGTGTCAGCTACACACTTGATGTGGTCAGAACTATTCCTGTGGACGTTGTTTTCCCGGATATGACTATAACAAATAAGGAAACCATACCGGTATCCATTAAGGCAAAAGAAGAAGTATCATGTACGGTTACCAACAATGGAATTGAGGTGTATAACGAAGACTTTAAGGAAGGCAGCGTTGATGTAGATATTCCCATTACTGCCTTAAAAAACGACTTGGTGTTTTCGTTTTCGGATAAACGGGGAAATATCAATAACTACACATTCCGCATCGAAAAAGATTTGGTGGCGCCTACCATAACTTTGGATGGTGCGTATGATAATCTGACCGTGGATAGTGATTTTATTGAAATCAAAGGAAAAGTAGTCGATTTTGATATGTTATATATAAATGATGTAGTAATTGAAGCCGAAGAAAATGGAAAATTTTCCTATGATTATGAGCTGGAAGAGGGCGAAAACCAAATCATTATTTCGGCAGAAGACAGAGCCGGAAACATTGGAGTCAATGAAATAACCATCAACAGAGTAGAACCTGTAAAAAAGTCACGCAAAGGTTTAATTGGAGTAGTAATTTTTGCAATGCTCGGAATAGCAGCTTTTGTATGTTTCAAAAAAAAGGAGCAGTTATATAAGGTAATCGACGCTGCAAAAAGTAACACACATAAGCCAAAGGACGTAAAGGCATCTGCACAGAAGAGAAAACCAAAAGAGAAAAAAAATCAAAAAGAGCCGGTATCGCCTGATAAGGAAATGCCTTCTGTTTTAAGAAAATCCAAAGCAAAAGAAAACAAAGCCATTATTGCAGCAGGAGTAATTGCCATAGTATGTATTCTGATTTTATACAATTTCTGCATTAAGAATACGCGGGTAGCCTCAGGATCTATGGAACCAACCCTAATGACGGGAGATTATATGGTGGTAAACAAACTGGCATATGTGGTGAAAGACATTAAAAGAGGCGACATTATTTGTTTTTGGTCCAAAGAAGGGGGAAAATATTATACAAAACGTGTAATCGGAATAGGGGGAGACCAGATAGAGTTTCACGATGGTTACGTGTTTATAAATGGGTTAAAGGCGGATGAAAGCAGTTATATCCCGGAAGGGGTCGAAACCAACTGCCTTAAAACATTTGAGGTACCGGAAGGATGTGTATTCGTTCTTGGTGACAACCGGGAAAATTCATTTGACTCCAGGTTCTTTGAAAATCCATATATATCAGAGCATGATATTATGGGCAAATATCTTGGAACCATTCCCAATATGTTCCATTAAATTAGCTAAATCTGAACGGATAATATTGACTTCAAATCTTATATATGATACCATTATTCATATAAAATAATTAAATATGAAACTGAAATTAGGACTTACCAGTAGGTAGGTCCTTTTTTTGTGCCAAAAAAAGAAAAGGAGAAAAAGTATGGACAACAAAACATTTGAAACATTTGTAACAATGGTAAAGGAAGAAGTAGAAAGAAATCTGCCAGAGGAGCTGAAAGGGAGCATCGTTAAAATTCAGAAAACAAACAAAAATAACGAAGTTTTAACGGGCATATCTATCATTGAACCCGAAAAAGAGTGCGTCCCTGTAATCTACTTAAATGATTATCTTTCAAAAGCAGAGATGGAAACAGATATCAAAGATGTAGCACAGCATGTTATTAACGCGCACATGGCACACCGATCTCCAGCTTCTGTTGCGGATATTGTGTCACTTATAGCCAACCACAATGTGGAGGAATTAAGAAAGCATGTATCTATTCAGATGGTAGGACTTGCCGGAAACGAAAAATACTTAGACGGTTGCGTGTATGACAAGTTTTTGGATATGGCTGCCATATACACATTAAAGTTCCCTAATGCTGAAAAAACGGGTAACGGGTATATGACTTTAAGAATTACTGAAAAAGTTTTACGCTCACTCAGTATTTCTAAAAAAGAATTACGAAACATGGCACATGAAAATATGGATAAAGCAAACTACATTTTCACGGACATAGTGGACTATTTCCGCTTACCAACCCTCCACCAAGGATACATGTATATATTGTCATCCGTGGATTTTTGCAACGGTGCCAATGCTATTTGTTTCCAGGAGCTTTTACGGGATGTTTATGAAACCTTGGGAAGACCGTATGCTATTCTTCCCAGCTCTATTCATGAATTGGTTGTTCTTCCTTATGATGAGGAAATGGATGCCGAGTATCTGAGAGAGATGGTAAACTCAGTAAACAGGACGGTAGTCGAAGCCAGTGAAATTCTTACAAACAGTGTGTATCTCTTTAATGGTACCGAAGTGGTAATTATGTAAATTTCAGGATAGCAAGTTACTAATAACAATTTTAAGCAGCGGGTTTACTATTTTGTAAACAGCGCAGAGAGTGTGAACGCATGGAGAAATGCAGAAAGGAATAACGAGTCCCCGGTAAACCGGGGTTGTGCAGCAGAGAACAGCAATGGCTGTACGGAAAAAAATTCATTGTGGCTATAAGGCACCGCCCGGAAACGGGCGGTGAGATGTAGAGCAATCTAAAATTTTATCCACATTACAGGGATTTGTAGTGTGGTGTTATGAAAAATTACAAGGTATGTTGGCTGTCGGCAGGAGTTTCAAGTTTCATGGCAGGGTATCTTGCCGGAAATGTTGACGAATGGATTTACATAGATATAGCAGACCAGCATCCAGACAGTATGCGATTTATTAACGACATTGAAAAAATCATATGCAAAAAAGTAACCATCTTAAGGTCCGAAAAGTTCAGGTGCGTAGAAGATGTAATCCTAAAGTACCGATATATCAATTCTCCCTATGGGGCGCCGTGCACAGGAATGCTAAAAAAGGCGGTAAGAAAGAAATGGGAGAACGAGCACAAGGAATACAATCTTACCTACGTTTGGGGAATGGATATTGCAGAAAGGCGCAGAGCAGAAGCCATTGTGAAAAGTTTCCCGGAATTTCAACATGAATTTCCACTGATTGATAAGGGGATTTGCAAACAGGACTGCCATGCGATTGCTGACAGAATGGGATTAAAAAGACCAATTATGTATGATATTGGCTATCAAAACAATAACTGTATAGGCTGTGTAAAAGGCGGAATGGGTTATTGGAATAAGATACGCAAGGATTTCCCTGATGTATTTGAACGTAGGGCGAAATTAGAACGTGAAGTAGGTCATAGCTGCATAAATGGATGCTTTCTCGATGAACTGGACCCGAGCAGAGGAAGGATAGAAGACGAGATTAGTACGGATTGCGGAATTATGTGCTACTTGGTGCAGTAAAAAATAACTATTAAGTTAAGAGAGGTTCAAAGCAAGAATACCTATTACAGATACTATTTCTGTAGTAGGTATTTTTTTGTCTAAATATAGCCATACTTAAATGGCTGCCTAAAGAGCAGCTATAATTCCTAAAATTAGAGCATAAAAATACCACCAACTTATATGAGGTTGGTGGTATTTGTGATTACTGAATTATTTCTATGCAACAGACTGGACAAGGATACGGTCATCCTTGATAAATCCCTTGATGTTAATAATGGTTCCTTTACAGGAGCATTTTGCTTCAATATCCGTCCAGTTCCTTGTTTTTGCTATGATGTCCTTAGTGAAGATGATATTATATGTTTCACCGTGCTCACTAATCGCTTTCATCGCCTGACTGCCGGATGCCATCTGCGTTAATCCCAGGATAACTTTTACTTTTACCGTAATAGCATTCATATCCGTATCACGCATTACCGGTGTCTGCGGTTCGGCAGGACGGGCATCTTCATTAGTTTTTCTCGAATTACTGCTATATCCAAGCGGCTTCTGCTGCGTAATTTGTGTTTTATCCGCATTGCCTGCACTCTTAGCCTCGGATGAAGATGTGTGTGCAGCAGCGGCAGAAGCAGAAGCTTTCGACGAATTTTCTCCTGCAGAATTGTTTTCCGGATTGAACACACGCTTCATATTTTTTATAGTGTACTTTTCGGCAAGCTTTCTTTCATAATCGTGCTCCAGAAAACTCCATTTGTAACGGAATAACTGCAGCTCCCGGTATTCGCATCCAACCAGGATTTTCTTTTCGTTGGCAGATGCAGATATTACAATCTCTGTAGACGAACCAGGCATAATCGAAAAGCTTCGGATTGTACCGTCCTTACCCTTACTTATCTTGGATGTCCATATGGGCTTACAGTATTTATCCCCAGACTGAGTAACACGGGTGCGTTCTCTGCAAATTCGGCGCCAGAGCGAGTCAATACCCTGACCGGCTACATCGTCATTTCGTATAAGACGCATTAAATCGGATGATAATTCCTCCGCATCCATATAGACGTCAATTCCATTCTTTTCTTCACCTTTTTTGGCAAATGAGAATTTAATCTTGTCGATTTCCAGTGCCTGATACACTTTAACGAATGAGTTGGAACCATACAGTTCAAGTAATAAATCTTTGTTTTCTGACATAAATTTTCCTCCTAATCATTTACTGAGCCTATAACAGCGGCTATTTCTGTGCTTTTAACAAGCAAAAGTATCTCTTCACACAAAAATGTGTGGCGTTCCCATGCACTTTGTAATTTACATGCATCCATAATAACTTCATCTTCACCGATTACAGTTACTACCGACTTTGCCCGGGTAATTCCCGTGTATATCATGTTCCGGTCAAGGTTCTGATTTTCCCGCAAGAAGGGAATAATAACGCATTTATACTCGGAACCCTGTGCTTTATGAATGGAAATGGCGTATGCCAAATCAAGTTCGGAATAATTCTTGGGATAGTACCTGACAATACAATCTGTGTATTGAACCTGTATTTCCTTTCCCTTAATCTGCGTAATGTAGCCAACATCTCCATTGGCTATCCTTCCACGGTTTACAAGCTGGATAACTGGGTCCCCAACGCGGAAGGTCATATTTAATTTTCTGCCACCCTCACGAATTACGGTTGTATGAATAGCCGTTCCGATGGGATTGCAAATTCTTTGAAGTTTTTCATTTATCCTCTCGGAACAAACTGTTCCCTCTTTGCGATAGGGTGTAAGTATCACAGTGTTTTCTGACCCATATTCTTTTAGTCCTTCCAGGTACAGCTTAATGCTGTTATCAAAACAGTTTTCTTCTGTTTTAATTCTTCTGAAATCGTGTCCTTCGCGCAGCGGAAGAAAACATCCCTTTTTTACAATCTGGATATTTTCAAACAATGTTGAGGCATTGTCCTGCCGGAAAGTTTTTTCAAGCTGGCAACATGGTACAATTCCGCAGTCGATTAAGTCACGCAATATTGCACCAATTCCTACACTCGGCAACTGGTCTACATCACCTATCAGATATAATTTTGTCCAGGGAGACAAGCTTAACAAAAGCTTATAAAAAGTTTCCATATCAAGAATGGAAACTTCATCTGTAAAAACATTATCCGATGTAATAGCTCTGAGTTCCTGAATTTCTTCGCCAGAGTCCTTAATAGCACTTTGAACCGTAACGGCAAAGAAACCGGTAGACTCTTTCACCCTTCTGGCTGCCTTGCCCGTAGGCGCAGTAAACGAGATAGAAGAGGGAGTCTTAATCCAATGAATAATCTGTGCCACACACTTTAATACGGATGTTTTTCCCGTACCAGGGCCACCGGTAAGAATAGCCAGACGGTTCTGAAGAAGAGTTATGACTCCTTCTTCCTGTTCCGGTGAAAGATTAAATGAAAAACCCAGCCTTGCACTTTCTTCCTGTTCAAATCGCCTGATATATGCAGTGATAAGTGATGTATCAACATTCACCGGTCGCAATCTTGAAACAACCATATCGGCAATTTTTTCTTCCATTTCCTTATAATACGGGAATGTCACAAAAAAACGGTCAAATTTCTGACGCAGGCACAGTTTGCCTCTTTGTACGTCGTTAATAACATCGCAATCAATCTTATCAATCGGCGCCCATGATGACCCGGTATCATTCAAATACCGTAGAACCTTTTTTTCTCCTAAAGTCAATTTGTGTTCTCCTTTCAAGATAAAAAAAGGACCTACCTACTGGTAAGTCCTGATTTAAGTTTCATATGTAGTTTTTATTATATGGTAAATTATATCATAAACATTATTTGTTATCAAGATTTTCCGACAAAAGAACAAAAAATGCAGCCGACTTTTGCCGGCTGCATTCCAATATAAATTATCAAGAAAGTCTCTTCTTTATGATTTTTACAAATGCTTTAGGAAGCTTTCTTAAATCTGACAAATCAAGATATTCGGCAGAGTTCTTTTCCGATATACCCTTTTTGTATACAGACTGCACATTAACAGCATCGTCAATAGCGGCAGCAATAGTAGTTATTCCGTTTTTTATACCATCTTTTACAATCGCCTGACAATCGGCACGGCCTTCGTTAAGATGATAGTCTGTATGGTTAGGGCATCCATCCGATATAATCATCATTAACTTCTGTTCAGCTACGATATGTTTTAGCTTTTCCATGCAGTATTTTAATGCATAACCGTCGCGGTTACAATTTTGGCTTCTAAGGTCGAAAATCCGTATCTTGTCATTATTATCAAGGGAATTTTCATCCGCAACACTGATAAGTGAAACATCATTGCCACTGGTAGTATGACCGACAACAAACACCGGGATTTGTAACCTCTTGCAGAAGGAGTAGGTTATGTACGCTGACTGGATGGCATAATGGATTTTATCGCCTCCCATAGAACCAGAACAATCAACGAGAATGCCCACAGCCATATCGGGGATGTCTTCCGGAAGTATTTTTCGGCTCATAACCCTCTTATCGTAACGATATGCCTCTCTGGCTTCAAATCGTTTCCCAGTATACAGCCCCGTCAGTGTATCTCCGGTCTGTCTTTCCTTGATTTCTTTCTCAAATTCTGTAATCATTCGTGTAACAATACTGTCCAACTCTCTATGTTCCTTTTCATAAGAAGATGTCGCACGTTCCGTCACACCAGCTCTTGTGCACTTTGCATGTATTCCTCTATGAATTGGGGCGTCAGAAAGATAGGATGTAACCTTTTGAGACATATCCTTTTTTATTTCATCTTCCTGTTTCTGGAATATCTTTCCTTCTGCTACTTTGTTGGCAATAGAGTCCAGTTCCGAACATTCCAAATTTCCTGTTTCATCTGCCTTTTTTTCTTCCGATGACTTTCCAGATGCAGAGTTGAGCTTATTTTCCAATGCAGACATAACCTTCTCATTGGGGGTTACTGTGTTATTATGTTTTGTGCTTTCAGTATTGCGCATGGCTGCGTCCGCCTGCTTTAATGCTTCCTGAATGGATTGTGGACTTTCCCCACATACAGAACCATTACCCTGTTGTGCGTCGCCCTGAGAGTTGTTTCCCTGCTGCGCGCCGCTCTGGGAGCTGTTTCCCTGCTGTGTACCGCTCTGGGAGTTATTTCCCTGCTGCGTACCGCTCTGGGTGCTGTTTCCCTGCTGTGTACCGCTCTGGGAGTTGTTTCCCTGCTGTGCGCCGTTCTGAGAGTTGTTTCCTTGCTGTGCGCCGTTCTGGGAATTTTTTTTCTGCTGATTATTGTCTATCTCTATAAAATTATATAGATAGCACATTACCTTCCATACCATCTTTTTTCTTTGAAAGGGAGAAGCAGAAAACACCGCTTTTTTTATAACCGGCATGACTTCCTTAAAACTGTCTATCAGTTCACCACTGTCACTATCATCAAACAGTAACAAACCATGTCGCGCATAAAACAGTGTCATTGCAATAAAAATGTGCACTCTGGGGCATTTTTTGTCTACCATCTCTTTATAAGTCATTTTCTCCAGGCTGTTGTCTTCATTTCGCACATATCTGAGGCAACGAGCATAACCGGGAACCATCGCCATAACTGCACGATCGACAAAGCCATCTTCAATACAGTTATCCAGTTTCTTGAAGATTGGCAGAATATACTGCTCATTTCCAGTTGTATATAGGAAATTTCTTAACTTCTGCAAGTAAGGGTTGTCTTCCGGTGTAGGATACATTTCACCTTTCTTCAAGGCTTCCATAGATTTCATCATAAGCTGAAAATCCGTGAATAGAAGATGACCGCATTCATGAAGATTTAGTCCGCAGTAAATAAGGTGTCTTTCCTTGCGATTATGTCCCTTGGATAATAGTGAGTCATAACTTATATATATCCTGGTTCCGTCCGTATACGCAATACTTTCTGTATTTTCCGTTATGAATGCCTCACATCCGGATTTACATTCTGTAATACCGTCCTGCATCTGCGTAAGAAATTTATTGTAACTGTCTGATACAAACAATTCATGGTCCTTTAGTTTTTCTTTCTGCGAAAATATTTCTCTCTTTAATTCTTTTTGTGATAACATTTGGTTTCTCCTCTCTTTTACGAAAAAAGGACCGACAATAAATCGGTCCTTAGTTTTAGCCCATGCAGATTATTTGTACAGCACTGGACGTGGATAAGGGATTGCATTTTTTACTATGTATGTATCATAGCCAAAATTCCCGTTTCGTTTCACGATTACCTTATCCCGTTTAGGATTAAACGGTACGGTTCTTTTCCATTCCAGAACCCATTTACGGATTGCTCTCGCAATCATGTCTGCAATAAGAATAATTGCGAAAAAGCTTAAAATAGCAGTTGCCATAACGGCAGCCGTGCACAAAATAGTATAGACAATTATATAATCCATAATTTTCCTTTCTGCTCTGAGAGCTAAACTACACCCATATGCCAGGTGTAGAAAAAATAATTACACCGGCATATGGTGTCGCATAGAAAATTATGCTATTTTTGAGGAGATAATCTCCAATTTAGTTGAACGGCAGTTCCTCATCAATTCCATCCGGAATATTCATAAAACCATCCGCTCCGGCAGAGGGAGCAGCGGGTGAGTTGTTAGAAGCTGCATTTCCAGTCGTTTTGCTTTCTGCAAATTCATGTTCGTCCACTACAACCTCTGTTGTATAAACCTTTGCGCCATCCTTGTTTGTATAGCTGCCAGTCTGGATACGTCCGGTTACGGCAATCTTGGTTCCCTTATGCAGGTATTTTTCTGCAAATTCACCATTTTTTCCGAATGTAACACACCGGATAAAATCAGCGGACTGCTCTTCATTGTTTTTGGCTCCTCTACGGTCAACAGCCAGTGTGTACCGTGCAATAGCCATTGCATTTTCGCCCTGAGAATATCTTACTTCAGGATCACTTGTTAGTCTTCCCATGAGAATTACTTTGTTCATATCAATTTCCTCCTTAATTTTAGGCAAAGAAAAGGACCTACCTACTGGTAAGTCCTATGTCAGATGTCTATTTAGTTTTATATTATACGGAAAGTATACCATACATAATGATAAATTGCAATAACAAATCTTTTATATGCAGGTAAAAAAATAAAGTTACCGAAAAACGCATACATAAAATTATGCAGCAAACGGATAAAACCATTATTCCAACGGATAAAACCGAAATATCATTGGAAAAAATTGAATGTACGGTGAAATACATTCCCCATATGAAAATAAAAAGCAAAAATGTAATAAAAGCAATAAGAATAAAGGTCATTTTTCAGCCTCTTTCGATTTTCTTAATTTTGAAAAAGCGGAGACAGGCTCTTGCCATATCCCCGCTGAGTTTAATATTAAATTGCTCCGGCAAAATACAACTCTTTGCCTGTATTTAAGTATTCCTGATCATACCGTTTTGCAAAAACAGCAGTCATAACCTCCTCAATTTCCTCGCTGCGCTGGGAAATCTTAAAGAGGATTGAAGGAAAAGCCGCTTCCGCAATGATTTCTTCGGTGCAATCAAAATTTCCTTCATTCAGATGCTGCAGTATCATAGCTTTTTTAGCCCAATTTAGTAATTCTCTGGGTCCGCACACACCATCTGTAATATCCTTCTCCTGACAATATTTATTGGCATCCCGAACAGTAATTGCCATATCTGTTAAAAACGAACGGTTCTTAAACCCGGTAGCTTTAGCAGTTCTTGATACCAGTTCTTCAACCTCCGGGTTTTCGATATAGTGGACCATATCAATACGGGAGAGCACAGACTGCTGGATACTGTTACATCCGGCATAGTCTGAGTTTGTCGTCATAACTACAACGGCATCCTTATGTCTTTTTATAACCTTTCCGGTAGGAAGTGTTATGTAAGAAGTGTTAGGGTTGTTCTCCATAATGGCATTAAGACCGACCAATACACTGGAACGCTTGATTACGGTCGGCTCCTGAATTTCTACCAGATATCCGTTCTTAATTCCTTTGATAAAATCGGACTCCACATACACGTAATCAGAACCACTCTGTGTACTGTTCAGGGTTCTGGTAAGAATTTCATTGTAGCAGTCCGTAGGCGTATCGTATTTGCCAGGTTTTTTCCCAAAAAGTTTCTCAAAGGCATTTTCAAAATCATTGTCCACATCATCAAATGTAGGAATATTAAGTGTATCCATAATCTTCTTGGTATCTACCACATTATCCGTATTCGGAAGCATCTGACCTATCAGATCAAACATGTCTGTATCCGGCGAGCAGGTGATTTTCATATACGGAAGACCGAGGGCACATGCCAAGGCCTGTGTGCCTGTGGTTTTACCAGTTCCGGCGGGACCGGAGAGGAGTATGTTCCGAATAGGCTGTTCAAAGACACTTGACACTTTTATTTCTTCCGCTACAGATTTTACCCAAGCCGGATATACATATGACTGTGGCATAATTGGGATAAGTTTCTCTTCTTCATCTGAAAATTTTCGCTCCGGATGAAAGGAAAAAGCCCCTTTAGTAATTTGAGAGCCCTTTTTCTCATCAACAACAAGATAAGCAAGTTTATCACCAGCAATTAGTGTTTTCTTACCGGCAGTAGCCTGTTTAATGTCATTCATTCGTAATGTAGATACACGGTTTGGAATGTCATACTCTTTGTATGTATAATAGATATTATTGGTTAAAAGACACATCTCTTTCTGGAAGTTGTCCACTTCCAAAGGATCATCCCAGTTATCGGAATTATTATCCCAGGTGTTATATTTACCCAGACTGGAAAGAACATTCTGCAGTTCCCCGTCTGACGGATACTTAAGTCCAATATAAGCAGCCACAAGAGCGGTACCCCTTCTGGTATCCGGGTAGGGTTCAAATACTCCCTGCGCATTGGCTACTGCAGCACTAAACCGAACTTCTGTACCAAATTCCGTACAAATAGCAACAGTAGTAGTGTTATCTACAGGATTATACACCTCTGCGTACCCTGCCTTATTGTTCAGATTTGCAATGGCAATGGAATATTTTCCAGTGCCTTTTGTAGACTTAACCAATTCCCAGAGTTTAACGTCCGTATTCATTGCTTTATTTTTTGATGAAGCTGGAGTATGAACTGAGAGAATAGCATCTTTTGCAGAAAGTCGAGTTTTTACGACTGTCATTTTTCCTTCATAATTACCGTCAAATTGTAAAAAATTGATTGCCATTTTAATTTCCTCCTAAAGTTTTATGCGAACACATTCGGTCCGTTCAGAAAGGAAGCTAATCTGTAAAAATCAGCTTTTTTCTGGTTTTCTTCTTCTTTTTCAGGGTTTGCATTTTCCGCACCCTTTCTTTCTCTAATACCTTCTGAGAATGAAATATCTTTTACAACATATCCCATTTCATAGGTGGTTTCGTTACCTTTAGTCTTTTTATACGGCGAAAACTCACATGTCATATCCACCATAGATGCATTCGACACCTTCAGCCTGCGGATTTCACTTGCCATTACTCCAAATGCCTGACAGTAACCCTTAAAAAAAAGACCATTCCTTTTTGGCTTTGCAGATGTAATACTAAATGTAGCGTATTCTTCGTCATTCTTTGTCTTGTGAAAATTCAGATTTTGAACTTCCATATTTGTGAAAATAGCTTTCTCCATTTTCTTTTCTCCTCTCCTTTGTTTTTATGTAAAATCCTTTTCAGGATAATTATTTGCATAGCAAAAGAGCTATGACATTCATAGCTCTCTCACCAGAGGCATTATTTCTTCCGTAGAAGTTGGATTGCTAATCCAATAAAAAAGAGACATTCCGCAAGGAAATGTCTCTCATGTAAGTTTCATATATAGTATATTTATAAAA
>ERZ779851.1262-NODE-1262-length-22895-cov-2.575525_pt1 | contig 22895 bp, 18 predicted proteins | sample MGYA00511094_ERZ779851 | MGnify/ENA primary metagenome ERZ779851 (study PRJEB29588, sample SAMEA2155512) | human gut metagenome | biome: human gut; feature: human-associated habitat; material: faeces | place: Denmark | collected 2008/2010 ...
CTGGAATTCCTTCCTGACCTTGTACCAGCCGTCGTGGCGCGTCTCCTGCAGCACCTCAAGGCGCGCCTGGATCAGCTTGAAGTCGAGGCTGTCGCGGTGCAGGCGCGGCGGGATGCTGCGGGTGCGGTTCTCCATGTCGGCCATTCGCTCGACGGTGAGCGGATGGGTGGAGAGGTAGGCGGGGGCGGCCGATTCGTAGAAGCGGTTGCTCGAATGGAGGCGCTCGAAGAAGCTCTCCATGCCCTTGGGGTCGAAGCCTGCGTTGTAGAGGGTCTGCAGACCCACGCGGTCGGCCTCTCGTTCGGCGTCTCTCGAGTAGTTGAGCTGGGACTGGATCATGGCGGCCTGGGAGCCCATGGCGACGGCCGCGGCGGCGTGACCGCCCGAATTTCCGCCCGCTCGTGCGGCGAGAATGGCCAGAAGCATGGAACCGATTGTGAGGGCCATGTTCCCCTTCTGGGCCTCGATCATGCGCGCGATGTGGCGTTGGGAGACGTGGCCGATTTCATGGCCCATGACGCCTGCAAGCTCGCTTTCGTTCTGAGCGTTGATGATGGTGCCCGTGTGCACGGCGATGTAGCCGCCCGGAAGCGCGAAGGCGTTGAGCGTTGCGTCCCGGATGGGAAAGAAGAAGAACTGGTAGGTGTAGGTGTTCGCGTTGCTGACGAGCTGGTAGCCGAGCCTGTTGAGGTATTCGCTCGTTTCGGGGTCCGACATGTAGGTGGGGTCGGCTCGAACCTGCCGCATGATCTGCGCGCCGAGAGCGTATTCGTCGGCGGGTGAGAGCTCGGCGCCTGCGACGGTGCCCAGACTCGGCAGGTTGAGGTCGAGCGGCGTCTGGCCTGCCGACAGTGCCGTGCCGGGCAGGCATGCGGTCGTCATGGCCGAGACGAGAAGTACCCACGCTTTGAAGTTCATCGAAATTCCTTTGGGGCGGAGGAGCGGACAGTGTGCGCCGCGCCTGCGCATCGTGCAGACAAAATGGAGGTCCCGACCGCTATCATAATGGGCGGACGCGTCCGGAGCCCCGCTTTCGGGCGCCTTACAGGATCAAAGGTAACGAAAATGAGCGAACTGACACACTTTGACGAGGCCGGTCAGGCCCATATGGTCAACGTCGGCGAGAAGTCCGAGACGCACCGAATCGCAGTGGCCTGCGGCCGCATCCACATGCAGCCCGCCACGTTCGAGCTCGTCGCGGGTGGTACGGCCAAGAAGGGCGACGTGATCGGCATTGCGCGCGTGGCGGCCATCATGGCCAGCAAGCGCACGTCGGATCTCGTGCCGCTCTGCCATCCGATCGGACTCACCCGCGTGGCGGTCGACTTCGAGCTTGACGAGAAGACGCACGCCGTGACGTGCACGGCCCGCTGCGAATGCTACGGCAAGACGGGCGTCGAGATGGAGGCGCTCACGGCCGTGCAGGTCGGCCTGCTCACGATCTACGACATGTGCAAGGCCGTCGACCGAGGCATGGTGATGACCGACATACGCCTTCTCGAGAAGGACGGCGGTAAGTCGGGCCGCTGGACGGCTGAAAGGGCCTGAGGCGGCTTTTTCCCTGACTGAAACGAAAGGAGGTCGGCGTGCATTTGGCACGCCGGCCTCCTTTCGTATGGAGCCCGTCGTCAGCTGTCGCTGATCAGGTTGAGGGCTCTGGCCTCGTAGACCGCTTCGCCGCGGGAGTGGACCTGAAGCTTGCGGTAGATCTTCTTGATGTGCGCAGTCACGGTGTGCGGCGAGATCATGAGGATCGTGCCGATTTCGGCGAACGGAATGCCCTTGGCCAGAAGCTCGAGAATCTCGCGCTCGCGGGTGGAGATGTCGGGCGCGTCGTTCGTGGCGGCCACGAGCGGCTCGGAGTTCTTCTTCATCTGCATGGCGCGCAGGACGTGGCGGGTCACGGCGGGGGACATCGGGGATCCGCCGCCGTTGATGAGGCGCACGCAGTTGTCCAGGCTTTCCTGGGAGTTGCGTAGCACGTAGCCGAGCGCACCCGCACGGATGGCGTTCATGATGAAGTTCGGCTCGCTGCGGTTCGTGTAGCAGAGCACGTTGAGGTTCGGGCGGAGCGTGACAGCCTTTTCGACGATGGGGAAGACCGTGGCGCCGCCGAGTTCGACGTCGGTGACGAGCACGTCGACGTCGGTGCGCAGGTGCAGCGTGGCGTCAAGCTCGTTGAAGGTCGTGGCTGTGCCGACGACCATGAACTCGTTGCGGTCCGAGAGCATGGCGCTCAGGGAGCGGGCCTCCGTCTTGCTGTTCGCGGCGATCAGCACGCGGATGCGACTTGAGGGAGCGGAGCTCGAAAACTTGGAGTCGCGGTCCTGTTCGCGGGGGAACGTGCCGTTGACATAGCGGCGGCCGCCCCTGCCCTCCTGGAGGTCGGAGGTGTCGAGCCTGCGGCCGGAGGAAGCGGGCGACTTCTTGGAGTCCTTGCCCGCGGCGGTCGTGCCGCTAGAACTCAACTGTTCTTCGGTGAGAGTAATCATCTTTGGATTTGTCAGGGTCGCAGAGGTGGGGCGCCGGGCGGCTGAGACGCTGCCCGGCGGAACATGCAGGTATTCTACGACATCCCGCAAATCGGGGATGGTCAGGCGTGCCGTTCGTCGAAATGCCTGTGTTGCAGGTGCTCCAGGGCGTATGCCGGTGGAAAAAGATAGCCGGCCAGAGGCCGGCTATCTTCAGCGGCGGGTGGCATCCTGCAGGAACCGCCCGCTGCGCTCAGGCCGTCAGGCCTGACGGATGATCAAAAGCGGAACGTCGCCCGTGGCGGCGATGCGGGTTGCGGTCGAGCCCATGACGGCGGCCTTGAAGCGGCCGTAGCCGTGGGAGCCCATGACCACGAGGTCGAGCTTCTTCTTCTTCGCGAAGGCGGCGATTTCGTCGCCTGCGTTGCCGACGAGGCAGATTTCCTTGGTCGCGACGGCGGCCTTGGCAAAGAGCGGACGCAGCGGCTCAACGGCTTCATTGAACTCGTCCTTCTGCAGTTCGAGCACTTCCTCTTCGGAGAGTGCGGGCAGGGCCATGCCGGCCATGTCGGGCATCACGGCGCCGGCGTAGTCGCTCACCACGTTGATGAGGTAGAACTGTGCGCCCGTGCCGAAGAGCGAGATGTGCTTGAGGGCGTAGCGCACGGCGGCGCGGCCGTACTTGGAGCCGTCGACCGCGATGCCGACCTTGAGAGCGTCGGACTGCGGCGCGGCCTTGTCGCGCAGCATCAGGACGGGGCACTTGGACTTGGCGAGGACGCCGTTCGAGACGGAGCCGAAGAAGAGGCCGCGAAGAGCGGTCTGGCCGCGGGAGCCCATGACGATCAGGTCGGCGCCGAACTTTTCGGCTTCGGCCGCGATGCTGTCGGAGGCTTCGCCGTTATCGGATTGAGGTTCGGCATCGGCGTCAGTATCGTCGGAGCCTTCGCTCTCGCCCTGCTGCTGCTCAGTCTTGTCAATCAGATAATCGTCGTCGTCGGCAGTATTGGTCTTGTACAGGTTCCAAGAGACCAGAGTGCCTTCTGCCGGATGTCCGGTGATGGTCACGGTGTCCTTGGTGGGCTTGTTGACCTGCTGTGCCACCTGAGCTTCGGAGGAAGCCTTTACGATGCGGAACGATTCACGCGGGTCGCGCTGGGTTCCCAGCTTGACAACCTTGTGATTCGTGCTCGGGTCGCTGATTTCGATGACCCAGTAGTAGTCGCCCACCTCGTCCATCTTGTGTTCGGGGCCGTAGGCTTCGGTCTGTCCGCTGGCCAGATGTACGTAGTCGCCGGTGAAAATCTTCTTATCGGTCTTCACATCGCCGTCGCCCTGCTTGTACAGGAACCAGCGTGCGTCCAATCCTTGGGCCAAATCGTCGCGGATGTCGCCGGACTGCTTCCACTTCACGTTGGTCAGGTCGGCATGGTCTTTGACCACGGTGCCCACATAACGTTCGGTGGCGATATCGGTCTGCGCTTCGATGGAACGGAAGGACTCGTTCTTGACCTTGTCCTTGCCGGTGTGCAACGGAGTGTTCTGGTCATCCTTCGGCAGGTTCAGAACCTCAACCCAGTAGTAGTCGATTGCGTCCGGAACCTTGAGGCTCGGGCTGGTCAACTGCTGGTCGATGCTGGACTTGTCGAAGCCCAGTTCCTTGAGGGTGGCGGACTTGGTGGAGGCGACCTTCTTGCCGGTTGCGTAATCATGCATCTCGAAGGTGAGCGTCGCGTTCTCAGGCAGGTGGCCTTCGAGTCGTGCGACATCCTGAACGGTACCGTTCTTGGAAGCCCACTTGTAGGTGCTGGTGGTCACGCGGACGGCGTGGAAGGACTCGTCCTTGATGCGCTTATCGGAGACTGCCGGGTTGATGTTGTCAGGCTGGAAGGCGGTGCCGTCCGGCTTGGTGAACACCCACTGCCAGTAGTAGTCGGCGGGGTCAGTCAGATGTACGGAAGCGGAGTCGAGGGTCTTCTGGGCTTCGGTCAGGGCAACCGGGTCAAGGGTCTTGACGACGGTGTCCTTGTCGGCGGTCTGATTCTCGGCTTGCTTGTACAGCTTGAACGCGACCTTGTAGTCCTTGAGCATATAACCGGTGATGGTGAGCTTATCGTTCACATCGTTGCCGTTGGTGACATCGACGTAATGCTCGCCTTCGCTGGTGTGGATGTTCGGGGTTCCGGTCACGTTCGTGGTCAGCTTCACGACCTCGAACTTCTCGGATGCGATGTTCTTGCCGTCGAACAGGAGCCAACGGACGGCGTAACCGTCGCCATTGCCCTTCTGCTTGGCGGTGGCGTTCTGCCAGTAGTCACCGGCTTGGGAGTCATCGGCGTCGGTGGTGGCCTTGGCGGCGGTCATCCACTCCTTGGTGATGACACCGAATGCGGAGTTCATGCTGGTGTCTCCACCAGTGCCCACGCCGTTGCCATCCTTGTGAGGCATTTCCGGAGTGTAAATCTTCACACGCCAGATGTAGGAGCCGACACCCGGATTCTTCACGCTCTTGGAGCGGAAGGTGACACCATTGAGGTGGGCGCCGATGGCCTTGGACGGAATGTTTACGCGACCGGTGGTGGCGACCTTTTCGGAGGCGATGCCATTATGGTCGGAATCATCCTGCTTGGTGGCCGCGTCCTTACGGACGTTGCCATCCTTGCTTGTGCGCCACAATTCGGCCTCGTACTGGGAGCCAGCCGGAATGTTGCCCTTCAACGTGATTTCGTCGGACACGTTCATGCTGTCGAGCCACAACGGTTCGGTGCTCTTGGTGTCCATGTGAATCACGTCGAACTCTTCGGACTCGTCATCGTCGCCATACCAGACAACATCACGATTGTTGTCGGCAGGGTCGGTTCCAGCGCCCGGAGTGGTGGACGGGACGGTAATCTTCACACGGTAGTAGTACTTGTTCGCAGACCAGTCGGACGGAATCGGGAACGTGGAGGATTTGACGTTCTGGTAGTTGTCCAGACCATCGGTACCCACATACGGATGGTTCTTGTCCGGGTCTTCGCTCTTGGCGAGTTCACGAACCTTCGGGAGGTCTTCGGCATTGTACTGCTTGACCATCTTGCCAGCGTTCGCGCCGTCCTTGGCCCAGATTTCAAACTGGACTTTGGCACCGTTCGGTGTTTGGGCGGTCTTGCCGGTGGTGTAGGTGTCTCCGTCGATGGATTCGCCGTCGAACTGCTCATACGAGGTCTGGTGGAGCACGTCGTAGATTTGCGTGGTCTTGTCCTCGTAATTGCCGTTCGCGTCGCTCAGCCACTTCTTGGACACGGTGGTGGAGAACTTCTGCACCGGGGTGCGTTCGTAACTCTTGTAACCGGTCTTGTGGTCGGAACCCTTTTCACCGTAGATATGCTGGTCGAGCACGCCGCCCTGCGGGGTCTTCAACGTGGCCTTCCAGTAAATCATGCCAGCCTTGGTGGTCTTGAAGCTCGGGTCAGTGACCTTGAAAGTCAGCTTGCCCGGACGGTTGCCTTCCTGACCGGCCTTGATTGCGGTGAACTTGTTGGTGTCGATGGTGACGGTCTTCTCGGCAATCTTGAACAAGCCTTGGTCGCCGTCATCCTCTTCGGCCTGACGGTACATTTCCACGGTGACGGTGGAGCCTTGCGGAATACGACCGATGACGCCGGTCGGATTGCTGTTGCCTTCACCCTCGTGAACCTGACCATCAGCGGACTCGGCCTCACTGGTCTCATCGTAAACGGTGATTTCATCGTACAGTTGCTCGCCGGTCGCACCCATCTTCTGCGCGTTGGACGTGACGATACCACCCGGATTCACCTGAACGGTTTCGGACGGCAGACCCAAATCGTGGGAAGCCAACTGCTTGCCTTGCGGAGACCACAGAGTCGCAACCCAGTACACGGAACCGGAGTTATCGGTGTGGGTGGTAGGGCTGGTGACGGTGAACTTCTTGGACGCGGAAGCTTCCGCATCGGAGTCCTTGATGTTCACACGCACGTTGTCCAACAGCTTAGGAGCATTGGCATCCGGGTCGCCGGATACCGCGTCGTAAGCGGTGAACGTGACGTAGGAACCTTTGAGCACCTTACCGGAGATGGTCGCCTTATCAGCGAACTCCTCGCTCGGCTTGACCTTGCCCTTGGTCACTTGGGTGGTGATGGTCGGAGGACGAACCGTGACGGTTTCTTCCGGAAGTCCAAGGTCGTGGGTGGCAAGCTGGCGTCCCTGCTTGTCGTACAGGGTTGCCTTCCAATACACGTTTCCACCGTTCATGGTGTTGACGGTCTTGGACTTGACGGTCACGGTCTTGTCCTGAGCGGAATCCTTCGCCTGAGCCGCAGTGATGTTGACCTTCTGGTCTTTCAGCAGAAGGCTGGCGTTTGTGTCAGGCTTCTCACCGACCGCATCGTAGGCGCGGAACACCACGAAGTCACCCGCGTGGACGACACCCTTGATGTCGGCGGTGTCGTAGAAGTCCTCTCCGACACCGACGCTCGTGGAGGACACGTGCGTGGTGATGGTCGGATACTTGACCTGAACGGTCTCACCGCCAACACCCAAATCATGGGTGGCGAGCACAGTGCCGTTGGCACGGTGCAGGGTGGCCTTCCAATACACGTTTCCGCCTTCGGTGGCGTGGGTCTTCGGGCTGGTGACGTTGATGGCCTGTCCGTTCTGGCTTGCGGTGACATCCTTGGCCGGAATGTTCACACGCTCGGAGTCGAGCAGTTTGGCACCTTGGGCGTTCGGAGCGCCGTCAACCGGAGCGTAGGCGTCGAAGGTGACGTAATCGCCGGATTCGATTTCACCGTTGATGGTGGCGGTATCGGTGAACTCCTCGTTGATGGAGACCTGTTCCTTGCTGACCTTGGTGGTGATGGACGGGTTTTTGATGAGAACGCTTTCGCCGGTGGCACCCAGCTCGTGGGTGGCGAGTTCCATTGCGCCCTTGTTGTAGAGCGTCGCCTTCCAGTAGACGATACCGGCCTTGGTGGCGGTCACGTCCGGGGAGTCAACGGTGAAGCTCTTACCGGCGCCGGAGGATGCAATCTTGTCGGCTGGAATGTCCACACGCTTGTTGTCAAGCAGTTTCGCGGCATTCGTATCCGGCTTGCCGGAAACCGCGTCATAGGCGGTGAATGTCAGATAGGCTCCCGCGTCAATCTTGTTGTTGATGGCGGCGGTGTCGTGGACCGGACGACCGACATAGGTCTGCTGTGCGCTGGTCTTGGTGGTGAGGGACGGGCCTACCACTTCGATGGTCTCGTTCTCCAAGCCGATGGCGTGACCCGCGAGAGCCTTTCCTTTGGCATTGTAGAGTTTCGCAACCCAGTAGACCTTACCAATCTTGTTGGTGCTGATTTCCGGGGACTTCACCTCGAACTGGGTGGTGTCGGAATGGTCGGCTTGGTCGTTGGTGACGTTCACGCGAGTGTTGTCCAACAGCTTGTTGGTGGACACGTCCGGCTCGCCGGACACGGCGTCATACGCGGTGAAGGTGACATAGGAGCCACGCGGAACCAGACCGGAGATGGTCGCGGTATCGTAGAACTTCTCACCTTGGGTGACGGTGGTCTTGTTCACGTTGGTGGTCAATGTGACGGGTTGCGCGTCCTGAGTGACGAAGGAACGTTCCCACGGATTGTTGTACGCGCTCTTGAATCCTTCCGCACGGTCGGAGCCGGGGAAGTCGTAGATGAACACGTAGTAGCCGCAATGGGCCTTATCCGTGACCTTGATGTTCACATCAGTGGCAACGGTCTTGGCGTCGCTACCATCGCTCGGATAGAGAACGATTTTACCGCCGCCGACCTTGTACTTGCCGTTCATGGCCGGAACTTCCCATTCGCCAACCAGCTTGTGGTTGGCATCCTGAGTAGGCTCCTCTTCGGTGGTCGGGACGTACTTTTCGTCCTCATCCTTGTTGCCGGTTCCGGAGCCAGCCCACCAGACACGAATCTTGGCCTTCGCGTCAGCGTTGAAACCATAGTTCGTATCACCGGTGAACTTACCGTAGTCGGACGGCAGACGGCTGATGTTGATTTCATCAAGGATGTCCTTGTTCATGCCGGACTCCTGCTCCAACACGGTGGAGTCGTGGTTCGGCGGCAGAACACTCACGGACGTTTCCTGAGTTTTACCGAACTCATCGATGTAATCGCCTTTGATGTAATCCTGCTGGGACTGGTCTGACTTGACTTCAACCCAAACCCATGTTCCGAACAGTCCGGCGTCCTCATCGGACACCTGATAATCGTCCAAACCGTTCACACTGTCATAGTCGATGCCACCGGTAGCGGCCTTCGCCTTGACGGTGTTGGTCTGACCGCTCTTGATGAAGCGGGTGGTTGCTGCGGCAACCTGACGGATGCCATCGGTTTCACGCAGGCGCTTCAAATAGTCGGTCGGATTCTCACCATTGTTCTTCTTGATGACTTGGAGGATGTGCTTGGAGTCACCGACGAAATAGTAGCCCTTGAATTTGACGGGCACGTTGTCCGCCCACTCGTCGTCGGAGGAGGCGACACCGGAGGTCACACGGTCTTCGACCGGGGAGCCACGGGTCAACTGTTTCTTGCTGACTCTGGTACTGACGGTCGGCTGAAAATCACGCGACACAGAGAACTGAACATCAGCAGTCTGATTCTCAGGGTCGGAAGGCCGCATCATATCCTGACCGGGGGAATTTAGAACGGCGGCAGTGGGAACATTAATCGAAACATGGCCTGTTACTTTTCCGTTGCCGGTTGCCGTCCACGGAATATGCATTGCCTGACCGGTGGTCGTACCACTGATTGTATTGGTTCCGGTCTGGTCGAATTTCGCCGGGCCGTTCAACGTCGCAGTGTACTGAATGCCAGCAATGTACTGTCCGCTAGAGTTCTTAACGCCGGGGTCAACAGTTCCGGTACGCTTGCCAGAGGTATAGGCATAGGCGGCATTAAGGTTAGCGGGAAGAGTGTTATATGCATCATTCCAAAGATTCGCCGCATTGGAAGCGACGGCATTGATATCCGCACCTTCCAAACCAGCCGCTACCAGCTGACGGAAATGGCTACTGCCTTGGTCAAGATGCTCATGAATCGCATAAGCAACCGAAGCCTGAGTGAAATCACTGCTATCACCCTTATGCTTCTCAACCAGCCACGCACCAACCTTATGGTTCACATCCGTAGCCTTATTCCAAGTACCGGTATTAGTAACAGGTTCACCGGCCTCAACACAGTACACCGGATTACCGTTCTCATAACGTTGCGGACCAAGAGAACTACCGTGAGTACCAACCCACCAACTCCCAGAACGCGTCGCATTGAACCAGTAGCCGGGGCCGTTAGTCGTGGCGGCAAGCGCACTACCGGTCGTTATCACTCCAGAAGCCAAGGTAGCCGTCGCCGCAACCAGTGCGACAGCGGCCTTCCCCACCCGTTTAAGAATGGAGTCCTTGACTTTCCGGGAAGTTTTACTCAATGGATTACCCATAGACTAACTCCTCTAGAGGTTTGTATTGTTGTTTCCACATATATCAGGTTTTCTACAATCAACCTTCGGAAAAACGGAATTTTCTTATAGAAAGAGGATATGTTTTTTCGTTTACCTATCCGCTACCGGTACCATTTAATCCAAGAACACGAAACGAGGCGATGATGTCGAGAACATTCAAGGACAGACCATATGCGCTTATCGAGGACGAGGCCCGTTCACGCGGTTTCAGTCACACTTATGATTGCGGACGGTTTCACTGGGAGTATGTCGAAGTCGCAAAATACGCGTATTCACGGAAGAGGAATCCGCATATTCCGGCACGTCGGTGGGAGGATTGGCGGTGGATTGAGGACGATTGGTATACGGATTACGGGAATAAAACCCGAATCCGTGACTCACTGAGCATCGCCGTTAACACTTACAACAGCGGCATGATGGATGAGGATTGGGATGAACCAAACGTATATCAGCGGCGTAGACGCTGGTATTGCTAGGATTGGAAGACTGCCGTATTGCTACTGTCTCTTGTTTTTGGGCTGTATAGCATATCTTTTGTTGCGACATGCCGATTCTCGTGTTATAGTGGATTTGTCCACATTAAAGAGTAGTGTTCGCCTACCCCACATGGGAGAATCGAACATAAGAACCAAGGAGCAAAACAAAAATGGAAAAGAACCAAAACCTTGAGGAGATGCAGGAAACCACCATCCTCAACCCAAACGAAAACGACGAGGGAAACGCCAAGAAGCCCGCCAAGAAGACGATTATTGTCAGTACTATCGCGGCGGTTGTTGTCCTTGCCGGCGTGGGCGGTGGCTACGCGTATGCGTCCAATACAACATACGATTCCTATGAGTCCCAGCTTGAGTCGGCCAAGGAGGCTGATTCGAAGCTGGTGAAGACACTTGCGGAAGCACGGACGCTCGTCAAGGCTACGAAGGAAACGGACGTGCTTGACAAGACCATGTTGGACTCCTTGACGAAAAGCATCAAGACCGGGGATGCCCTGAAAGGCGTTCCGACCACATCGCATGCCACTAAGTGGAACCTGTGGGGCACGTCCAAAGCCAAGGCCAGCGTTGTTGACGACATCGCCAAGGCCGATGATTCCATCGACGCCATCGGCAAGGCCATAAGCAAGGTGAACAAGTCCAAGACGGACAAGCAGGTCAAGGATGCGAGGTCCACGCTCGACAAGACCATCAGTGATGCGGAAACTCTATACAAGGATTCCGAAGGCAAGGTGCAGGACAACAAGACCCGTGAAAGCTTGAAAACCGCCATCGACACGGCAAAGAAAACCGTTGACGACAAGAAGTCTGACGTGAAAACCCTGAACGCGCAGAAAGACGCCGTGTCCAAGGCTGTCAAAAGCGTAAACGACTCCAAGACTGCGAAAGAACAAGCCGACGCGGAAGCCAAAGCCGAGGAAGCCGCACGCCAAGCCGCACAACAGCAGTCGCAAGCCCAAGCCCAAACCTACTCGAACACGAACTACAATCGTACGAACAGTGGCACCAGCACCTACAGCGCTCCGACGCAACATGCCCAGACCCAACAGTCTGCGCCACAGCAAAGCCAGAACCAGAATAATAGTTCCTCTAATTCTGGATACACCAAGCTCTGCGCGACATTCGATTCTCAGGGCAACAGCACATATTACACCCCCTGCAACTAGAAGTTAAGGATACAGGTCTAACTGAATTCGCGAACATTATTTACGGTATTTTCTGAGACGATGGCGAGCACTTCATGCTCACCATCGTCCGCGTAAGCCGCAAGTATTTTCTCGGGTTCTAGCACTGTCTTCCAGATAGTGCCCTGCCTACCGAATCTGCCCGCGAACTTTTCCGCGACTTCGAGATTGCTCGTCCAGCTTAACCCCATATGCACGCTCTTGTCGATTTCACCCCTGTACACTGTTATAGGCTTGTCGAACGTCTTCTCCAAAGCACCCTCTCCCCCAATGCAGGGCTTGGTCTGCTGGAGTAGCTTGACGAGGTGCCTGTCGAATTGGCGTGATGGGTATTCCTCGTTCTTTCTGACGTTCAATGCCGTCATGCGCTGGTATTGCCTGTCGTTCAGTTCTTTCCATGGGACGAGCTGGTAGATGAGTTCCATTAGGGCTGTTGGCGCCAGTGCGGTGGCGTGGTCTATCTGCTGTTTGGCTTCGTCTGTTCTGCCTTGTTGTATGAGGGTTTTTGTGGGTGTGGTTTCGTTCCATCTGCGAATGTATTGTTCGACCATTTGGAACATGGTGTTGTTCTTGTTTGAGAGGGTGTCGAATATGAGGGGTTGCGCGTTTGCTGTTTCTCCTGTCTCAACGTCCAATAGGACAAGTCCATCTAATCCGGTGGAGAGGTAGAGGTATGGGCGAAGGGTTGGGTGGTCGGTGAGGATTTGTTGGATTTGCTTCCATTCGAGTGGGAAGCTGAATCGTTTGTCTCGATGACTGTCGATGGTTTGCCAGTCTGTCCAAGTGGCTGTGTCGGCTTTTATTAGGCCGTGTTGGGCGAGGATTGTTGTTTGGTTTGGCATTTCCAACCTCCTTTGTGTGAACAATCCCAGTATATCATCGAAAGTGAGAAGACACGCTGAACACAACAAAAACAAAAAAGGCGCGAGAAGAAAACAACCCGCGCCCAAAAACAGCTCAGTGCTTGACATGCCGTTTCAAAGTATCCAACCAGTCCAACGGAAGATTCTGCGTCGAATCCAAGTCAACCGCATTCACGCGTCGCACCAGCTCCTCCGGCGTCACGCAAGGAATATCACCCGGCCACATGACCCCAGTCACATCCGGCGCACCCTTATCGGAAGTCGGCACCATGCAGACAAGCCACTCCACTTCAACCGGCTTGCCGTTGAACATGAAAGCCCACATGTCCCTCTGCCAGTTCATGTTCGCGGAAAGTTTCAAATCCGGACGACCATCCACACCGGTTTCGAACGCACGCTGACTGACGCTAATTCTCAACAGTTGGTCTGGGGTGAGGTTACGGTAGGCAGTGTCCGCATTGCCTTTATAGTTCTTCGCATCCACGAACCACAAATGCGTTTTGCCCTGTTTGTCCTGTCCGGCAATCACGCAGTCGATATCCGCGTCAGTGAACTGGTGTTGCTCGTTCAGACCGTGCAACGACCAGAAGGACACCACGTTGGGACAGTTGCCGGTAATCATGTTGGCGAGGATTTGTTCACCTTTCTGGCCGGATTGAATCTCATTGGTGGTGAAGTTCGACTGTGATAGACCGCCGCCCGGATTGCCATAGAGGCGGTATTGGCTTCTCGCCTGTTGGATGTTGGCTGGGTTCATGGTGTTCCACAATGGGTCTGGTTGACCACCACAATCCTCATTCACTAGCCTGTAACCGTGATAATTCGGACGTCCGGGTTCGGCCTTGAGCAGATTGAAGACTACGCCTATCTGGTCGATGGTCTGATTGAGAGCCTGTTCAACTTCCTTTGCCTCATTCTGCTGACTCTGCCTCCTGTACTCCTCGCCTTCTTTTTCAGATACCGGCTGATAAAGACCATATGCGACACACATGCAAAAAACACCAATGAGGATACGAGGAATGGCGATAAACGCGTTGATTAGGGGAACTTGCGAATGCAGATACCCGTACACGTATTTTCCGGAGAGTGACATGAACATGTCACTCAAACCACCGAGACCATTCTTCAATCCGTAAAAGAATGCGATACCACACACAGCACCTAATACGTTGACCATGGCGATGGACTTTTTTGAGGTTTTAAACTGAGTGGAGAACAGGAACCATCCTCCCACGCCGCATACGAGTAGTAGTAACCATTGCAGGATGGAGGATGGGACGAGTATTAATAGTAGGTATTTCACGGTTAGGTTTCCTTTCGGAGTGTGTTTCTTTTTAGCTAAAACATACTCCGAAAGGGTGTAAAAACCTATTTTTGGATTCGGTGGATGTTTAATATCCAATACCGTTTATGTGGTTCGGCTCCCCATTCGGTACGTCCCTCTCCTTTAGAGAGCGTGCAGATGGCGGTGAAGCTCGGACTTGTATGGGAGTATCCGTTGCGGAATAGTATTGGCTGCTCGTCCAATCCTGTTGGATTATTCGACTCGTCCATGTCGAACAGTCGGCGGAAGCGAGAATCGTAGTAGGGTTTGACTTCTCGGTATTCTTCCGTCTTCTCGCCGGAAAGAATCATGTCAAACCATTTTCGAGTTATTGGTAGGGTTAACACCTTAGCTCCGATTCTGAAACATACATGTCTATAAGTTCTCTTCCTCGTAATTTTTCAATCCACTCTGTAGGAATGCTGTCGAATCCGTAGACGGCTCCGGCTAACGCTCCCGCGACACTGGCTGTGGTGTCCGTGTCTTCTCCAAGGTTTACTGCGGTAATTACGCAATCCCGATAATTGTCGGTATTGGTTAAGCACCAGAGTGCCGCGTTCAATGTGTGGAGTACGAATCCGTCCGATTCTACTTCCGTTCTGGGAATGGTCGGGTCGAACGGGAATCCTGAATCCGTTATCGCCTTATGTGAAGGAACGCAGTTTAACAGTCCTTCGAGGATTCGCACGTATTGTACACACGCCGTCATACTGATTTCATGAGCGTGGGTGATGGCGCTGACCTGTTTGATTTCCACGTCTGGCAAATTGTAGAAGGCGCATGGTGCGACCCGCATTAGCGAACCATTGCCGTTATCGTTCAAACCATCGCAACCATGCCTTGACCTGATGGCTGTGGCTACTGTGATACCGGAATCATACGTGTTCCCGTCCGGCGTGTACATTCCGTGTTCCAACCACATTCGGTAACGCATGAGCATGTCGGCGGTGTTGACTTCACCATGGCATTCGGTGAGCGAGTCCAAGGTTGCTAGACTCAACGCGGTGTCATCGCTCCATGTTCCTGCTGGCTGGTTATGCTCGCCATGACCAATCATTCCAGTGCAGTTGAATGTGTCTCTCTGTTGAAACTCGTATGGGACTCCCAACGCGTCACCGATGGCGAGACCGTACATGACGGATTTCAGTTTTTCGGCTTCTAACGATGGCGTACTGGTATGAATTGACTCCAACCGGTTTTTAGGTCTTGCATGCAGATGGAACAACTTCGTTTAATCCTTTCCACTTCCGGACTTATCGATTTTCAGCCCCCTTAACAAGTCCCCCTCCTCGAAAGCGGACTGCGCCTGTTCACGGGTAGGAAACGAGTTGACGGTTCTGGCTCCACATCTTGGACAGCCGACCCTCCACCAGCAACACCATGATTCCTTGCTATGATTCGTCGGATTGACAGCCTTACGGAACTCTCCCCGACTACCGCACTTGGGACACATGAGCGTCAAATCGAAAGCATCTGGATTGAATTTAGCAATCCGTAACGCCCTACGGTTCGCCAACTCGTCCACGGCAATCGGATTGAAACCTAATTGTTTTATCTGCTCCGGCGAATAATCATTCATCAATGATGAAACCGCTGACGCCAATCCCTGTTTGGTGTACGTCCATTCAGAACCGTCGCTCACACTGACGAACGGGTGTGGTCTAATCCACTCTCCCAACAGGAAAGCCCTCAACGCTTCCTCCCGCGTGTCACGGGGAAAAATCAGTCGGGCTGGACAACGCCTATACGAACAGTGGGCATAATAAGGACGAAAAAATGGGCTTCCCTTGCCAACGGTCTCATCTTCCGCGCCGATACGGCAGACGGAACCGTTCAAAAACGCGGTGAGCGCTCCACCGTCAACAATCCCATAACCTTTATGGCAGAGCGGGCATGGATATTTTTCCTTGAGGATTTTTTCATGCTCCCGCTTCAAAGCTCGCTCGGCTTCCTGAATGGCTTCACGGTCTGCGTTCTCTTGCAGTATAGGTGGGGCTATCTTGTCGATGGTGCTCTTGGGGAGTCGGGTCCGCTCCTGCACTTTCTGTGGTGGCATTCCCAATCGGAGAAGTTCTTTAGCGTTTTCAACAGCCTCACGCCACGGGTCATAATAAGCCATGCCTACTCCAGTCTTCTAATGTTTTTTCTTGCGAAGAATGTAGACGGTCGATGGTGGAAACATCATATTCGACTGTCTGTCCACTGTGCCCCGGAACTGCGTCGGTTCTTACCACCTCGTATCCCGTTCTTCCGAAGTTGGTCTACCGTTCAACGCTTTCAGATTCCTTCTTCGACTCAACCGATTGCAGTTTGACCGGCTTTCCGTCCTCATCGAACAATGCGATACTAACCAAAGGCCAAGTACGCTCTTCCTTCAAATCGTATGATTCTTCCCAAACAAACAATGTAGCCTGAGCGTAGTGAGTGCCGTCAACACGAAGAAGAAATTTCTTATATCCGGTCTTGTCGAAAAGCGACGTGTCACTGTCTCCAGCCACATGAACGTCGAAAGTAGACTCCAATACTTGGACTGGATTATCCGGCTTCGGTCGAAAACCCCTTTTCCGCCTATCGGACGTGCCTAACAGTTGCACCCAACCAAAAGCGAAACCCAGTAGAAAAACGGCTACGGGAGTATATTTCGGAAGTTTGATTGGAATATTTCGGGTAGACCACATTTCCAAACAGGCGACCATGAGGCCAATGAAAGCACATGCTATGATATTGAACGCCCAACGGTCGGTATTGCCTTTGTAGTCTTGCCGGGCCTTGCTCCACTTGGATAATGGAACCAGATAGCCGGATTCGCGAAGTATGCCAGCCGTAGTGTCCGTGTCCAATGGTTGCAACATTCTCAGGTTAAGTTCTTCGCCATGCTCTAACACTTTTTTAAATCCTTCCTATTTGATTGGGAAACGTTTTCCATCCTGTGTGTACAGGCCGAGTTTGTTTTCGCTTGCGTGCAGTGTGACTTTGGTCTTCTTGTCGCCACGGTAGACGACGCATTTCAAATCTTCGGTAGGAAGTTTGTCTTTGCTAGAAAAATCGCAGTCGATGTCGTCCAAGTTCCAAACTTTGGAAATCTGCTCGCGAATAGTGGGAGGTGCCGTCGAACGCTGTTCGTAATAGTTGTCGATAAGGCCGCTGACGCACATTACGAGGAATACGCCCATAAACCCGCTAACAAGACTTATGCCGATAATTCTTACGAATAAGAGACTATCGCGGAGAAAAGCCCCGATAAAGCCGACAATTATTCCGACGGCCATCAATACTAGGAGAACACCAATAACAATAGTGCCTAAAATGTTTAACCAGTCAGGAACAGGAGGATAATTCTTCCACGCTTCCAGCCAATTGCTGAAATCTTTCATCTTGTTTCAACCAGCTTTCCATTGGCGTCGTATAGTCCGACTTTTTCGCTCTCGGTTATAACAAGTGTGCCCTTCGTTACTGATTTCCCGTCCTTGCTGGTGAACGTGCAATCGTAGGAACCATGGTCGGGGAGGATTAAGTAGGCGTCGGTCTTACAAGATAGATTTGACACTTTGAAGTCTTTTTCCAATTGGTCTTCGAAACCGAGCGGGTGGGTGACACTGGTTTTGACTTCTTGGGTTTGTTCCATGGCAAAAGCGTCGTAAACCATCCAGACACACATAACGGACAGACAGACCGAAGCGATTACTGCGGCGACGAGTTCGATTTTCCCCATCATGTCTTCTTTAGCGTCAGCTATGGCCCGTCGGATGATTAACGGGATTGCGAATATGGCTATGACAAGAACCACCACGGACGTGATTTTCCCTTGGAGAGCATCGGACGCGTCCAATGGAATCGTTTTGGTGGGTGGATTATTATAGGCGTTCCACGCTTTTACCCACCAGTCGTAGTCTTTCAAAAGTTTTACCTCTTCACCGATTTTGTGAACACTGCCAGTATAACATAGGTAAAAAAATCCCGCCATCAAAAAAGACGGCGGGATTGGAGTCACATTATCTCCCTATCGAATAGAGAGGTAATGTCAGCGGTTGCCCTCATGTCGTTTTGCGACGGAGAGGATTACACCGGCGGCGGCAAGCACAATGACCGCGACCGCGATGACGCCAACAGCCACGCCGGTGGTAGCCAAGCCCTGACCGTCCTGTTGAACGGCCTGAGTATTGTTCTTGGCGCCCACAGTCTTCTTGCCGGTATCGGTCTTACCAGTATCGGCGGTCTTATCGCTGGTCGGAGTGTTCACATCGCTCTTATCGTTGGATGGAGCCTTCGTATCATTGTCGGACTTGTCGGAATCATCCTTTGACGGAGTATCGTTCTTGTCCGTATCATCCTTCGGGGTTTCCGGCTTGGAATCATCACCCTTGGAAGGAGTATCAGTATTGATATCGTCCTTCGGAGTGTTCGGCTTGAAATCGTCGGTCTTGTTGTCATCCTTGGATGAAGTATCCGTCTTATCATCCTTCGGAATCTCAGAACCGTTGCCACCGTTGTCGGTCTTGTTGTCGTCCTTCGGGGTTTCCGGCTTAGTCGGGGTCACATCCTGCTTGACCGGCGTCCACTGCGCGACCACGGTCACGTCGGAGCCGTTGTCCTCGACGCTATCGCCGGAATCGACCTTGACTCCATCAATCATCCAACCGTCGAACTCGTAACCGTCGCGGGTTGGAACCGTGTCAGACACATCTGACGGCAGGTCGGAATCCACATACTTGCCGTTGCCACCGTTCGTATCATAGCGAAGCAAATGCTTCGCCTCCCACTGCGGGTACAGGGTGGTGTTCTCCGGAATCGAAGTCACGGTCTCGCCCGGCTTGTAGGAGTCGCCGGTTCCGTCCGGGTTGGTGGTCCAGACGGTGAAACGGTAATGGTCTTTAGCGGGCTGGGGCACGACGAACGGAGTGGTCTCGGTCTTGTCCTGACCGTCCAGCTTCACCTCGACGTGGCGGGTGGCGGGAACGTTGACGCTGTTGCGGTGGAATTCGCCGCCGATGGTCACGTTCTTGGCGATAATCTGCCCTTCAACGTTCTGCGACGCGTCCACGTTGGCTTCCGGCGCGAGAATCACGGAAGAGGATGCGCCAGCGGTGCCGACGTTGCCGTGATACTGCCCGTCCTTGGCTTTGGAGTCGGTCAGATTGTAAATAACACCCTTGTCCGTCCACTTGGCGTATTCGGCGTGATTGATACCGTCCACGTCCAATTGGGGCAGAGTGATATTGTCCGCACCTTCGGCGTCAACATTCACGACGAGACGGGTCTTCTCCCCCAACGTGGCGGTCACACGATTACCTTGCAGTTCTTTCGCGTCGATGTTGATATGAGCGACATCACCGTTGGCGTCGATGTGACGCTTGTTCATGTCGGAGAAATCATGGGTCGCGTTGGATTCCGAAGCTTTCGACCACTTGGCGGACAGGCTGGTCATGCTCTTTTCCATGGACTTCAAATCAAGATATTTGACGGTCTTGGAATCCTTGAGCACTCGTTCGGACTTCGGGAGGCTTCCACTGGTCTGCATTTCCAGCTTGTTCCCGTTCACCGTCCAACTGTTGCCATTGTCGGTCTGTCCGATGATGTTTGACTGTCCGAAGACAATCTTGGAGTCGGCGGGCAGATTGACGTTGATATTGCCGTCAACCTTGTCCATGTAGCTGACTTCCGGCTCGTCCACACCGTTGGCATGATTGCCGAAGGCCGCGCCAATATAGGCGTGCTCGGTGGCGATATTACTGTTCGTGTGGGCGTTCAGACGGACGGAGTCGAAGCCGACGAGACCGAAGTTCGCCGCCTCGCCCAAGTCGCCGCCCAACAGGTCAACGGTTTCATCAGCTGTGAACATGTTGGTTTTGTCCACGATGATTGGGTTGCCGACCTCTGCGGCCAATGCCACGTTTGCGGAGGCGAGCATGGATAGTGCGGACACTGCCGCGATGAAGGGGATTTTCCCTCGGAGTTTGTTTTTCAAATCTTTCCTTCTGGTTTCTTACTGTGTGTGGATTGGTTTTGTGTTCTTGCGCTACTTCACTCTTCCTCCCTTTCTTCCAAAGGCTTGTAATTGTACTTGTCGAGCAACCTGTGCAGATGCTCGGCGGCACAGTCGAAGTCGTTCAACGCGCACGCAAGCGCTTCCTGAGTGCTTTCAGGAAGAGAATCCATCACGTCGGAAATCATTGCGGCGGAATTGGTGGCATTGTCGGATGCGAGGGCGATGGCGTCCAAATCGTCGGAGGATGGTGTGGAATCCTCCTTGGTTTTGACGGTCTCATACTCGAATCCGGCTGGTGCGATGGGCTGTTCCTCCGGCTGGAATCCGTGGACTTCAAGCCAATGGTTGAACAGTTCCTCCGCTTCCTGTTCGCCTACCTTATCGGGACGGTTCTGGATGAAAGTGTCGTGAATAAGCTTGGTGGTGACGTCGGTCATTGTTTGTTTTCTTCTTTCTTATCGGTTTTCTGGATTGGATTGTTTTCGGCTGGGATTGGATTGGCCTGTGTGGATGGCCGTTCCAATCCTGACCGGAAGTCTTTCAATAGCGCTGAAAATGAAGTGACACCGTCTTCCTTGCCCACGTTGTCACCGGCTGTGAGCTGTGGATACTGGTCTGGGGTGTTGGAGATGGTCTTCACGTCATCACAGTGTCTTTTCGCATACTCGATAGCGCGTTCCGGCGAAGCGCCTTTGGAGATGGCGTAGGTCAGTCCTCGTCGAAATCCCCATGCGGTGTTCGCGTCGGTGATGCCATATACGTCGAGCATGCGGCTGATTTCAGCATTGGATGGCACTCTGCTCAAACGCTTCCTCCTGACCATCTGATTGATGTCGTAGGGAGCAATCCAAGCTTCCCGTGACGAATGTGTCTGGAAGAATTCGATGATGGCTTGACGGGCTTCGTCAGCTTTAATCGTATGGTCGATTTCGTTGACGAAGTTATCCACCTGCGCGTCATCCAACGGCTTGTTGCCGTAATGACTGTTGATTTGAGTCAACAGCGCGATGGCGCACGGGCGTTCGAAGGCGCGTGGGTAATGCTGTCCATTGCTGGCCTGTGCCGTGGTCAACGTTCCTTGTGTGGGAGCCTGTGCTGTCATCATTCATCCCATCCGGCTTGGGCGAGGGATTCTTTCAGCATGTTCATGTTGTGCTCGTATCCTTCCTCGCTACGGGTTTTGCGTCGTGTGTTTCGGCTGTTCCTGTTGAACTTGTCGGCGTTGAGGAGCCAATTGTCGAAGGCGCGGTCGAAGTCCAAGTATTTCTTGCCATTGGAATGGCTGTAGTTGTAGAATTTCTCGGCTTCCGTGTTCACGTCGATGTTCAGTTCATTGGCCCGGTCGATGTGCTTCTGGTTCGGTTTCCAATCCTTCGGCACCATCCGCTTATAGTGGCGGACTTTCGGTACTTCCTCGTCTGGAATCAGTGGGGTCACTTCCTCCTGTTGGGGGTTTTCCTGTTCCACTTTGGCGGAAACCAAGTCTTCGGGGTTTCCCCAGATGGGGTCTACGTCGATTGTCGGCTCCTCGTTGAGGAGAGCTTCCTCCTCGGCTTTTTCCTTGGCTTTGCGTTCGTTTTCCTCGTCCTTCTCCTTACGCCAGTGAAGCAACTGTTGGATGAAAAGTCGGTCAGGCGAAAGCGGAGCGGCCTTGAAACCATTGTCACGTTTCACGTACAAACGTGAATCGTAGACCTTACGGAACGAGTCAGCCGCTTGCAAAATGGTCATCTTGCTTCCGCCGCCCAGCTCCTTGTACAAGTCGGCGGCTTCCTTGGTCGGAGACCAGTCTTCCGGCAGAGGATGCCAGAACCAAAGCTGTTGCGGGATTTCATCCCACTGCAAATACTTGGGTTCCCCGTCATCATCCACGTCGATTGGAGCGTTGGAATCGTATTGGGGCAGAACCTCGACCTGTTCCATGGTCATCGGCTCCTCGAACGGAGGCTCCATGGTTCCGTCCATCAGTTCGACCGGTTCGGGTTTGTACTTGCGTGGGCGACCGCGCCGACGCTTCGGTTTGTCTTCTCCTTCCGGAGGGAGTGGATTCTTGCGTGGGCGACCGCGACGCTTCCCGACGGGCTTGTCTTCCGCTTCTACGGGTTTCACGCTTGAGGTTTCGGTATCGTCCTGCTTGGCGGGTTCTTTTTCCTTTTTGGAGGTGGAATTATCTGTCTGGGAGGTGTTTAGGGAATCATCCTCGACGGGTTCCACGCTTGGATGCGGCTCCTCATATTCGTCGGAGTCGGCATTCGATTCACTGAGGATGTCATGAATCTCCTCCCATTCGAACGGGAAGTGCTTTCCCTGTCGGAGGGTTCGGTTCAGTTCACTGACTAGGATTCTGCGCAGTCTTGGGCTGGCGGTTCCAAGGTATGCGGATTCGATGGTTCCGGAGTCCGCCGTGAGGTCGATGTGGTCGAGGAGGAGTGCTTCTTCGGTGTCCTCGTCTATGACCAGTAGTCCTTCGTTTACGAGTTCCCGTCCCGCCTGTTGGAATAGGGTGGGAGTGTTTCCGTGAGTGTAAGCGTTGATTTTTCCAAACGTCCAATCACATACGCCGAGAGCATTGGTCTTCGGATGCAGTTGGAGCATCATCCATAGGTGCTGGCCTAGGATGTCCAATTTTGTGAAGTGTTTATCCAAGAGGATTTTCTGGTCTATTGTCTTTCTCAAAACATTCCTTTTGGTCTGGCCTGTGTGGAGTCTGGCTTATATTGTGTGGACGTTTTTTTATTCTAGTCATACTGGGCGTATTCACAAAATTGGGGGTGTGTCCCTCCAATTTTGAGGCGGGGTATGTGGAACGGGTTTCTTGGAGGTGTCTCCCTGACTGTCCACAAGGGCGTCCGTGCCTTGTCGTAACTCATGTTATGCATTGACTTCCTGTTTCTTCGAGTGAACAAGTGTTCGTAATTACAGACAATAGCATATAAAAGTATGCTGTCAAATCTAAAACCACGCGTTTCATGTTAAAAATCAGTTATCATGGAAAACATGGGAAAAAGAAAAAACCAAACCAGCGAATTCAACAGAAGAATCAACCAACGCATCCTAGCGGAAGCCGGAATCCGACGGCTCTCCGCACGGG